>ERZ808037.1896-NODE-1896-length-12007-cov-3.663537_pt1 | contig 12007 bp, 9 predicted proteins | sample MGYA00380190_ERZ808037 | MGnify/ENA primary metagenome ERZ808037 (study PRJEB31490, sample SAMN06133399) | mouse gut metagenome | isolation source: J9 | host: mice | place: China: Chengdu | collected 2015-05 ...
AGACAAAGATCATCTGCAGAAGAAAACGGAAGGAGGCAGTATGAGCCTGCTTTGGAAGGGAATTCTGATCGGGCTGATCTTCGGCGTGCCGGTGGGGGCCGTGGGAGCCATGACAGTGCAGAGAACCTGGGAACACGGTATCCGGGCGGGACTCTTTACGGGAATGGGCTCCTCCGTGGCAGACTGTATTTATGCGGGAGTCGGGGCCTTTGGCCTGACCATGGTCTCCGATTTCCTCCTGGAATACCGGACAGCCATTCATCTGGCGGGCGGGACAATCGTACTCTTGATGGGAATCCGTCTGCTTCTCCGAAAAGGGGAAGAGGCGGAGGTTCCGGCTGTGTCAGGAGAATGGAAGATGCTCCTGTCATCATTTGCGGTAGGAATCACGAATCCGGCGGCAATACTGACGTTTCTGTTTGCCTTTTCCTGGTTTGGGATTGCGGAAGAAAGCGCATCTGGAAACGGATGGCTGGTGGTTGTGGGAGTGTTCCTGGGGACTTATCTCTGGTGGGGCGGGCTTAGTGCAGCGGTTGCCCTGGCCAGAAAAAAGAAAAGGACGGGAAGCTTTCAGAAGATGAACCGGATTTTCGGGACAGTTTTAAGCCTGTTTGGAATCCTTGTCTTTCTACAGGCACTCCCAAAATGATAAGGATAAAAACGGGAAAAAGGAGTGGACAGATAGTGAAGAAATTTTGCATTTTATTGTGCCTTGTAGGAGCCTTGCTTTCTATGGCAGCGTGTGGAAATGATGATGTACAGTCACAGAAGCCTGTTGACCGGACAGAATTTGACCAAACAGAATCCCCCATGGAAAAAAGGACGCCTATGTCTGATATTTCTGAAGAATCAGAGAAGGAAGAATCAGAGGATGAAGAATTAGAAAATGAAAAAGCAGAGAATGAAAAGGCACCGTCCGGGGATACAGGATTTCTGGAGACCGAGTCGGAGAGTGTGCCAGAGAGCGATATCACCGATGGGGCGGAGAGCATGACAGGGTTGGCAGCAGTCGAAAGGGAAGCGGAAACTGTAACGGGAACTACATCGGAAACGCCATCGGAAATTGCACCGGAAACGGAAGCGGCAGGCGCGGAGACAGGTACCCGGAATGGGAATGATACGGAGGAGGGAACGGCAATGAATATGAAGGTACAGGTTGGCGATGCAGTATTTTCAGCCACATTAGAAGAAAATGAGGCAGTAGCTTCGTTTGTGGAAATGATGCGGGAAAATCCGGTGAGCATTCAGATGAGTGATTATTCCGGCTTTGAAAAGGTAGGTTCTTTGGGAACAAGCCTTCCTGCCAGCAACAGTCAGACCACAACCCATGCAGGAGATATTGTCTTATATAATGGAAACCAGATCGTTATATTTTATGGCTCCAATTCGTGGAGCTACACAAGGCTGGGGCATATTGATGATCTGACCGGTTGGGAGGAAGCTCTCGGAAACGGAGATGTGACAGTGACATTTTCGCTGGAATAAGGTTCCCATGACCTTTGGAAATCAATTAGAAAGAAAGTTTGGAGGTTTCGTATGCCATACGATTTTGATAAACCTGTGGACAGAAGAAATCAAAAATAAGGTCAGGGATATTCTAACGGAGGCATATGAAGAACGCTTCCAGAAGGAGTTCATTTCATGCGGTATCCGCTTCGAATGCCTGTGTCAGCAATGCACCCGACAGAACGGAGCCGACGACGAAAGAGTGGCGCCCATAAAATAAGGAGAGCAGAGATTTCCGCCCTCCTTATCCTGGCTTCCGAGCCTATCTAGAAAATGAATCCGTCTTCACTTTACCGGAGCCACAAGGATGGTATGCTTTGACGCTGTTGCATCAAAGACAGCGATGCCCTCCTCCATCCGGCAGAGGACGATGCCGTCCTTATCCCGGGACAGCGCGGAGACTTCATTGCCATCTACAGTAATATGTGCGTCGCCTGCGGGAATGCGAATTTCGGCCGTGGTATTTGCGGGAATGGCAAAGCCATATTGCCAGGAGTCCCCTTTTAGCTCAGATACCACCTTGATGGGGCCATAGGCGCTTTGGTACTCTGCCCGCACAAGAGGCAGACGCTGGTCAGGCGCAGGCGCCAGGCAGATCCGTTTGAATCCCGGCTGGCTGTTTCCGATTCCGGCCATTGTGGCGAACATCCATTCTGCTACAGCGCCGTAGGCATAATGATTGAAAGAGTTCATGCCCACATCGGCAAAACCGTCAGCCACAGTATAGGAGTTCCAACGCTCCCATACAGTAGTGCCTCCCTGGTTCACCGTATAGAGCCAGGAGGGATTCTGCTCCTGGAACAGGAGGGTATATGCCACATCGTTTCTGCCAATCTTAGTCAGGGTGTCCAGGATGATCTTGGTGCCAAGGAAACCGGTCTGGAGCCTGTTGCCGTTCCGTTTGATGTTTTCAAGCAGCTGATTGGTCACTGCATCTACCGATGCGCTGTCAGGGAGCAGGTCGAGATAAAGGGCATACAGGCAGACGGATTGCTCGCCACGTCTTACTTTTCCGTCGGAAGTCACGAAGTTTTCGATGAAATAAGCCTTCTCATCGGCAAACAGGTTTTGGTATTTCTCCACCTGATTGTCGAAGCCTGCCGCCTGGGCCATCTTGGCCATCATCTGCGCATCCCAGGCATAGTAGGCCGCCGCAAGGATGTCCTGGATTTCGCCGTCATTGGATTCGTAGGCTACCCAGTCGCCCCAGATGTTCATAGGGCCATGCTTGTCCGTCTTGCCCAGGAAATCGTCCACATAATGCACCATGGAAGCCCAGTGGGTCCTGACGACGGACACATCCCCGTACATCTGCCACAGGATATAGGGAACGATGATTCCGGCGTCTGCCCATCCGGTGCCCCCCTGTTCATTGCCGTATCGCCCTGTAGGCGCCACGCCGCCATAGCCGCCGCTTTCGGGCTGGGCGTCCCGCACATCCTGCAGGAATTTCTCCAGGAAGGTCTTGTTATATCCCAGATAGCATCCTGCCGGGGCGAATACCTGCGTGTCTGCCATCCAGCCGTACCGCTCGTCCCGCTGAGGGCAGTCTGTGGGAACGCTGAGATAGTTTGAATACTGTCCCCATCTCGCCAGAGAGAGCAGACGGTTAATCTTCTCATCGGATGTTACGATATCTCCCGTATCCTCCTCCACGGAGGTGACTACCTGTGCAGTGACTTCCTTGAAATGGACTGTATCGGTGGCGGTTATTTCTATGTACCGAAAACCGTAGTAGGTCATGGTGGGATGGTAGCGCTCCTCGCCGATGCCGCTCAGGGTATAGACTGTCTGCGCTTTGGCCGAACGGTAGTTGAGGTTATAGATGCTGCCGCCAGGCCCGTCGTTGCCGCGGGATTTCTCGCCCAGATGGTCGTTCAGTATCTCGCCATGCTCTATGGTGACCAGGGTGCCCGGCTTGCCGCTGACGGTAAAGGCTTCCCAGCCTGCGGCATTCTGCCCGAAATCGATGAGGGCGGTCTCTCCCTCCTGGAGGGTGAACTCTGTATTTGCACCGGCGGCAACCTCCACATTGCGGAGGATGTTGATCCTGCCGAAGCGTTCCTCATCCGCATCCACGGCGCCCTGATAGATCGTGACGGATTTTGCGTGGCGTTCCAGGTCATCCCGCACGATGATGGGGCTTCCGATCCATGGGGTGATCTCTCCCGAATACTCCTGGTTGATTTCTGCCTGGCTCCAGCCGCTGTCGTCATAGCCTCCCTGCAGGAAGCTGAGGTCGGACTGTGCGTCATAGCTCTCTCCATTGTAGATATCCGCTGTCTCCATGGGGGATTTGTCCGCCGCTTTCCAGCTCTCATCGGTACAGACGGTGTCCATGCTGCCGTCGGTGTATCGGATGACCAATTTGCACAGATAGGCTATCCGCTTTCCATAGTTCCCTGCGATCAGGCTATTCCACCATCCGGTTCCCGTAAGGGCTGCAAGGACATTCTCGCCCGGATGAAGCATGGAAGTCACATCATAGGTGCTATAATATTTTCGTTTTGAAAATTCAGAGGAGCCGGGCTTCAGCTCATGGTATTTGATTCGTCCATCGTCTCCGATTATCCCTACCCGCTCGCCGTTGATGAAATTCTCATATACCCCCAGCGCGGTGGAATACAGTCTTGCGCAGGAGATATCTTTGGAAATGGTCACCGAACGCCTGAATACGGGAAGGCGTTGTGCATCGGCATCCAGGGGGGTTGCGGCACTGATCCATTTGGCGCCCTGAAAGCCCTCTTTTGCGGGAAGTGCAGTCTCAAAGGATGCGGATGCGCCGAGAAGAGTCTCATCCTGATCCCAAACGCTTAGCTCCCATGTGTAGGCGGTGGCAGCTTCCAGGCGCTCTCCTCCATAGACGATTTCGTGGGACTGGTCGGACAGGACTTTTCCGCTGTCCCAGACCATTTTGCCATCCGTGCTTTTGACGGCGATTCTGTATGCCGTCTGTCTCTGCCCGATACGATCGGACTGCATCTTCCATGAGAATGCCTGATGCTCACAGTCAATCCCAAGGGGGCATATCCGTCCGTTCGTCCGTAAATCATACAGATATGCGCTGTTTTCATTCCTAGTTTCCATAGTGGTTTTCTCCTTTCCGGAACTTGACTTCTAAAGGTAAGCATAGCACATACTCGCGAAATTGCCTATCGTTTTCATTCGTTTTCCATATGAAAAATATCGATTTCTGCATATCTTTTGGATTTTCCGATGATATCTTTTACATTTGTCTTTCTGTTGACAATCCTGTGTGTTCTAATTAAAATAAAAAACATACAAAGCGCTTATCTTGTAATAACTTGTACGAGTATGGCAGAATGGCTTAGTTTTCCATATGATATCTGAAATGAATAGTACAAGTTGCTTTGCGACAGCTTCAAAAAATCCATAACAAGAGGAGAATTGGTAAATATGCCCATACCTTTATTGGAGTCACGGGACCTTTCCACGACGAACAATTATTTCCCGGCCGTGGAGCATAAGCATAATAATTGTGAAATTATCCTGTTTGTCAAAGGGAATCCCATCAATGTGGCTAACGGAAGAGAGGAGAAAGTGGGGATTGGCGATATCTGTTTTGTCAGTGCGTCCGCCACCCATGCCATACTCGATGCAAGCGAGAATCATGAGCATCGGGATGTCTATATCTCCCTGGAAAAGCTTGAAAAACTATGTTGCAATCTCTTCGATCGGGAATTCTCTGATTATCTCGTCCACGCCCAGGGAACGGTGAGGATTAAGACGGACAGCCATGAATTTGCGGCAATTCTGTCCCACCTTGCGAGGCTTGAGATGAAGGATCGCTTAGGACACTTTGACCATAATCCCAATGCCTACCATATCTGCATCCTTTCTGTCATTGCGGATATTTTGGGAATGTGCTACGAAGAAATTCATTGTAAAAGCGATTCGCCTCCAGGATGGCTTTATGAGTTTACCTCCCGTGTCAAGCTGCCCGAATATTTTACCAGGCCCACAGCGGAATTGATAGCCATGTCCGGATATTCCCATACCAGGTTTTCGGAGTTTTTTCAAAGGTACTATCATATGTCTTTCAAGCACTATCTAAGTGAACTTCGTATGGAGTATGCGAAAAACCTGCTCACTTTGTCGGACAAATCCATATTGGAAATTTCCGAAATGATCGGTTATTCCAGCGTCAGCCATTTTATTCGTATCTTCCGTGAAAAAAACGGGATTTCACCGCTGAAATTCCGCAAAAGCCAGGTATCTCCAAACGGGCAGAAGAACCACAGTAAAATCTAAAATAAAAAACATTCAAAAAATATAAATTCCTCTTGCAAAAGGGCTTTAGTTGTGTTATCATATGTGATGTTGAAGCTGTGGCAAGAGGAGCATCAAGGGTAGAGTATTCAGCTGTTGACCGAGGTGTTGTGAGTTCGAGCCATATTCGGGAAGTGAAACGGAAGGTAGAGTGGCAGTGTGGAGCCTTTCGGAGCGACCGGGAAAACATGGCTGACAGGGCTCCATGGTCAAGCGGTTAAGACATCGCCCTTTCACGGCGGTAACACGGGTTCGATTCCCGTTGGAGTCATTTTTGATATGGATGTAGCATATAAATAAGATAGAGTAAGGCGCAGTAGCCAAGTGGTAAGGCGTGGGTCTGCAACACCCTGATTCACCGGTTCAAATCCGGTCTGCGCCTCTTTAGAACCCCGAATAGCCGGGGTTTTTTACTGCCCTTTTTTCTTGAAATGCCCATGTTTCCTTAAGGAATTTTTCAGTCATCAATGTCTGTTCTTTCAATCTTGAATATAACTGGTCTGGTACCATCATTGCAACAGGCAATCATGACTTTATCATCGTTTGTCCATCCATGCATAATTACTCCACTTTGAAGCGCAGAATAAATATATCTACTAATCTCGTCCCATGCTTCTGAACAGAAAGGGACGCCATCTGTGCCACAATGCATCGTGCCAGGAGAAAGTAATACACCTTCATCTGGTTTCCCGCTTTTTATCAGTTTCATGCTCCCATATGCCAATAATCGGATACGGTTGCGCTCCATAAATATGTCAGGCGCCGGGGGACTCTGATTCCCCTATCCTGTTTTATGAAAAATCCCTGTTTGAAAGGTACCTGTCCCATCCCCGCATTTGCAGGAAAACTGCGTATGTGTCCCCTTAACCTGCCAAAGGCCCTGCCGCTCCAGGGCGCGAATCAGCCCTGCATATGCGCTGTCGTCCTCATAGCGTTCCACGCTGACCAGATACCCCTGAGGCTTTAGCAACGCCGAAAGTATCCCCGCATACTGCCTGTGTCTCTGTTCCTGTTCTTCCGCCGTCAAAGCCGCTGCAGCGTTTTCTTCACAGAGAGGCCTCCATGCCACATTTTCGTGAGCCGTACGGCAGGAAAACAGTGTGCCGCATGCGCCGCCTCCATTGTATGCCTTCTTTTGTCCTGCATTGCAAAAACGCCCACTCGTTATTCTTTCCATCCGGCAATGATTTTCGTCCGTACGCATAAAACGCACATTCCGCAGCCCCAGCTCCTCCGCAAGCCTTTCCGCCACGCAGACAGCCTCCCGGGATAAATCCAGTCCTGTGACAGCCAAATCCGGATGCCGGGATGCAAGAAAACAGGTGAGAATCCCATTCCCGCAGCCGATATCGAAAACATCCCCTGCAAAAAAAGAAGCATGCTCCACCAAGTACTCCGCAGCTCTCATAAAAAAAACACGATCATAATAGGAAGCCGCCAGGAGACTCATCTGCAGGCTCTGGTTCAGATACGCCACAAGCTCTTCCTGACGGCGGAGATATATCGTATCGCCTGTTCCATAAACCAGACGCTCTTCTGAATGTCCAAACAATTCGTCCAGCCTCTCTATATGCCTTCCGCCTTCCTCCTGCCCAAAAGCCTCCAACAATGCCGTATCCAGCTCCGCAATTCTTTGGATGCCTATCCGGGAAAAATATTCCCTGATGTCCTGTCTCTGCATACAATCTCCTCATTTCATATTTAAAAAGCTCTTTATTATGCCTTGCACCACCCATATTATTAACTAAAATAGGCCCTGCTGTCAATGCATTTTATAAATAAGCGATTTTCCCCTTCCCCTGCCGCCCTGCAAAGCACCTCCATGAATTTCTGCAATCACCTCGGATTGTTCACAGACATTTCACAGACAAATATTGACGGTTCCGTCTACAAATGTTATAATGCGAAAAGTAGACGAAACCGTCTATATATAGTTTTTGGAGGTGGACAATATGCAGATTTTAACGGATATCTTACGCCTGCTCCTTGCCATTGGAATCGCGGTGATTGCAGGCAAACTGATTTCCAAACTGAAGCTGCCGGCCATTTTGGGCTGGCTGATTGCCGGCATGGTCATGGGGCCCCACGCGCTGGGCCTGCTGGGAAACGCTTTACTGGACGCGCCCTGGTTCAACACGGTGGAAAGCCTGTTGGAGTGCATCGTCGGCCTGATGATTGGCACGGAACTGATCTGGTCCCAGATGAAGAAGGCCGGCCGGCAGATTTTGGTGACGACCGTCACGGAATCCCTGGGGACCTTCCTGGTGGTCAGCCTGGTATTCGGGATCATTTTCCTGGCCACGGATATGCCGGTCTATCTTGCCTTCTTATTCGGCGGGATTGCCCTGGCTACCGCGCCGGCCCCGTCCCTGTCCGTGGTCAATGAGTTCAGGACATCCGGGGCGGTGACCCGGACATTGATCCCTATGGCGGCCCTGGACGATCTGGTGGGAGCACTGGTCTTTTTCCTGGTGGTCGCCCTGGTTTCCGCTCACCTTTCCGCTGCGGGAATCCCGGTCCCTGTGGTGCTGTTCTTCGTGTTCCTGCCTGTGCTGATTGGAAGCGTCACCGGATTTCTCACCGGGAAGATGCTCCGGCACGCCAGGACCCGGAACAGCACCCTGGCCCTTATGCTGGCGATGCTTCTGGTATCTGCGGGAATCGGCTTTGCCGTCAACAATATGCTTCCCTCGCCGGTGCTGAACTTCATGCTGATTGGGATGTCCTTTTCCGCCGCTTTTTCCAATATGGTGACGGAGGAGCAGCTCAAAGGGATGATGGCGGTCATGAATCCTGTCATCAGTTTCAGCCTTGTGGTGGCAATCCTGAATCTGGCGGCTCCTCTGGATTACCACCTGATTTTCGGAGCCGGCGTCTACACCGCGGTGTATATCATTGCACGGGCCATCGGGAAATACAGCGGCGCTTATTTAGGTGCCTCTATCACCCATGCGCCTGATACGGTGAAAAAGTATCTGGGCTTCACGCTGCTGCCCCACTCCGGCGTGTCCCTGGTCTTCACCGGAATTGCGGTCTCCGTCCTGAACAGGCCCGCACCGGAATATGCTTCCATCATCCAGGGGACTATCGCGGCAGCGGCGGTCATCAACGAGATCATCGCGGTTTACATGGCGAAGAAGGGCTTCGAGTGGGCCGGAGAACTGCATAAGGCGGAAGGAGGAAACGCAGAATGACGCAAAAGGAGCGGCAAGAGCGCAGCAAAGAGGAAATCTATCAGGCGGCGCTGACTGAATTCGGGACGCTTGGCTATGAGAAGGCCAGCATGGAACGGATCTGCGGGCAGCATGGAATATCCAAGGGCATGATGTACCACTACTATTCCAACAAGGACGAGCTGTTCCTGCTCTGCGTGGAGCGGACCTTTGCGGACCTGAAAGCCCATGTGGAACAGAACGCGGGCGAGCTGGTGGGACAGGGAATCCTGGAGACAATCAAGGATTTTTTCATGATTCGGGAATCCTATTTTCAGCTGCATCCCAGACAGAAGATGGTTTTTGAGGACGCAATGCTTCATCCCCCGAAGCATCTGGTGGAGCAGATCCAGGAATTGCGCGGGCCGATCCGGGAGGTGAACCGGGAGTTTGTCCGGCAGCTTGTCGCTAAAATGCCCCTGCGGCCAGGGATGGATCCTCAGAAAGCCGCACGGTATCTGGAGAGCGTGGAGTATTACTTTCAGAGCATCCTGCGGAACTATCGGGATGATTGCGCCACAGAAGACATGCACACGATGTTTGAAACCGCGGAGGAAATGCTGGATATGGTTCTTTTCGGAATCCTACATCAATCGGAAGCGGATAGCCCTGCCTCATCTTTTTGAAAAAAAGGTTCACGAGGACAGAAATCTGTCCCTGATTTCCATCCTTTTGTGGACGTTCATCGGGAAACGGTCATACACCGCCGTGAAGGGGGATTTCAATCTGCACGATATAGTCCTCCACCCGGTCTACGACAGTTTCATTGATCCCTTTTTCATAAGAATAGCCGGACAGCGCCAGCCCCCTGCCATGAGCAAATGCCAGGATTTCCTGATACCGCACGGGGAGCCGGCTTAAGTCCCCTTTGTGGAAAGCCCGCAGATATTTCCCTTTTGGCTGTATGTGCAGGCCGCTTTTCTGGTCCAGCCGGGGGATTTCGATGAAAAGATGGGTATAGCCGTCGAAATCTCCCTGCAGCAGGCTGGCCACCGGGATCATGGAGCCGTAGGAGGCGTCATGGAGACGGCCAAGTCCGTATCTGGCTGTCTCGGTGGTGATCAATTCCACTTCCCTTTCAAATGTAACATCTTTGTCTATATCTACCGTTACCAGGCACCGCTCTTCCTTTTCCACGATGCAAATCTCCGATACGTCAATAGTCAGAAGGGTATCCACGTCCTGCCGGTGGCCGGATAAGGTTTTTCTGATTGCCTGCAGATGCAGAAGCTGTAGATCCAGCTCTGCTATTTTTTCATCCAGAAGGCATTTCAGGCTTTGGGCGGAACGGTTTTTCATGAAGTCCTGGATCTCGGGGATGGATACGTCCAGTTCCCGGAGCAGGAGGATGGTCTCCAGTATGGGGCTCTGGTGGTAATTATAGCAGCGGTATCCGTTTTCCGGATGGATGGCGGCAGGTTTGAACAGGCCGATCTCATCATACCACATCAGGGTTTTCTTGTTGATGCCATGGAGCGCAGCGAATTGTCCTATGGTAAGCAGCTTATCTTTTTCGTCCATAAAAGTTCCTTTTTCCTATTGACCGTACTGTTACTGTACGGTTTATTATACTGTATGAATCAAGCAAATGCAAGACGGAAAGCCGGTTTTTCTTTATCGTGCCGTCTGCAGCAGTTTTGACAGGAGGAAAAAGATGGAGAGACAAAACGAATCAAACGTGTATGAAAGACCCGTAACATTAAGGAACATCCTGAAATTTGCCGTGCCCACCATTGCCATGACGGTTTTTATGTCCTTTTATACAATGGTTGACGGCCTGTTCGTGTCAAATCTGATTGGAACGGACGCCCTTTCGGCAATCAATCTCACGGCGCCGGTAATCCAGCTGGTCACGGCGGTCTCTACCATGCTTGCCACCGGCGGCAGTGCGGTCATCATGAAAAAGATGGGGGAGCAGAAAAGGGAGGAGGCAAAGGAAGACTTTACCTTCCTGATTCTCGTAAACGTCATGGTGGGGATTGTCATGTGCGCGGCCGGGTATCTGGCAATGGATTCTGTTTTCGGCGGAATGAGCCTTTCCGCGGATGTGGAAGGGTATTGTGTGGAATATTTAGGCCGTTATCTGGTGTTCACGGTACCGATTCTTCTGATGAACAACTTTACCCTTTATATGATCGCCAGCGAAAAGGCATCCCTTTCCCTGGCCTGCTCTGTGACGGGAGGCGTTTTGAACATGGTGCTTGACTATGTGCTGATCGCCGGGCTGGATATGGGAATCGGCGGCGCCGCGGTTGCCACAGGACTTGGATATTCGGTGACGGCGGTTGTGGGCCTGCTTGTCTTCAGCCAAAAAAAGAGCCTTCTGCATTTCAGGAAGCCGGTATTTCGCTGGAAAGTCTTTGCAAATGCTGTCACAAACGGATGCTCTGAGATGGCGACAGCGCTTGTCACCGGAATCATTACAATGATGTTCAATTGGACGATGCTTAGGTTTGTGGGGGAGGACGGCGTGGCGGCGGTCACCATCATCATGTATGTGCTGATGTTCGCCAGCTCTCTGTATACGGGGTATTCCTACGGCGTTGCGCCCATGCTGAGCTTTTATTATGGGGAGCGCAGTCTGAAAGAAGGGCAGGCCCAGGCCCATGATAAACTGAAAGAGCTGGTTGCGCTGAGCATGAAGGTAATCGCGGCAATCTCTGTGGCAACGGTGGTGCTTTCCTTTCTGCTGACAGAGCCGCTGGTCTCTGTATTCGCCCGCCCGGATAACCCGGTTTACGATCTGGCGGTAACGGGGAACCGGATATGCACAATCGCATTGCTTTTTATCGGATTTAACATTTTCGCCAGCGGGATGTTCACTGCTTTGTCCAATGGGATTGTTTCGGCCATCCTTGCATTTTCCAGGTCCTTTGTGTTTATGCTGATTACCATGATGATACTTCCCCTGATTTTTGGTGTGAACGGTATCTGGCTGGCAACGCCTGTGGCGGAACTGATGGCGCTTGCCCTGTCTGCCTTTCTGTTTTTGAAATATC
>ERZ808037.1898-NODE-1898-length-11994-cov-15.445246_pt1 | contig 11994 bp, 5 predicted proteins | sample MGYA00380190_ERZ808037 | MGnify/ENA primary metagenome ERZ808037 (study PRJEB31490, sample SAMN06133399) | mouse gut metagenome | isolation source: J9 | host: mice | place: China: Chengdu | collected 2015-05 ...
CCGGTGATCGTGGCCTCCGGCATGGGCTATATGGCGGAAAAGATCGTGGAGGTGGCGGCGGACAGCGGCGTGCCCATCTACGAGGACAACTCCCTGGCCACCATCCTCACCCAGCTGAAGCTGGGCCAGGAGATCCCGGAGGAGCTGTATAAGGCCATCGTGGAGATCTACGTGTATTTTCTCCACTTCGACCCCAACGGGACGAAGGAGGAAAAGCCCGGCCCCCGGCAGGACGGCGGGGAGACTCAGGAATAAGGAGGAGTGAGGATGGCACAGGAACAGAGCATGATCTACCTGCTGCTGGACGAGGGGGGCGTCCCCGTAGCCCAGGCGCGGCCCCAGGGCCCAAGGGCCACCGAGGGGACGCTGTGGCAGATGGTGGTGATGAACGACAAGATCGACGACGTGCTGGAGCACAAGCAGTTCAAGCTGCTCTCCATCCAGGACAGCAGCCCCTCCTACGAGGGCACCCTGGTGCGCCACCGGAACGACATCATCCAGCTGGAGGTGCGTAAGACCGCCGCCGCCGGCGACGATATGCGGAAAAACCTCCGGGTGCCGGTGCGGGCCCACAGCTTCACCTACCCGGTGAGCGGGAACTGGCGGGGCCGCCGGGAGGTGGACACCCAGGATCTGAGCTGCGGGGGCGTGGCCTTCTTCTGCCGGCGGGAGTTTCAGATCGGGGAACAGTTCGAGATCGTCATACCCGTGACCAGCGAGCCGCTGGTGGTAAAGGGGCAGATCCTCCGCCAGCGCTCCGTGGACGGCCGGGAGGACACCCTCTACGCCGCCAAGTTTGTGGAGCTGTGCAACGACGAGGAGACCATGCTGCGGGAGGCGGTCTTCAACCTTCAGCTCTCCGGACGGCCCAGGTCGGCCAACCGGTAGCGATACAAAACCCAACGCATACGGACAGGCGCGCCCGGGGCGGGCCGGAAAGGAAAGGTTACTTCATCATGAGCAAACAACGTACACATGGAGCAATCCGCCGGCTGATGGCCGGTCTGCTGTGCCTGGCGCTGACGCTGGGCCTGCTGCCCTCGGGGCTGGTTCTGCCCGCCCGGGCCGCCCACTGGGCGGACGCCTACGGCCAGAAGCTGGTGGAGTGGGGCGTGATGCGGGGCGATATCAGCGGCAACCTCAACCTGGATCGCGCCATCACCCGGGCGGAGCTTGTCACCATGATCAACCGCGCCTACGGTTACACCCGGAAGGCGGGCACCCCCTTCACCGACGTGCCCTCCTCCAGGTGGTACGCCGACGACATCGACATCGCCTATAACGCGGGCTACTTCAAGGGGGTGTCGTCCACCGCGGCCTCCCCGGAGTCCAGCGTCACCCGGGAGCAGGCGGCGGTGTTCCTGGCCCGGAACCTGATGCTCCAGGAGACCGTGGGCGAGACCCTGGGCTTCTCCGACACCCGCACCCTCAGCGAGTGGAGCCGGGGCCTCATCGGCGCCGCCGTGAAGGAGGGCGTGCTCAACGGCTACACGGACGGCTCCTTCCAGCCCAAGCGGAACATCACCCGGGGCGAGATGGCCGCCATGCTGGTGCGGGCCATCGGCACCCCGGTGAATGAGGCGGGGAACCATACCCTGGGCCATGTGTATGGCAACGTCACCCTCAACACCTCCAACGTGACCCTGCGGGACACCACCATCGCCGGCAATTTGTACCTCACCGGCGGCATCGATCTGGGCCATGTGCTGCTGGAAAACGTCACCGTGCTGGGCAGGATCATCGTCAGCGGCGCCGGCGAGAGCATCTCCGGCCAGGAGAGCGTGGTGCTGCGTAACGTGGAGGCCGAGGAGCTGGTACTGGACAGCCTGAGAAGCCCCTTCGTCACCATCAAGGCCCAGGGCGTCACCGACATCCCCCTGGTGACCGTGCGGACGAACGCCTATGTGGACGATTCCTCCTGGGAGGGCTACGGCCTGGCCCGGATTGAGCTGCGGGGCGCCCCCGGCGCCAAGCTCCAGCTGGCGGGCAGCATCAAGGAGGTCATGAACTTTACCCCGGCCTCCGACCTCCAGTTTGTGAAGGGCTCGGCGGAAAAGGTCACCGTGGACGAGGACGCCACCGCCTCCAAGGTGCTGGTGGACAAGAACACCCGGGTGGACGAGCTGAACCTGGACGTGGCCACCACCGTGTCCGGCACCGGCGACATCGGCAAGCTGAACGTGGGCTCCGCCGGCAGCGTGGTGGAGCAGCTCCCCGATCAGATCGTCATCCGCCCGGGCATCGACGCCGACATCGACGGCGAGACCATCGGCAGCGCCGACGCCGCCGAGCTGTCCGCCGAGCCCCGGCTTCTGGCGGGCTATCCCTTCATGAAGAACATCGCCCCCACCGAGGCGGACGGCGTGTTCAGCGCCAGCAAGCCGGGCACCATCTACTGGGCCATCTCCGCCGTGGCGGACGGCTCGGTGAGCGAGGAGGATCTGATCGAAAACCCGGCCTACGGCGGGAATATCTTCCAGGAGCAGGCCGGCACCATCAACGCCGGCAGCGCCAAGACCGAGTACGTCAGCAAGGTGCAGGAGCTGGAGCCCGACGGCACCTACTACGTCAGCGCCATCCTGGTGGACGGGCGGGGCAAGCACAGCCCCCTGAAGGTCATGTCCTTCGCCACCCCCGACGACACCAAGCCCGCCTTCGTCAAGGATCCCACCATGACCAAGATCAGCACCGACGTGGCCCAGACCACCGTGATGGCCAACAAGGACTGCCTGCTCTACTGGGCGCTGCTGCCCACGGGGGCCCAGGCCCCCACCCCCCAGGAGTTCAAAACCGGCTCCCTGGGCGGCAACTACGGCTACGGCTCCCTGAACGTGGTGAAGAACGCCGAGATCTCCGTCACCGTCAACCGGCAGAAGCTGCGGGAAAAGACCACCTATGACCTGTTCCTGTGGCTCACCGACCACAACGGCGCCCAGAGCATGGACGCCCCCTTCAAGCTCACCTTCACCACCCCGGACGAGACGCCCCCCGTGGTGACCGACCCCCAGCAGATCCCGCCCTACGCCGCGGACTCCGCCACCGTCTCCTTCTCCATGAACGAGGTGGGCACCCTGTACTGGGCCGTGGTGCCCGACAGCGACAACACCTTCATCTCCATCCCCGACAACGCCACGAAGGACAAGATCGTTGAGATTATGTCCGATCTGCGGAACAAGATCCGGGTGGAGAGCGCCAGCGACACCACCGGCGGAGGCAGCGGCGCCACCGCCGCCGGAAAAGCGGACGCGAAAACCGCCTTCGCCGATGTCCGGTTCCAGATCACCAAGCTGCTGACCGAGACCACCGGCACCAACAACTACCGGATGTGGTACATCGGCAAGGACGCCGCCGGCAACTACGCCGACATGGTGGGCTACATCGACATCAAGACCCTGGATACCACCCCGCCCTCCGTGGAGCAGAAGTTCACCGACGAGGTGGAGGGCAAGCCCCGGGCCAGCACCGATATCCGGCTGGAATTCTCCGAGACCGTGAAGGGCGGCAGAGAGGCGGGCGGGCCCACCTTCCTGTCCCTCTATGATGCGGTGCGGTTGGCCGCCGACGATACAAGCAAAAACGCGGCCAAGGACAACCTGGCCAGGGAGCTGGCCGCCCACATCCAGCTGTACTCCGTGCCCCGAGCCGGGCAGCGCGAGCTGCTGGAACCCCTTGGGGGGTTCGAGGGCGACAAGGAGGATACCCGCAAAGACTGGGTCATCGATTTCCACAACGCCCGGGTGGAGCAGGAAAGCGACGGCAAGATGGTGATCATCCTGCCCAGCGACAAGGATCCTGCAAAAAGCGCCCTCCAGCTGAACGGCGGGGCCACCTACTACTTCCAGCTGCTCGGTGTGTATGACAACGCCTTTGTTCCCAACGGCATCCTGAACCCCGAAACCAAGCTGCCCGCTCCCAGCGGCAACCTGCAGCTGGAGCCCTTCACCACCATTTACGCCCAGATTACTCTGAGCGAAAGCGAGGAAAGCAGCGCCGTAGTCGGCAACGATACTGTGCGCTTGGATATGTGCCTGAATATGGATCCGGACACCATTGGAAATGTGGCGGAAACCGAGCGCTGGGACATGATTCTGTGGAGCGACACTTCGGTGGAGTTTGAGGTTTACCGCCGTGTACTGCAGGGCACGAACGTAGAAGAGGATTGGACGTGTATCAATAAAAACGGCGCCGGCGCCTCCGCAAGGATCACCGTCCCCGCCACCCGGGATTCCAGCGGAATCAGCTTGAGAGCCAATGTCATTGAGAACAGCAACCAGGCCACGTTCGATCCTCTGAGTCAGCTGGATGAGAAGCGCACCTATCAATACGGCATCCACTTCACCAAGGTGGGCAACCTGACCGAGGAACAGTATGAATCCTGGAGCAGCATGGTGACCATGCGTTTCAATGTGCTTGCGGGCGGGGCAAACGGCCTGAGCACCGTGGCCAACAACGTCAACACAAACTACAACAAGATGGGGGACTATAACGTGTCGTCCATCGGTACGGCCAGCGAGGGTATGACGGACACCCTCACGCTGCGCCGTCAGTTTACGGATCGCACGGTGCCCAACTTCACCACGGGTTCCCCGGCGATCACCGCCGGCTCCTCCGTGATCCACATGGAGCTGGGCCTGGATCGCAACGGCACCATCTTCTATGTTGTGGCCCCGGCGTCCGGAGAGGGCGCGCTGATCACCACCGTTGGAAAAGGCGCAGACACGGTTCGGATTGATGCGACGAATGACGGCAGTAATGGGGTTCCGACAAGCGGGTTCACCTACATCCCCGAAGATGGCGAGGATAGAGAGAAACACTATGACCGCGTGGCCTATCCCACGATTGAAAACCCAGACGGAAACGGCGGTTATAGTGCCCCGAGCGATCTGGACATCGTAAGTCCCGGGGGCGACCCGGACAAAAGCGGCAGCGTGGAATTCACCGGCAGAACCGTGGGGGTGGATGTGAGCGGCCTGATGCCCAGCACGGACACCAAAATCCAGTGGTACTACATCTATTTCGTCCTTCAGGGCGGCGGCGAGGTCTATTCCACGGTGCAGTGCTACAGGGTCAAGATGGAGAAGCTGAGCACGCCGTCCATCAAAGCGACCGGCACGGGCGCCAGCGTCACCATGACCCCCAGTGGGGACAACAACGAGGTGTCCTTTGCCCTGGTTGAGTATACTAATCTGCCTGGATTTATCCGGGACGACCAGATTAAAGGTACAAGCGTTCTTGAGCTGATGTCGAATGCGGCGCCCGGAAGCGTCACCGGCCCAAGCGGCTTTGATGTAGAAGCAGATGAAGCGCTAAAGAAGCGGGTGGCGGAGTATATCCTGGGCACAGGCAGCGGCCTGGGGACTATCGTGGCGGGGCGCTGGCAGCTGCCGGATGGCCAAAGCTACAAGGATTACATCAAAGGGCCAGTGTCCTGGAGCTTTACGGAAAAGGAAATGACCGCCCCCCGGTCAGAGTATGTGCTGCTATGTGTCGCACGGCACCGCTATGGAGGGACGAGCGGCGAAGACTATGGCTTCGGTGCGGCGCGATCCCTGTATAAGCCGGATACGGTTCCGCCGGAGTTCCAGGGAGAGGGCAGAGGCGCCGGATACCTTTCTGCGGCTGTGAAGCCGGACGGTGTGCAGCAGGATGATCAAAAATGGAAAAGCCATCCGGAGGATTACACATACAGCGGCACAGTTAACATCACCTTCAGCAAGGATATCTATTATTTGGATAACGGCGTCCGCAATGAAATTTACTACGATAGTTCCCCCTCGGGAGCCAGGCAAAAGTCGCTGGCAAGTTTGCTCGGCGGCAGCGCCATGACGCAGAGAACCGCAAGCGTGGGCCGGAGGATGACAGGAAAAGTAGGCGGCGAATTTACGTTGACGCTGAATGGGATAAGTATGAACCAGACCATTGTTATTTTTACCAGCGGGATGGTTTGTAATGAGAGCAGCCGTCCGATGGAATACCGTGTGAGACTGACGTTTGATCCTACGCTCACCTCCTATCATTTTGGTGACGCGGTATCGGAGCAGGGGGGAATGGCCCGGCCAGGCTTCAAAGTAACGATTGAAAAAATGACCTAACCACCCCCGGGAGCGGGCGGCTCCGCCGCCCGCTCCCCCGACAACATGAACCGCGCAAAGGAGTACCGATTATGAAACGAAACAGTTTGCGCCGCCTGGGGGCGCTGGTGCTGGCGCTGGCCCTGACGCTGTCCCTGGTTCCGACGGGGTGGGCGGCGCCGGGGGATCCGGCCGAGGTTACCCTGACCGCCAACCCAGACGCTACCGCCACCGTGGGCGACACTATCACCTTGACCGCCAGTGTTGACAGCGGAACCGGTCTGGATTTGAGTGCACTGGCACCCACTTGGACACCAAATCCGACGGCTAATGTGGAGGTATTAAATAGCGATAATAGTTGGACTTGCAACATAAAGGGTAACACGGCGGGACCCGTTAAGGTGACGGTGGAATACCGCCAGAAACCCGGTGACACTGATATTTTAGCAAGCGGCGAAATTGAGTTGACCTGGAATAGCGCCGCCACCACCGTCCCCGTCACCGGCGTCACCTTGGACAAAACCACCCTTTCCTTGGAGGCGGGCGAGGAGGAAACCCTCACCGCCACCGTTGAACCCACCAACGCCACCAACAAGACCGTGGCCTGGAGCTCCAGCGACGATACCGTGGCCACGGTGGACACCAACGGCAAAGTGACGGCGGTCAAGGCGGGCACGGCCACCATCACCGTCACCACCGCCGATGGCAATAAGACCGCCACCTGCGCCGTGACCGTCACCGATCCCAATGTGACCCTGAACTTCAACACCAACGCCGCCTATGACAAGGTGCTGGGCAAGGACGACCCCAACCCCTGGGAGCTGACGGTGAACACCAGTGCGGACGTCGGCAACAACATCCAATGGAGCATCACCAACGATCTGGGCTCCCTCGGTCGGACGGTTCTGCGCCTGCCGGTGGACGGGGGCGGGGACGGGACGACCTACACCGGCGGTAAAACGGTGAAGCTGACCCGGGTGGCCCCCGGCAAGGTGACGGTCACCGCCAGTTACGGCAATTCGATGGCCACACAGAAGATAGAGGTGTCCGGCATTGTGCTCAACGACGAGACGGCCACGCTTTTGGTGGGCCAGACCAAGGTGCTGGCGGTAAAGGAGAGCTTTGGCTTCGCCAGGAGCGGCAGCGACGCCACCACCGTGTGGACCAGCTCGGATCCCAGCATCGTCACCGTGGTAAACGGCGAGCTGCAGCCCTGGAAGCTGGGCACCGCCATCATCACCGCCAACAAGAACGGCTACACCGCCACCTGCGAGGTGAAGGTGACGGAGGACGAGGAGTCGGTGATCAGCGGCAGCGACCTGTCCGCCACCACCAGCGACCCGCTGATCTTCAACAAACTGTACACCCGGATCGACAACATCATCCAGAAAAAGACCCGGGTGGAGGACGCCGAAGGCAAGGTGACCCAGTCAACCCTGCACTACATCACCAACGTGACGGTGCCCGTGGAGCAGGGCACGCTGTACTACAACTACGACTCCGAGTCCAACACCGGCGCGGGGGTGGGGGCCACCGACCGCTTTGTGAACTATCCCACCTCCTCCATCCTGGAGACGCTGGATAAGCTGTACTTCGTCCCCCGCCAGGGCTTCAACGGCACGGCGGAGATCAGCCTTGTGGGCTGGGCCGAGAACGGCACGGCCTTCTCCATCACCGTCAGGGTGACGGTGCAGGGCTCCCAGGGTATTTTCTACAAGACCACCTCCGGCCAGCCCGCCTACTTCCAGGGCAGCGACTTCAACGCCTACTGCCGCGCCCAGACCGGCCGGGACATGAGCTATGTCACCTTCAACCTGCCCCAGGCCAGCCAGGGTGGGCTGTACCACGGCTATGTGGGCCAGGGGCAGTACGCCGGGAAGGTGTCCACCACCACCCAGTACGGCCGCACCGGCCGGAATATCATTGACGACGTGTGCTTCGTGCCCAGCGAGTCCTTCGAGGGGAAGGTCAGCGTCAGCTTCCGGGGGGTGGACACGGCGGGGAAATCCTTCACCGGCCAGGTGGAGATCAACGTTGCCTCCCCCAGCGCCGAGGAGCCGGGCAACGTCTATCAGAGCGGCCAGCGGGGCCAGCCCGTGAAGCTGGAGGCCAGTCTGTTCAACTCCGCCTGCCAGAAGACCATCGGGGACACCCTGGCCTATGTGCGCTTCCAGCTGCCCTCCTATGACAAGGGCACGCTGTACTACAACTACCAGGGCGGATCGGGCAGCCGGGTGAGCGGGGACAGCCGCTACTACTACAGCGGCACCCCGGGCATCGGCGGCGTGAGCTTCGTGCCCGCCGGCAACGACGCGGATCGGGTGTCCATCCCCTATACCGGCTACGGCGAGGGGGGCACCTCCTTCACCGGCACCCTGTACATCATGCTGGAGGAGGAGAACCGTTCCACGGTCTACTATTCGGTGCCCAAGGACGGCGCGGTCAGCTTCCGGGCGGAGGATTTCAACAGTGTCTGCCAGTGGCAGACGGGCTACAACATGGAATACGTGCGCTTCACGGTGCCCCCCTCCATTGACCAGGTCGGCGATACCTATGGCACGCTGTACTACAACTACCGCAGCAGCAACAGCTACAGCCTGGTGGGATCCAGCACGCCGTACTACCGCTACACCACCAGCACGAACCCGAACCGCACGGTGGTGGGCAGCATCAGCTTCCGGGCCAAGTCCACCGCCTGCACCATCAACATCCCCTATACGGGCCGCAGCGTGGACACCACCTCCAGCTCGAATTCCGGGAAGAACTTCAGCGGCACGGTGATTATCCAGGTGGGGGCGGTGTCCCCGACGGACGTCACCCTGTCGGGGTACAGCTCCAGCCAGATCCGCCTGTCCGCCTACGGGATCAGCGCGGCGTGCCGCCAGGTGATGGATCAGAACCTGTCCTACATCCGGATCACCAGCCTGCCCGAGGCGGAGCAGGGGCGGCTGTACTACGGCTACAACGGCTTCAAGACGGGGAGCGAGGTCAAGAGCGGCGACCGGTATTACTACACGGGCTGGCCCAGCATCGACCAGCTGAGCTTTATCCCCCGGGGCGGCTACTCGGGTCAGGCGGAGATCACCTACATCGGCTACAGCAGGAACGGCGGGGAGCAGGTCAGCGGCAAGATCGTGCTGAACATCTCCCAGGCCACCACCAGCCAGCGCTATAACGACATGGGCCGCCACGGCTGGGCGGTGGACGCGGTGGAGTTCCTCAGCCGGGACGGAACGGTACAGGGCGTGGGCAACGGCCGCTATAACCCCACCGGCCAGATCACCAAGGGGGACTTTGCCCTGATGCTGGTGCGGGCCTTCGGCTTCACGGCCAGCGACACCGTCAGCTTCAAGGATGTGCCCGCCGACAGCTACTATGCCCAGGCCATCAGCGTCGCCCACCAGCTGGGGATCGCCACCGGCTACAACGGCAACTTCGAGCCCAAGCGGGCCCTCACCCGGCAGGAGGCCATGCTGATGGTATACCGGGCGCTGCAGGCGGACGGCAACCCGTTGAACAACGGCCTGACCGCGGATCTGAGCGTCTACCGGGACAGCGGGCAGATCGCGGGCGGGGCCCGGGAGGCCCTGGGCGCGCTGATCCTGATGGGCGTGGTGGAGGGGGACGGCAACGGCACGCTGCGCCCCCTGGATCGGCTGAACCGGGCGGAGACGGCCTGCCTGATGCACCGCCTGATGACGCTGTAACGCGAAAGGAGGTTGGGGCATGGCGCAGACGCCCCAAAAGAGCTGGATCCTGGATCCCGGCCTGCGGCCCGGGATGGGGGTAGAGGTGCTGAGCCTGCAAAACCGCCTGATCCGGATGACCCGGGTGGAGAGCTGCCAAAACGGCGCTGTGATCCTCCGGGACGCCAAGGGGGACGATTTGCCCCGGATGACCTATAACCAGGAGCTGAAGCTGCGCTTCTTCCTGGGGGCGGACAGCACCCTGCTGCAGGGAAAGATCTGCGGCAGCACCGACCAGATCTGGAAGGTGGATCGGCTGGAGCGCAAGTTCGCCAAGGAACAGCGGGCCTTCTTCCGCCAGCGGATCACCACCAGCGTGCTGGGCAAATGCTACCGCCGCACCTCCCGGGGAACCGTTCTGAAGGAGGGAAGCCCCTGCCGGGTGCTGGACGTGAGCGCCGGCGGGCTGCTGCTGGCCAGCCTGGAGAGCTATGTGCTGGGGGAGCGGCTGGTTGTGGCCGGGGTGCAGTTCACCAGAACCATGGATCCCTTTACCTTCCAGTGCCAGGTGCGCCGGGCGGGGGGACGGGAAGGGGGCCTGATCCGGTACGGCTGCCAGTTCGAGGCATTACACCCCAAGGATCAGGATCGCCTGCTCCAGGCCATCTTCACCGTCCAGCGGGAGGAGCTGCGGCGGCAGAAGGAGCAGGGGGGACGTTAGCCCCGCCGCCTTGGAAAACCCGAAAAGGATCGTCAGCGCGGCCCCGCCGGAATCGGCGGGGCCGCGCTCTTGTGCGCCCTGGGCATATTGGGCGGATTGACGGAAGCCGGCGGTTTTGGACAAGGGGTTTTGCATCTTTCTGATGGAAAACAGGAAAGATAAGAGGGAAAATCTACGGAGTATCTGCCAAAACCATGGAAAAATGGGGAGGGAAGATTGTGAAAATCAACCCTTGAATTTGCGGGGGGAAGGACTATAATAGGGCGAACATGGGTGGGGAGGCGCCCGTGGGTCGGGGAAGAACCCGGGAAAGACATCCACTTATCCTGCCTTGGTTGGAAGGAGGCAATCCCATTATGACGAAGGATTTGACCACAGGAAGCCCCATGCGGCTGATTCTGAATTTTACGCTGCCCACCCTGTTCGGCCTGCTGTTCCAGCAGTTTTACAACCTGGTGGACGCCATGATCGTGGGCAAGCTGCTGGGCTCCCAGGCCCTGGGGGCGGTGGGCTCCACCGGCTCCATCAACTTTTTTGTGATTGGCTTCTGCCTGGGTGTGTGCTCCGGCTTCGCCATCCCCGTGGCCCAGAAGATGGGGGCCAAGGACTACCCCCAGATGCGGCGGTTTGTGGCCAACGCCGCCTATCTGTCCGCCGCCATCGCCCTGCTGTTGACGGTGCTGACCGCCCTGTTCTGCAGAGACATCCTCACCGCCATGGACACCCCCGCCGACCTGTACGCGGACGCCTATGCCTATATCTTTGTGATTTTCCTGGGCATTCCGGCGGTGTTCCTCTATAACCTGCTGGCCTGCGTCATCCGGGCTCTGGGGGACAGCCGCACTCCGGTGTATTTCCTGGCCCTGTCCGCCGGGCTGAACATCGGGCTGGATCTGGCCTTCATCCTCCTCTTTCACTGGGGGGTGGCCGGCGCGGCCATCGCCACGGTGGCCTCCCAGGCGGTGTCCGGGGCGGCCTGCCTGGTGTATATGGTGCGCCGGTTCCCCATACTCCACCTCACCCGGGAGGAGCGCCGCCCCAGCCTGGACGCCTGCAAGACCCTGTGCGCCATGGGCCTGCCCATGGGCCTGCAATACTCCATCACCGCCATCGGCTCCATCGTGATGCAGACGGCGGTGAACGGCCTGGGCAGCGTGTACGTCACCGCCGTGGCCACCGCCAACAAGCTCCAGCAGCTGCTGACCTGCCCCTTTGACGCCATGGGCTCCGCCATGGCCACCTACTGCGGCCAGAACGTGGGCGCGGGCCGGCTGGATCGGCTGCGGCAGGGGGTGCGCTCCTGCTCCGCGCTGGGGCTGGGGTACTCCGTCCTCGCCTTTGTGGCCATGCTGTTCCTGGCCCCCCAGGCCACCATGCTCTTCCTGGATCCCGCCGAGGGGGGACTGGATACCCTGGTGGCCCTCACCGCCCAGTACACGGTGGTGCTCACCGCGTTTTTCTTCCCCCTGGCCCTGGTGAACATCCTGCGCTTCTCCATCCAGGGCATGGGCTTCAG
>ERZ808037.1901-NODE-1901-length-11988-cov-5.556460_pt1 | contig 11988 bp, 6 predicted proteins | sample MGYA00380190_ERZ808037 | MGnify/ENA primary metagenome ERZ808037 (study PRJEB31490, sample SAMN06133399) | mouse gut metagenome | isolation source: J9 | host: mice | place: China: Chengdu | collected 2015-05 ...
CTTAATGATGATGGAACGAAGCGGTTCATTACAGGGAATATCGCTAAATGGTCCTCGATAAACATTCCAAAACGCAGATGCACCTTCTGCCTGCGGATCTTCCCTGACCGCTGCAGCAACTTCATCAATATTTCTTGCTGTCCATTCTGATGGACGGTTAAGCAGGGAATTATCCCAGGATTTACTGCCCTTAGTTTTCCTTTGATTCTGCCCGGTTTCTTCATCTGGAGAATATTCCGGCTTTCTAACTTCCTGTTCCTCCAGATAGCCTTTTTCTCCTTTACAATGCTTTCCTTCCCCTCTTTGCTCCCAATCTTTTCTTCCCATAACGTTTACCTCCATAAATCCGACAAAATACATCATCGGCACATTTTGCCGGATGCTTCATCATAAAACAGGCAAACCAAATGGGTATGGCCTGCCTGTTTCGCTAAGATTCTGCTGCACCATCTGTTTAACAGATACCGCAGTCTTTTATTATTCGCTATTAAATCATCAATCATAGTCAACGTTGCTGATTATCAATTATTAATTATCGGGAATACCCATCCCGTTTTACAAAATTCTGTCTGCTTAGATTTTGCCTGGCCACCCTTCTGTCCGCATATTCCCGCTGTATCTGTTTTAAGTCATTCAGCGTAAGCAGCTTGTGTCCATCATGGGCAGTCTGATTTTCAGGCATAGGTTCCATTGTTTCTACAGGAATTTCTTTATTTTCATTAGAAGCTGTTATCGTTCCATCAAAAGCTTTAACGGTTTCACTTTCTCTGCGAAATATTTCTGCCTTTTCGTCTTTTCCGTTTGTCACTCCTTGCTGTTCCTGATCTGCTTCTGGTATGGGTTCTTTCTTTTTGTCTTTATCCGATATTTCCTGGCCATTTTTATCTATAACCGATATACCTTCTCCTTCATTTTCTCTATCGTCTTGTCTGTTGTTTTCGGTATCTAAGACTTCGGTTATCCCCTTATCATCCAGGTTAAGCAATACATCCAGTTCAGCTAATCGGGCTGTTTTTTCCTTTAGTTCTCCCTCCTTTGCAAATGGTTTTAACACTTCCTTCTGTGCCGTTGCAAACTGTTGTTTTACGCTTTCTAATTTCTGTTTTGCTTCCGAAAGGCTTTTCTCAATTCCTGCCATAAGGTTTGTGATTCTTTGGATATTTCCCAATGGGTCACTGCCCATCTCCATCGGATAACTGCATCTTCGACGGACAGTTAAAATAAATCTTTGGGAAAAGCTTTCAAAATAAGCGGATAAGTTAAATCCATAGAAAGATGCAATGATTTCCTCTTTTTTCAATGAGGCAAGGCCGCTACAAGCCGCCATCAACGCAATCCCGGCCTGCTTTTTGTCATTGTAAACCAGTCCCTGGATTTCCATAGAAAACGTTTCTTTCTGCTTGTCCTTATCTAAGGCCAGTTCTACTGCCGATGCATCGTCACTTAGTCCGGTAATCCGTTCTTTCAGTGCTTTTATTTGCGCCGGATAACTCCGCGCAATCTGTTCTTCCAGCCGGTATTTCTGGCTGTTATAGTTTGCTTTCATCAGCTTTAATTTGCTGACTTCCATATCTAAAGACATTTTCTCTTTGATGTAGGGATTTCCTGTAGCCAATGCTTTCACTTCGGCATAACTTAATGCCGTATCATCAACATCTTCACAGGCACGAACAGGCGATTTACTGGTCATAATCTGGCTGATAAACTTCTGTTTGTTCTCCAGGATCTGCCAGAGATAACTGTCAAATGTTGATTCTGTAACATAGCGAAAAATCTTCACTTTTTTGTTTTGATTGCCTTGCCTTAGAATACGTCCTTCTTGCTGTGACAGATCTGCAGGCCGCCAGGGTGCATCCAGATGATAAAGGGCAATTAACCGATCCTGGATGTTTGTTCCTGTGCCTAATTTTGCCGTAGAACCTAAAAGAATCCGCACTTTCCCAGAACGCATTTTTGAGAATAATTCATCTTTTTTTGCTTCGGTTGCGGCCTCATGAATAAAAACGATTTCTTCCCTTGGTATACCTTTATTCACCAGCTTTTCCCGCACATCATCATAAACATTAAAGCTTCCATCATTCTTCGGTGTCGAGGTGTCACAGAAGATAATCTGTGTGGATTTCTGCTCCATAGTTTCCAACCATAAAGCAAAAACGTCCTGTACGCAGCGATTGATTTTGCTTTCCTTTGCATCCGGCAGCATAGGATTGATTAACCGTTGATCTAATGCACATTTTTTCCCATCATTAGTGACAGCAAGCATGTTATCGAACGAGGGATCAACACCACCTTTACGGATGCGTTCAGCCCGTTCTGCAAAAGATTTTACTAACTCTTTCTGCTCTTCGCTGGGCTTTATTACCACATTAATATACTCTGCCTCCGGTACAGGAAGCTTCAGCATATCCGAAGTCTGGATATCTGCACATTCTTTAAATACCGACATCAGTTCCGGCAGATTAAAAAAGCGGGAAAAGCGTGTTTTTGCCCGGTAGCCAGTCCCTTCAGGGCTTAGTTCTACCGCTGTTACCGTTTCCCCAAACGTTGCGGCCCAGGAATCAAAATGCCCTAACCCCATCCTTTGCAGGGTATCGTACTGAAGGTAGCGCATGGTGCTGTAAAGTTCTACGACACTATTAGAAACGGGAGTCCCTGTAGCAAAGGTAATCCCCTTCCCGCCGGTTATCTCATCTAAATACTGGCATTTTAAAAATAAGTCGGAACACTTCTGGGCGTCGGTCTGGGCAATACCTGCCACATTACGCATTTTGGTGAAAAAATAAGCGTTTTTATAATAATGCGACTCATCAACAAAAAGATGATCCACGCCAAGCTGTTCAAATGTCACTACATCATCTTTCTTATCCTGATTGGCTAATTTCTCCAGCTTTTGCTCCAGCCCCTTTTTTGTTTTTTCCATTTGCTTAATGGTGTATCGTTCACTGTCTTCCGCCTTGGCCATAGCAATCGCTCTGGTAATCTCCTCCACTTGGCGCTCAATATACATCTGCTGCCGTTCTCTGGAAATCGGGATTTTCTCAAACTGACTATGGCCGATAATAATGCCGTCATACTCCCCGGTAGCAATCCGGGAACAGAACTTTTTTCTGTTTACTGGTTCAAAATCTTTCTTTGTTGCAGCAAGGATATTCGCCCCCGGATACAAGCGCAAAAAGTCGCTGGCCCACTGTTCTGTCAGATGATTTGGCACCACATAAAGATTTTTCTGTGACAATCCCAACCGTTTACATTCCATCCCTGCCGCAATCATTTGGAAAGTTTTTCCAGCTCCCACACAGTGAGCAAGTAAGGTATTTTTTCCATAAAGGATATGGGCTATAGCGTTTTTCTGGTGGGGCATCAAGGTGATTTCCGGGTTCATCCCGACAAACTGAATATGCTGCCCGTCATACTCACGGGGACGGATGCTGTTGAAGGTTTCGTTGTAAATCCGGCATAAATCCTCCCTGCGTTCTAAATCTTTAAATATCCACTCTTTAAACGCTTCCTTAATCATTTCCTGTTTCTGCCCGGCAAGCATAGTTTCCTGTTTATTTAGTACACGCTTTTCTTTGCCATCTTCAGTTACGGTGTCATAGATTTTTGTATCCCGCAGATTCAGGGCATCCTCCAGGAGCCGATAAGCATTGGCTCGCCTTGTTCCATACGTAGCGGTTACCAGGCTGTTTCCGGGACTGTCGTCATTCTTCCCGGAGATATTCCACTGGCCGTTGACTTCGGCATAACGGACCTTAATCACACGCTCCAAAAGATACTCTGGCGTCTGGAAGGTTTCTGCCATAAACTGCTGGATATATTCCGGCTTTACCCAGGTCGCCCCCAGACGGATTTCAATTTCTGATGCTTCCAGATCTTTAGGCTGTACGTTTTCCAGAGATTGAACATTAACCGAAAACTCTGGATTATCCCTGGCAAATTCCCTGGCTGTGTCAAGCTTTTCCCGCACATTCCCGGAAAGATATTCGTCTGCATTTTCCCACCGGTTCGTCAATGGATTTTTAAAAATCACACCGGACAATTCCCTGGTAATCTCTTCTTCTGTTTTATTTGCAATCCCCGCCATAAATGGTATATCCACTTTTGCCCTCTCCCCAAGAGAAACCGCAAGGGCTTCACTGGCTGTATCTACATGACTTACCAGCTTTGCCTTTCGGATTGTCCGTTTCGTAAAAATATCCGCTTTACGCTCCAGCTTCCCCTCTTCATCCAGATACTCCAGGGAAGATAACAGGCAGTAGCTGCTGTCCTGGGAAAAGGCCCTTCGGTTGGCATTACTGCTGATTAATCCATAATGCATTGTGAATGCGTCATACTTTTGGTTAAGTTTCTGCTGAAGGTCAGCTACCTCTTCATCGCTTCCATCCTCCATCTGACACCGGATTAATTCCTGGGTAATCTCCCGCAGTTCAACCATGCCAAGTACACGTTCTTTTGTCACCATAGGAAGTTCCAGCCGCTTCATCCGGGAATTTTCCCGATAATAAACTTCCCCATTAACTTCGGCAAAGCTGAAATTTTTTACCAAAGGGTCAGCCAGAATAGAATCCGCTTTTTCTTCCTTTTTCCAATCTTCCAGCTCCCTTAATTCTGCCTCTTCAATCGTTCCATGGATGTGGGAAGCTGCCTGGCTTAACTGTTTGGCAAGGGAAATACCCTCCTTTGGTTTCACGGTTACTTCCTGCCTGGCATACTGGGTATTTTCCGTACTAAATTCCCCAAGGACCATTTCTGGATGTTTGGCAAAATAGGTGTTAATGCTGTACCCCTCCGGCGTAACGGCAAGGTTGACCCACTCCGGCTGTTCCAGCACCGCCCGGTCCCGTTTCTGAAAAAACAGGATATCCGCTACTACGGATGTATTGGCGTTTCGTAAAAATGCATTGTTTGGGAGGCGGATTGCCCCTAATAAGTCAGCTCGGCTGGCAATGTACTGGCGCACGGAGGCATTCTGCTTATCCATTGTCCCGCTGGAAGTCACCACAGCGATCACGCCGCCTGGACGCACCAGATCAAGGGATTTTCCGATAAAGTAGTCATGGATCATGAAATTGTACCGGTCATATTTGCGGTCAGCTACTTTATAATTGCCAAAGGGTACATTTCCGATCACAAAATCAAAAAAGCTGTCCGGGTAATCGGTTGTTTCAAAACCCTGGATGGCGATGGTATTTTTCTGATAAAGCTGCCTGGCAATCCGCCCGGAAAGGCTGTCCATCTCTACCCCATAAAGCCGCACCCCATCCATGGTTTCCGGGATTAAGCCCATAAAATTTCCAATCCCGCAGGACGGCTCCAGTCCATTTCCTGATGTCAGGCCCATGTTTTCAAGGACTTCATACATGGCTTTAATGACCGTAGGCGACGTGTAGAAAGCGTTTAAGGTGGAGGCCCTGGCTTCTTTATATTCTTCAGGCGTAAGGATTTCTTTTAATTCGCGGTACTCTGCTCTCCAGCTTTCATTGTGTTCGTCAAAGGCAAAGGGGATTCCGCCCCATCCGACATAATGGGATAAGGTTTCCTGTTCTTCTGGTGAGGCAAGGCGGTTTTCGGCTTCCAGGCTTTTTAACAGGACAATGGCCTCCAGGTTGGCGCGGAATTTCTGTTTTGGCCCGCCTTCCCCCAGGTCATCATTCGTGATGCGAAAGTTGATTCTTTCCGATTCTGGTTCTTGCTTTTGGGCAGTTTCCAGATTTCTTGTTGTTGAAGGAATTGAAGGCGTTTCTCCATCCGGAAACTCGGCTTGAAAACGTTTTTCTTTTTCTGAAACCTCCCTTTTTCCCGGAACGCCTATGCTTAAATCCCTTTCTTTTCGTTCTTCCTGCCTGTCTGCTGACCTATCCATAAAGTCAAACATGGAAAGCTGGCCGTATTCACTCTGCACGGGTTCTGGGTGCTCCTGTTTCTTCCGTTCAGGAAAGATTGTGTAATCACCGTCTATATACCGCCTAAAATTGCTTACAAACGGTGCCATTTCTTTGCCGATGGCAGATTCCGGCGGCATGGCATCCAGGGCTTTCTGCATTCCATAGGCCAATGCAGAAGCCATTTCCTGGTCTTTTAACAGTTCTGCAATTTCCTTTGCGCTGCCAGCCTGGATGGAAATATCGGTATAGGCAAAGGACTCCTTGATTTCCTGTGGTATGCGCCGGTAAAAATGCAGGAAATTCTCTGCCATCCATTCCCGTTCATACTCTGGCATCCGTTCTATTGCTTTTTCTGAAAGATAACGGCCTTCATCCATCAGATGGTCAATCCGTTTGGCTACGGATGACCACTTTAGTGAAATTTCAGCCTCTGGGTTTTCATATGCCCCACGGGACAACTGCAATCCTTTATGGCGATAATCCGCACGGAAATCATCAGCCCAAGGAATTGCCCTGCTGCTTCCCCCTGTCCCGTAACATTTCCGAACAAACTCTTCCTTTTCTTTTTCTGTATGTTCCTGAAGGAAATACGCATAAATCCGTAAGTGTGTATTCTCGTAAGGGGAGCCATGAATCAGAAAGGCATCTATCTCATCCTGGGTAATCAACTGTGGATGTTCTTCCTTTGGTATTTCCGCTGTCCCCGCATACAAAACAGACATCTGCCTCTCAATGGCCCGCTTCTGCTCCTCCATCCCCGGTAAATCCGGCAACGACAAAGCGGAGGCCAACTGCTCCTCCGCTTTATCAAAATCATCTTTTATTTTCTTTTCCTGCTTATCCTGTTCTTCCCCTAACGGTATACCACTTCGGTTAAAATGCTTTCTTCCGCCATCGCCATCAGCACGTTCATATGGGCGGTCCAAGCCATGGGGTCGGCTTTCTTCTCTGGGGCCGGATGGCTCTCCAATAAGCCTTCCATTATGGTTTCCAGCCTCTCCCTGGCTGTCCTTTCGGTTTCCTCCAGGTGCTGGTTCAGCTTCCCGGAAAGAAGCAGGCTCTGATACCATCCCCTCCGGTGTTCCTTCAGGAATGTTTCCCGCAGCATCCCGTATTTCCCGATTTCCGTTTCCTCCTCGGTTATGGTCAGATCCGGGAACAGATAATCCCCTTTCTGGTGATAGGTCAGCTTCATGTCTTTTCTCTCCTTCCGGTATTGATTCTTGTGCTTTTTGTAATTCCTGTTTATCCCCTGACGGATATGTGCGTTCTTTGGCATCTTTTGTACCCTTCGCATCTTCCGCATGGATATTTCTCTTTTCTTCCTCTTGCTCTTTTTCTTCTTTGCTTTCTGCTCTCTCTTTGCTTCCTTTTTCCTTTTTCGCCTCCTTCCGGCAGATTTTCTGCATTTCCCTGCGTATCCAGACAAGCACGGACTCTGCAAATTTATTTGTGGCATCTCCCAGGAAAGATAAGCGGGACAAGGAAGAAAACTCCTCAATCCCGGCAAATGCCCCTTCCCTCATGTACTCCCCTGGCTCCAATCCGCATCGGCGGGCCAGCACATAAAAGACACTGTCAGTAAGAAGCATCTTAAACTGCTCCCGGACGGCCTCCTTTCCCATCGCCTGGAAACGCTCTGGATCTTCATCCTCCAGACCGGCAAATGCCTCGTCAAGCTCCTCTGTCACTTCGAGGGAAAGCACTTGTAATGCCCCTGGAAGGCTTTCCATCCCCTCCCCTTCCAGGCAATAAGCTTCTACCAGAAACTTGCGGATAGCTTCCCTCTGATCCTCCCGGATCTGCCACAAAAACGGTGTCCTTCCTCTCTCCACCATCCGGGTATCGGAAATATCAAACACATACCTTAACCGCTTCTTTCTGCCCCTGTCGTCAATCAGGGCGATTCCCTTCGCCCCACGCTTTACCCACCGGCGCATCTTCCCATTCCACAACTCCATCGACGCACAGGCTGTAGCGTCCGGGCGCTGTGCATGGATTAACAGGCTGTCAGAAAACGGATACCGGTACAGCCTTGCCGCCGTGTCCAGGTACTCCATCCATTCCTTCGGGGAAGCACTTACCTTCCCGGCTGTTTCTTCTGCCAATGCCCGTATATCATTGATTTTCGCCATCTTCACCATCCTTTCATCCTGATTTTCTTCCTGTTACCCCTGTTTTTACTGCCATCATCACTTCTTTTGCTATCATCATTTTCCTTCACCGGCAGCTTCTCCTACCCTGTCATATTTATGTAACCTCAAAGTTTTCTTCTATCCATTCAGCATCAGACAACCACTCTTACCCATCATACATCCCCTTTGCCATATCGTGATGGACACGGTTTGTATAGTACTGGCTGATGGTTACTGGTGCATTATACAGTGCCGACAAAGTATAGCCCCGGATATTTCCCACCAATGCCGTATTCTGGTTAAGGCATTCCAGCACATACTCAATATGCCCGCCATCCAGCTTTAACAGCCTGCTTTTGACAACCTCTGTATCCATCTCCTCCTGGTTAATCCGCAGCCTTTCCCGTGTACTGCAGCACACTTCCGTCATCAGTTCCACAAAGCCGTCAATGCTTTCCCGGTCATACGGATGGTTATGGATAAGGGCATCATACGAAATATTTTTCTGGATCAGCCTGCGGTACGCATCCATCCTATCCATCCCATCATGCTTATCCATCTTTTGTTTTTCACCGGTTAACGAATCTGTGTTTCCTGATTTGCTCTCTTTTCCACTTTCCTGATGGATAGATAGATTGATCTTTTTAGAGTCAGTATTATTTATATCAGTATTATTTGTTTGTGATTTTGGCAGTTCTTGATTTGTGGTTTTCACAATTCCTGAATTTTGTTTTTCTTCTTCCTTGTCTTGTGGTTTTGGCCATTCTGCACTGGCAAACTTCTTGACATAAATTACATTGGGTTTCCCCAGTCCACGCCGCTTGCGTTCAATCAGCCCAACGCCTTTTACATTGTCCAGTTCGGATAATAGACGGCTGATTTTTTGTTCTGCACACCCAAGCGCCATCATCATATCAACAACTGTAAAAATAATATACACCCGCCCATCTTTATCCATCCAGTTATTCCTTATGGACAGGGACATCCGGTCAAGAAGAAGGCTATATAACACCTTTGACTCCACAGACAGGCTGCTAAAACGCTTATCCATAAAAAGTGCTTTCGGGATACGGTAAAAACTGTATTGATCCGCCTCATTCCCGTAGTAGTATTCCAAATCCATCATCCTTTGCGTCCCTCCTCGCGTGTAAAACTTTTTCGCAGCCCTTTTCAAAAAAAATGCCATAATAATGAGCTACTTTTCGTTTTCTAGCCAATAAAACCGCCATCAAATATCTTTAATCTCTAAAATTTTAAACATCCGGCAAACCTGTCCGAAAACATTTTGCCGGATGCTTGTGAACACATGAAGTTTTAGCTTACAAGCTTTCTAACCAACAGCCATCTGCCCTTTCCGCCTGCCTGCTTTTCCATTCTTCTAACAGGGAAAAGATGACCTCCTCCATCTGTTTTTGCGTATAATCCTCCGGGAAATACTGCTTCAGCCGTCCGCTTTTCAATATCACCTGTTTAGATAAAGAACGCCCTCCTGCCATGATTTTCGCTATTTCCCCATCATCCAGTTTTCCCTCCTGACAAAGCTGTTTAAGTTGTTTTGCCTGCTCCAATGAGGGTACTGTGCCAAGTTTTTCTATCTGTTCCCATAACTTTTTCTGCCAATTTTCTTCCAGGTAGGAAAGCTCCACTGCCGGATTAAAAGCCAGTTTCTTATCATCTACCATCTGCAGAATCTCCGGCAAAAGGCAGGTCAAACGGATGTACCGGTGAATGTTTCGGGCGCTGTCACCAGAATCCCGGCTAATGATTTCCACGCTGTAATTCTCGCCAACTTGTCGAGGATTATCTGCCGATGGACGGCCTGCCCTGCGCCGTATGGCATCCAGTTTCATTTTATACGCCCATGCTTTTTCACTTGGCAGAATATCTTCCCGCTGGATGTTGCTGTCCACCATCGCTAAAACCGCTTCATCATCGTCCATTTCCCGGATTACTACCGGCATCGTTTCTTTCCCTGCCAGTTCCGATGCCCTTTTGCGCCGATGACCAGCAACCAGTTCATAATGCCCTTCCGGGGACTTACGGGCAATACCGGGAACAAGCACCCCATACTGCCGGATACTTTCCACCATAGCCTGCATAGCTTCATCATCAGCCACTTTAAACGGATGATTCCTAAATGGAAAAAGTTCCGATAATGGCAGTTCACACACCTGTTCACCATTTCCACCTGGATAGTCCTCCGTCTGAAACAGGTCGTCAAATCTGGTCATTTTGATATTCCTTGCGCTGCTTTTCACCCCATAACCTCCCTTGTCAGTGCGGCGTATGCCGCTGCCACCTTGCCTGCCGGGTCATGGAGATAAATACTTTTTCCTTCCGCACTGGTTTCCGCCGCCCTCACCGACAACGGAATAATACTCTCAAAAATCTGCAGTTTTCCATCATAAGTGCTATGTAAAAGTTCCACAATATCCCGTGCATAGTTCGTCCGCATATCCGCCATGGTAATCAGGATTCCATCAATGGAAAGGTCAGGATTTATCCGCTGCTTTACTCTGGCAATGGTGCGGATTAACTGCTCCAATCCACGGATGGATAAATATTGTGCCTGGACAGGAATGATTATTTTGTCTGCCGCAGCCAGTGCATTGATGGTCAGCATCCCCAGGGAAGGCATACAATCTAAAATCACCGCATCATACGCATCCTTCACCGTTTTTATATATTCCCGAAAAATCGTTTCACGGCTCATGGCATTGACTAAGGTGACTTCCAGCCCAGACAGTTCAATATTTGCCGGAAGAAGGTCAATATTTTCGGAATGATGAAGGATTCCTTCCCCATCCGACAACGGTTTGCCATCAATAATCTTTTCCATAATCGTTGCTAAGGTAACTTCCATCTGATCCGGCTGGCTGTAGCCTAAACTGGCGGTCATTGAACCCTGCCCATCCATATCCACCAGAAGGACACGCCTGCCCTGACGGGCAAGGCCAATCCCAAGGCTTACTGAGGTCATGGTCTTGCCGCATCCCCCTTTCTGATTGCATATATTGTAAATTATTCCCATTTTTTTATTCCTCCTATCTCCGTCGGACAGGAAGCCCATCCATGCAAATATCCTCAAGTCCCACCAGATAATATTCCCTGCCATTATGCTCCACCCTCGACCGCATCCAATAAGGCGTTTCATGGTATTTGTCGCCAGCTAAAACCTCAATGACCGTTCCGCTGGTATACTCATATCCGCTGGAAGTTTCATACCGTCCAGAAGCGTTTTTATGTAAATGGCTGGTTTCCTTAATCGGGCGTTTAAGGTAGTCAATCCTGTTTTTCGCTTCCTCCAGCCACCGCATAATCCTCTGCAGCTCATCCAGGAGGAACAGTTCATCGCTGTCCTGTTCATTAATCTGAAGGCTGCATAAATCACTGTAAAGGTCAAAAGTGGATGCCCGAAAAAGAGAGTCAATCTCCGGGGCTAATGCAAAAGTTTTTGCCAATGTTGTTTTCAAATCTGCCATCCTGTTCTACTCCTTCCCATATGGGCTACCCTGTTCAGCTACCATGCCAAACATCCGGTAAGCCTGTCCATCTGCTGGACTTTGCGCTTTTTCTATTGTGATTTTCCCATCCTGATAGGTTACGCTCACCTTATCACCAATAGAAAATCCTAACTGCTCAATCCATCGTCCCTGCAAGATAATTTGTGGAATTGGGGCATAATTTCTTCCACTTCCATGATAAACGGTTAATTCCCTTGTCCCCATCCGTACCTCCTTGTCCAATAACCTGTATAAAAATAAAATAAGCATAACCGGTGAAAGCCTCATGTTTCCTAGCTTTTCTAAGGTTATGCTTATTATAACTCAGGCGTTTTTGAGGATTTGGATAAGGGTGGCGGTGGCCCATTTGTAGGGGTCTGCTCCCGCCGCGCCCATGCTCACCCGCTCCCCGATGGCCCTCCAATGGGCGGCGGGGGTGAGTATCCGCTCGGCGGTCAATTCCTC
>ERZ808037.1904-NODE-1904-length-11964-cov-9.441407_pt1 | contig 11964 bp, 10 predicted proteins | sample MGYA00380190_ERZ808037 | MGnify/ENA primary metagenome ERZ808037 (study PRJEB31490, sample SAMN06133399) | mouse gut metagenome | isolation source: J9 | host: mice | place: China: Chengdu | collected 2015-05 ...
CCATAGGGCATGACCCTGTAAAGGAGCTAAGCTGACACCCTGGTTATGGACAGGCGGGACGAAGGAAGTTAGGACCCGGCAGAGATGCCGGTGATCCTGGTAGACACGGGAGGTTCGCTGCCGTAGAAGGAGGGGTATACACAAGGCCATGTAGAGCGGAAACGGAAGACGTTCTACTTTGTATACCCAACACCTCTATTTTCGTACCAGATACAAAGAAATGTCCATTATCTTGGCTCATTCATCTGAGATATATAACTAAAAAATCCTTGAAAAATAAGGAAAAAAGACTTGACTAAATAGGGAGGTTCATTAAGTGCTTCGTATGGAGCGGGGCTACAAGGCATAAAAAATTTTATTATTGATTTATTAGGACTTGGAGTCGTGTTTCATTCTCCGGTTTTTATTGGGGGATGGTATTTGACTGCTATTGTTATGTACTATTTGCTATTTCCGTTTTTATATTATGCAATTAAAAAATTTAAGTTGCTTATGCTTATTTTTACATATCTTCCTTGGATTTATTATATTGTAATTAATGATATTGACATGCACACAGACTGGTGGCTCTTTTATGTATTTTCGTTTGCGTTTGGTATATATTTATCTCAAATGGAAATTTTGAATAAACACAAACAGAAACGTTTTTCGAAAACAGGATTCTTTTTCTCGGTAATATTATTTATCATAGCATTTATTTTAAGAGCATATATAACATTGCCAATGGATCCGTTATTAGCATTTTCAATGATAGAGTTAGAAATATTTATTTTTTCAAAAATACCTGTATTCAGTTCTTTTCTTCTCAGATGTGGAAGCCAGTCTGCTAATATATGGCTTTTACATGGAGTAGCATTAGGACTAATTAGTGGATTAAGTTTTACAAGTTATTGTATGCGATTTGTATTTCTTGTGTTTATATGTATGGGAATTTCGATAGTTATTGAAGAAATAAAAAATGCATTAAAATATAATGAGTTAGTGAGCAAAATAAGAAAATATTTAGTATAGTATATATCCAGACTGTTGCAATAACAACTTGATCCATCAGTTTTTGGTGTAAGTAGTGTCTGCTAATTAACTCTTAATCCTTTGAGTTATAGAGCATTGAGTGACTTTATATATCAATAAGTGCAAGGTTTTTGCTATATTTGCACATTTTCCTTACAGTTTTTTATGGAGTATCTGTATGCAAAACTAGAAAATATTTTAAATTTAGAGCTTATATATGGCTAATCATTAATATATGCTATAGAAATTCTACAAATTAAATACATCTGGACTTAATCAGTAGACACTAAATAATCTTAAGTTCTATATGGAGGCAGTATTGGGGTAAGGGCGTTAAGGATAGGATATGAAATTTAAAAGAGACAGAATTGATCTACGAGGTGTTGGTCAATTTAGATTCTTTTAAATGATATGGGACTTCTCGAATTTTGTATAGGTACATAGTGACATTATAGATATAAAATAATTTCTATTGGTTGTCTTTTGTGTTATGATAGGTTTAAAAGACATGCAAGGTGGCTGCAATATGTCAGACAAATTATTTATGTGGTTTGATGAAACAGAGATGGATTAGGGAGGTGCAGGCATGAATGGAGCCGTATTTGTAAATATAGGGGAGTAGCGTTTTGACAGAATGCGGGAACGGAATTCTTTCTATATAGATAAAATTGATTTTATAAGAGAATGATGGGAGACAGGGTCAACGGTAACGATCATCACGCGACTACGCAGATTTGGGAAGACGCTCAACATGAATATGGTTGAATGCTTTTTCTCATATTAAATATGCGGACAGAAAAGCGTTGTTTGATGGACTTTTCATTTGGCAGGAGGAAAGATATCGTCAGATGCAGGGAACTTATCCTGTAATCTTTTTGAACTTTACAATCATTAAGGCAGTTAGATATAGCGACATGGAATATAAAATAATAAAAGTAATTGCTGATTTTTATGAGCGAAACGGATATCTTCTAAGGGGTGATTTGCTGAGTGGAAATGAAAAGAAGTATTTTGAAAGCATACAATGCGGAATGGGTGGAGAGGAGGCAGTTGATGCAATCCACTCACTGTCGAATTTCATGCAGCACTACTACGGAAGGGATGTAATAATCCTTCTTGACGAGTACGACACGCCTATGCAGGAAGCGTGGTTAAACGGATACCGGGATAAAGTAGCCGAATTTTTCCGCTGACTGTTAAATTCAACATTTATGACAAATCCGTATCTCTGCCGTGGGTTAATCACTGGAATAACAAGGATTTCAAAAGAAAGCATTTTTCGGATTTAAACAATTTAGATGTGGTAACAACAACATCTGATAAGTATGCTAAGTCATTTGGTTTTACGGAGCAAGAAGTATTTCAGGCGTTAGATGACATGGGACTGGGAAGAGAAAAAGAAGATGTGAAGAAATGGTATGATGGTTTTACGTTTGGCAAATATGCAGATATCTATAATCCGTGGTCAATATCTGCATTCATTGAAAGTGGAGGAATATATAAGGCATACTGGGCAAATGCAAGCGGAAATGGACTTGTCAGTTCTATTTCCGATATAATCATAGATTTTTCTAAAGCTCTGAAGCATCCAAAAAATATCTAAAAATTTTGCCAGTCTGCGTTGAAAATCATTCATAAGTGCCTAACAACTCTTTATCAGGCATCTTTTTCCCTCAAATGCAAATCCATATTTTCTGATTCTTTGAGGATCAAAACCGTCTGCAATAAGTGACACCTCGTATTTCTTTTCCTCTATCTGGTTAAGCGCATTTGCGGCAGTCTCTTCCAGACTACTTTCTTTCTGTGGTTTATGCACTTTAAACTCTATAATATAAGCGTTATCTTTATCCTTGTTAGCCGGAACAATCACTACATCATATCGTCCAAAGCCACTTTCACGGTTGGATTCAAGCTTAAATCTGCCACTAAGTTACACCATCAGTACGAACACAAATCCATGATAAAAACGCTCCGGCATACTCTTTGATGATGCGCTTTGTGTTGTTTCAAAATAAGGGATAGTGTTAAGTGCTATATCATTAATAAATTCATTCATCGAATCAATTTCATCTGTCAACAATGCTTTTATAAAATAACTGTATTCCGTTGCAGCAATGATATCAAACCAGCTTTTCGCTATGCCTTCAAACATATTTACAACTTCCATGTTAGTGAATTCCAGTGTATACACCGCTCTTTTTCGTTTTCCAGTATACTCCATGCTTCGCACTTTTAGATATCCCGTTGCAAGTAACAGACTCCAAACTGCATTTGCACTGCCATTAAGCTGATTATATCGGAAATGTTATTACCTGAAATACAGAGCTGATATTGGCAAGTAAGGCAGTAGCATTTTGTTTTGATAAGGATTATGCAATCCATTACCACTATGATGCTTCTCATAGTTTATCGGAAATCAACAAGTCTTTTCAAGCAATTTTTAATTTAGGGCAGATATAGAAATTTGCAGACACAGACAAGCTTAAAAGCGTTGTGTGCTCTATCGATGAAGAAAAATGGGGGATTCTTGTCCATGACCACAAAACCGCGATGTAGCATTTGGGGACAGACCATGCAGAATGCAATGTACACATCATCCGCTATCTACGGAAAAATACAGAGGAAATCAGTGGTCAGGTGAGATGATTTCACTTCTGTACAGAATGAATACATACCGCAGAGAGCTGGATGCACCGGGATTCAATGCCATTACTGCCAGAATGATAATAAATTATGAAGAGGAATATTTCTCCATTCTGAAACGGGGCGTCAGGCAGAAAATGGCGTGAGGCTTTCGGAAAGAAAGCGGTCATGAAATGTATTGTTCCATCATGACCATAATCGAAACCCTGAAAAAAGAAATATGGGAATGATGGATACATTTAAATTATACTGTAATAAATAATTCAAACTTCGCACTTGAATAAGTGCTTGTGTGCTGAATATTCCACCCTGGAGTTATGTCAGTACTTTGAACAAAAAAGTTGAAAGGTTGGGTACAGGCATTTTAGATACTACTCGAAATATTTCGAACCATACTTGTGGACAATACAGAACTATTTGAAAAAAACTGACGAACTGGTACTGCATTTATGAATACAATTCCAATAGTACTGAAATTACACCTGCAAGCAGCATAGGTATTGGCTTATGAGTTAAGGAAAGATAAGCGATGGTTGGATGGCAGGTCATCCAACTCTGTATGTAAAGAGTGATGTCTATCCATAATATGGGTTGTATGATACAAGAAATAAGGGAGGCGGGATTATGATTTTGGTATTCGCATCTTTAAGGATAATAAATTGAAACTATCATACATATCTGACGTTTTGGTACATATGTTTTATGGGGAGACAGAAATAGGACTTGATTGTGTAATAAGATTCTCTGATTGGAAGGAGATTGCAAGGTATATTTTGTAAAATAGGTAAATCAGGGACAGACTTGACTAATTCAATGGCCAATTCTGTCCCTTGTTCATTCCCAAGAAGCGATATATAATAAAAATAAAATACAATTACAAATGATAAAAACAAGGAGAACAAAAGCATGATTCAATCAAATGAAAACTTCGCAAATTATGATAATATATCAACCAAATACGATGAATATTTCTTGCAGGATGAGAACGGGCTGGATTATTTGACAACATTGTTGAGCCGGTCAATGGTCAGTGACAATTACGGGAAGGCTGTTGAACTGGAAAAAGATTGCCGGCATCTATCGCAGACAAGGTAACGCGTCAAAAGGCGGCAGATTTGAGCATGAAGCGTTTCTGTTTGCAGAGAGAAAGATATAAAGAGATGCTGGTATTTCAAGCGATATGTTTTTTTCGAGGTTCCTTAGTTTGCATCAGATTTTAACGTTATCTTTAGAGAACAGGAGAGAAAAAGTATGGAATTATTACAAAAATTAACATTATATGATTTGTTTGGTTATACACTTCCGGGAGTAATCGCCTTGTTGTTATATAATGGAGATCTATCATATTTGGCGGATAATCTTACCCTAGGCGGATTAGTTCTGCTGACCGTTTTGGGTTATGTGGTGGGAGTGGTGTTTACAGAGTTGGCAGATTGTATAGTATGTCTACTGAACAAAGTGCTAGGCGATAATATGATAAATAAATATTGGAAAAATATTTGTAAAGTTTATGGGATTTCAGATGCAAAGGTAAACGATGCACTCAAGAAGGCAAATTTGATAGAGAACACTATGAATGATAGCGCAGATGTGATGGTCAAAAGGTATATGACATATATGTACAGTGAAATACAGGCAGATTCACAATATAGCCGCCTGCACAATTATGCTTCCGCAGAACTGCTATATAAAAATATGGTGGTGGTATCTGTATTGGCGATGGGAATAGGGGTTGGACAACAAAGTATGACAGAAATTATAATAGGGGCGGTCAGTGTAGTGTTGTTTGTGAGACGTTGGATTCGTTTTGCGGAGAGGAGCAGAGGATACGCAATATGCTGGTTTGTACAGAAGTACGATAGATAAGGAGAAATATTATGAATACAAATAAGATTGGTGCAAGAACTTTGACAACAGCGGAAGCTCGGCTTATTCTGCCAGCATATGATCAGGTTTATACTCAAATTGAACGTTTTCGGGCGGAAAAGGAAGTGAATTTAGAAGCTTTAAGTCAAAAAACGAATAATATCGGTATTATCGGTGTGAGGGGTGCCGGCAAAACATCTATATTAAAAACGATTAAGGAGAAATTGGAAAAAGAAAATATAGAAAGATTAGAAAAAGATATTATATTGCCAATTATTGTTCCAGAAAATATGTCTGAGCCGGGGACGTTGATGGCTGCAATCCTTGGGATGCTCAATGATGTAATCAATAAATATATGACAAGAAAGGGCGAAAAACAATGGTGTATTAATAAAGGAGAGCTTCGGGAAAAATGTGAAGATGTGATTCGTCAATACACATATATTCAGAAAGAATACCGGAATATTTTGCTCAAGGATTATACAACAGAAAATGATTATGTAAATCGTTCGGCAAAAGTATTCAATTCGGACAATGAGTTTATTGAAAAGTTCAATGATCTAGTAAATGTGCTGGTTAATCCTGAACAAAGTAAAAAAAGTGAAAGCCTTTTATTTTTGTTTATTGATGATATCGACTTGAGTACATACCGATGTGCAGATGTAGTAAAAACATTGCTTTCCTACGTATCTAATCAGAATATTGTTACGATAATCTCAGGAGATCTTAATACATTCGAAGAGGCGTTGACGCTGGATTTTATTCGCAGAGAAAATGTGTTGGAAGGAGATTTCCTGCAAAGTCAGATTGGTGAACAGACATTGTTGGAAAGTAAAAAACAGCTTGCGTATGAATATTTAAAGAAAATATTGCCGCCTGCATATAGATACAATATAAAACAGTGGTCACTGGAAGGAAAGAAAAATTATTATATCGCAGAGTCACCAGAGAATCAAGGAGAAGGGATTCGGTTTTCTGATTTATTGGGAAAGGCATTGAATGGATGGATTGATCCATTTTATTTTGTCTATCAAGATGAGTCGGGCGATGATCAAGTTCTTCCCTACACATATCATTTGTTTGATGATACATCAAGAGGCCTTAATAATGTTTACAATGTATTAAATGATATTATTGCAAAAAGAGACACAAATAGTAAAAGTGAAGAAGATCCTAAAAGGGAGTATTTAGAAGAGAGAAAACTATTGCTGGACACAATTATTGCAGCAAAAAAGGTTTATAATCAGTATCGTGATGATATACAGAAGAAGATGTTTGTGGTCGGCGATTCTTGTGAAAATAGTATGGTTTTTTTTGATAATGCGAGTACGATAATATATAGAGAAAACGCAAGTGAATTAGGGGAAAAGTACATTATAAAGGATCCTGTAGAACGTTTTGCACTGTTTATTTTAAGTGATTTCGCCGCAAGACTTTTGTATGGAAACAGTAAATATGCAAAAATTACAAAAACAGATGAAAACTATACTCGTCTGAAACATAAGGCTATGCAAGATTTGTTTTTCAATCCGGAAATTGCAGAAAAAGTCATAGATGTTTCAACAAAGAGCTGGAAAAATATCAAAGGGCAGGATTTAAAAATTGTAAATTATGACGGGAACATTCTCTACTCTTTAAATAAGATCTTTTTGTTAAATGGGGATTTGGTATTGAATCTGGCTTATTATAAAAATCTTCCATTGGATAAAATCCTTCGTTTAGATAATGATGGTTCAAACTATACAATACAGTTAGAGCGTGATGTGATCATTGCTTTTTGGCGTGCACTTTCAATAATCGGTGAAAATGATATTACGTCAAGGGCGGCAGATTTGTATGCTGAGTTTAGACCAGCTTTTTCCTATATACAAAAACGGCTGTCAAGTTCAGTTGCGCAGAATGTGATAATGGAATTATTTGATCAGGAAACGCAGGATACGGTTTGGCGGGAAAAATCAAATACTTTGGAAAATATTGAGGAAAAGCAGCATATGAAGCGTATTTTGCAAAATACAATAGCGCAATTATTAAGAGAGCAGAAGGAAGATAAAATAAGAGAGGAATGGGTGATGCTAACAGAGGAAAATTTACCAGAAGAGGAAGAAGAGCACTCACCGAAAAAAACAGATGCTAAGGCAAGAATTGCTGTATTGAAAGAGATTGACACCAGAGGGCTCTGGAATGCAGAAGTAGTAGAGGGAGTTGTGATGGATTATATCAGAGGGGAGATTGACAATTTTTTAGCTGAAATCAGCAATGGTTTAAAAGAAAATGTTAACGATTTTTTTGAAGATAAGGAGGAATGGAAATTACAATCCCAAAATGTCGTAGACAGTTGGAAGGCATTTAACGGGGCATACGATGGCGTGAGCAAAACAAAGGCAAAAGAAGCGAAAGAGTATATAAATGCAGCTTTATGGAATGATACATTTGAAAACGGAATAACATTTGAAAGTTATTATGAAATTTGTCAGACGCTTCAGAAATTAGCTGGAAATACCCGCGTCCGTTATGGAAGATTTGAAGCGCAAAAGATGCTGAATGCGATGCAGGAAGTTTTTGCTTTCACAGATCAAGAGGGGGCGTGGACAAAACAATGTCCATACTTTATTTTTTTGCTGCAATGTTTATATAAATATAAGACGGCATCTGTTACGGTAAATAATATGGTAGAGGGTGCGAAGCTGTTGGCAGAGATTAATAAAATATTGGTTGCTGCAAACGAGCGGGCAGATAAGAATGCAATTAATAACTTTATTGCTGCTTTGAATGAAAATCTTGTGGAGAAGGTTGATGCTGATTATTTTGAAACACTATTTTCCTAAGGGGGATACAAATGATCAATGATTCCATTAATCGGTTTTTAGGCGTTCTGTGTTATCCGTTTGTCTCTATGGATATGTTTCGTCAAGAACTGATCAGAGAATATATAGAATCTGTAAAAGTGTGCGAACACAAAGCGGCAAAACAGATCTTGGATCGCTTGAGAAGCCGGCTGATTGTCTACATTCAGCAAAATTACAATATTTATTCCTATGATGAGATCTACCTGTACTTGGAGAAATGCTATCTTTATGATGCTGAGGGTTATAAGGATGAATTAGAGTTGTATCAACATACAGTTTGCAGGATGGCAAGGGCCTTGATTTCTCATAGAGATGGAAAGATTGTTTTTAAGTATTGGAAAAATGAAGAAGATGAAAAACTGTTTGGCGGATTTGCAGGAAGCAATAAGGTGACACTATTTCATAATTTGAGCAGTCATATTCCGATGGATGTGGTTGCAATTGTTTATATGATTATGAATCAAAAGTGTCCAAATATAAATTGTCTTGATAATTTTTATGGAAATATAGAGGTAGCAGACCAGCAGCTTGCGCGTATATTGGAGACAGGCGTCGCTGAAAACCATCTGCACAAGGGAGTTTCCAGAACATTTCCTAGTATTTGGGATTCCTTGATGGAACCATTAACAGCAAAGAAGGGGAAGTATTTTCAAAATATGAAGTTCGTGAATGGCACAGAGGAACAGAATGCGCGCGTATTATTTCACATATTGGGATGTGGAATTGTGAGAGCATATCTGATTTTTGCTATGACTGGAAAGGGAAACGAACTACTCAAAAAAGATATTCAGGACGAAGTGCTGGGGCTTGTGCATGATTTTCAAGAGGGACAGCCGTTTGAAAACCGGTTTAAACTTGAATTTTGGCATGGGCAGTATAGTGCAAAGGATAACGAAAAAAATATAATTTCTTATTTTGTAAATTTGTGGAATGGCTTGACCAAAAATCTGCCCAAAGATGTTTTTGAGGGAAAATTCTGTACATTGGTGCTGGAAAATGATATTGAAATTCATACATTAGACGAAAATATATTTTTATATCATGTGTTGCGGATTTTGCTGGAAACTGAAACAGACATTCAACAGCCAGTCAGCCAGAAAGATGATCAGAAGGAAGTTGATATAAAACGCTGTATCATGCAATATCTGCGTGTTAGAAATTATTTGTTTCATAAAAGTGTCCAGCAAAAAACGATTAAAGGGCTGGATTATTTTCAACAGGAGCATTATCGAGTAAATTCTGCATTGAATCATGCGAATATCAACAACTTTTGGGAGACAGCACTCAGAGAACAGCTACAGAACAGAGACTTGTGCAAGATTGAATTTCGAACATCTATGCCCGAGGCTTATAGCGAATTTAAAAAGGATGTTGTTCATTTTCTGAAGGCTTATCATAAAATCATTACAGAAGATTATTGTAATAATGGAGTGCCCTATAAGCGAATCCCACAGGCAGGATTAGTAATTCATTTTCTGAAACGGGAGGATGAGACCGCTTTAGAGAAGTGTTTCCACAATGGGAAACTGGATTGTTCGTATTTTCAATTTGGACAGCTTCAACAGTCGTATAGAAAGCAGATCGACGCATTCACACAACTGCGTAGTGAATTTACAGAGTTGAGTAAGTATTTGGTTGGAATAGATGCAGCAAGTCTGGAAAACGCGACCCCTGTATGGGTTTTTGCGCCGATTTTTGAAAAGGCGCGAGACAGCAGCATTGACTTAATTGGCAGAAGCTCTAATGACAGGAATTATATGCAGAGTCTTGGTTTCACTTTTCATGCTGGAGAAGATTTTCGCCATATACTTTCTGGTTTACGCCGAATAGATGAGGTTGTAGAACACTTAAAGTTTCATGCAGGAGACCGAATTGGCCATGGAATTGCGCTTGGACTCAATCCGCAAAAATGGAGAGAACAGAATCCAGTAGTTATACTTCCACAACTTGAAGCACTAGAGAATTATCTATGGGCATATGATACATTGAGCAATCATTACAGCAATTTTCAGGCAGCAATACTTACTTTTATGGAAAAGCGGATTTATGAGCTTTCAAGAAAAATATATGGAGGAGATAAAGAAGGTATTGCGACAGAGCTGCTCATAGACGGATATCGTAAGCTGTTTTCTTTTAAAACTGATATCATATCATGTGATGCATTTGTGATGGCGGAGAGAGAATTGTGTAGAAAATTAGCTGATGAAGAGCCGATTCAGTGGAGACCTGAACTTGTAGCCGCAGCAAGACATTGTAAAGTGTTTGTAAAAAAGATGGAAAAGCCCATTCATTGCGAGATTACCCAACAGGATATACTTATCATAGAAGAATTGCAGAAAATTCTCAAGAAGAAATTGGGTCAAAAGGGAATTGTTTTGGAGGTGAACCCCTCTTCAAACACAGCAATTGCTGATTTAGATATATTGTATGAAAATCAGTTTTATCAACTAAATCAGTTAAATGATGAACAAAATATAATAGTTTGTATAAATTCAGATGATCCTGCGGTTTTTAATACAAATGTATCAAATGAGCTGGCATATATTTATTATGGAATGCTGGAAAAAGGTATCAGCAGGGAGGCGGCACTGCTCTGGATAGACAGGGTACGCAGGAATGGGCTGAACAGTTCTTTTATTCATCATGAGGAGTCTGATCTGGCATTAGTGAGAAATCTGACAGAATTAATTCAAAGAATATAGATACAGGAGGGCAGAACAAATTCGTATTCATTGATCAATTCTGCCCTGTATTTGCATTTATGATCGTTCCGAATAATCGGGCGAGAGCAGTTTTAGATTTAGCGATTTACATATCGGTTCGAAATCTTTTTTATTACTGCTGCAAATCACAGTATCTGTTAAACCCAGGATTTCAGAAGCAATTACAGTATCGCCTAATTTCATACAGTTGATTCCTTTAAATTGATTTGGATCTAACAATGCACTTTTAATGATGTTTTTTAAATCGTCATTATATTCTGGGTTTTTCAGCAGTTTTTTTAATTCATTTTGGCGTTTTTCCCAAAACTCACATATGCAGCATTGTTTGTTCTTTTTGGAACATAAAATATTTTTCAAAATAGGAATACCATCTTCATATATAACAGTTGCTTTAGCACGGTAACAATTTGTATTATCTAATATATCAATAAGGTCTTCGTTAAAACGTCCAATTAAAATGTCTACATAATTTTCCAGACTATCCTTGATTAAATCTAAATCATAACTGCAATTAGCAGCTATATTATTAAACAATTTAAAAATACGCGATTGACTGCGTCCAAAAATATTTTCCGTGATTCTGCATCCGGTCTGTTTTATGTCGTTCTCCTGCAAAAATATGTTATATAAAGTTACAAAATCATTGACGATATTCTTATAATATTCTCCTAAAACATATGTTGAGGAAATCAATTGTTTTCCTTTTAAAACTTCATTAATTCGAGCAATTCGTCTATCTGATCCAAATATGCGGTCAATCTGTGTAATCTTCTGGAAAAAGTCACAGGTACAAGGCTGACAAAGGCTTTATATGAAGAGTGGGTATCGTCAAAAGTGGAAGAGGTTCAATTTGCGGCAAACAATACTGCTTTTGC
>ERZ808037.1905-NODE-1905-length-11961-cov-4.136991_pt1 | contig 11961 bp, 10 predicted proteins | sample MGYA00380190_ERZ808037 | MGnify/ENA primary metagenome ERZ808037 (study PRJEB31490, sample SAMN06133399) | mouse gut metagenome | isolation source: J9 | host: mice | place: China: Chengdu | collected 2015-05 ...
GGATTGCGCCTGGCATGGAAGACTTAAGCGCCGTCACAGACCGGACGGAATACTATGACCTGGCTGTAGAATCGGAACCTCTCTTTGGCCAGGAACCCGGAGTCGCTTCAACTACAGTCCGTACCGGCTACCGTCATCTCGGAACACAGTTTATAATGGGAGAGCCGGTGCAGCTGATGGCAGCAGTGTCCCTTAACGACGCCGACATTTATCTGCGCCGGAAAGACGGAAACAGCGAACTGGTACTGCAGGATGTCCCAAACTCCCTCATCCGCTCCTTCCCCGCAGGCCAGTGGTATCTTGACCGGGAGGGGAACTTCTATTGTATCCGGAAATCATTCTATACCAGCAGCGGAGAAGGCAACAATTCATACACCAGACAGGACGCCTTCATTGCAAAGCTTCTTCCCTCCGGGGAAATCCTGTATGAAACCCCGCTGCCGGCGGACACGGACATTGAGGACATCTGCCAGCCGGAGGACGGCAATGTATATGTACTGCTGCGGAACGAATTGGAGAATACCCGGATTCTTGCCCAGATAGATCCGGATTCCGGGAAGCTGTCGACGGATTCCCAACTGGAAGTGAACTACGATTCTGATGTGTACCTGGGTTCTGCAGGCTCTTCCCTCTCGGTGACAGGATATGGCCGGTATTCCGACCGTGAAATCATGAAAGCTGACCTGGCTGACAAAAGCAAAGAGCCCATCCTGTACTTTAACGGCACCTCTTACGGATGGCACAGTAACTTGGAGCTGGGAGATTTCCGGGTGATGGAGGACGGCTCCATTGAACTTCTCTGGACCTATTCCGACGGCTCAGGCAGTTTCCTGGAGCGGCTGAGGATGGAAAAGGTTGATAAAATCCCCCTTGTCTGCCGTTGACCGGAAAACTATCGTTTTACTGACTGGCTTTATACTGCTATTAACCTGTACCATAACAGGATGCGGAAGTAACAATCAGCAACAGTCGATTTTAAGAGAAAACCCTACACAAGAAGAACCAGCACAGGAAGAACCAGCACAGGAAGAACCAGCACAGGAAGAACCAGCACAGGAAGCCCAAAACCAGTCTGTGCCAGAACAACCAAATATGGAACAGCCCTCACAGGAAAATGACAACCAATCCCAATTTTCCCCCAGCCTACAGCCTGACCCCGAAAAAGTGGAATCTGAAGCTGAAACTACCGCCCCATCCTCAGATGTATCCTCTTCTTCCCCCTCCTATTGGGGAACATGGCAGATAACTTCATCAACTTTTGGCGCCTACAGTGCCATGTCAGAGGAAGATTGCTCTGCGCTGGTGGGAACCCGTTTTGAATATTTTAAAGATTATGCTATATATGATGACCAGCACCGTCTGGATTCCCCCCAATATTGCGAAAGCACTCAGACCGCAGATGATTTTTCATCCATCTATCAAGGCACTAGTCTGGAAATGCTGGGAATTTTCAAAGATTCTATTCAGGTAGTGGCCATAGAAAATGCAAGCGGCATCGGTGATACTTTTTATATAAAGGACGAAAATACTCTGATCATTCCATGGGATGGTGTGTTTTTTGAAGTGCAAAGAGTCAGCTCCGGCAGCTGATTGCGCTGCGCATCCTCTTTTTGCAGCTGTACCGCAAGGGGCAGGTCTGCTCGACCGGCATATGCCAGATATGTCAGATAAGTGCCAGATTAATCCGGCAGCAGGCAAAAAACAGAGTTGACACCGCCCGCACAGGCGTGTATAATTTAAAAAAATCAAATTTCAGGAGGATATTGCATGTTAAATGTTGTTGTAATGGAGAAAAGTGCAAAGTAAATATTGCAGGTTGGACTTTCAGCGTAAGGTTTAGCTGTATCGTACTGTCGGAACAACAGGTGCCGGCAGCTGTTGTGATACAGGGAAGACTTTATGGAAGGCCCGTCATTTTCGCCTTACAATTGCTTTATATTGCGGTATCTGTTTTTATAGTTTCGTAGATGGAATGAGCATGGCTGTACGGTCATGCTTTTTTTGTCTCACGGGAGACCATGGCAGTTGATATTTTTGGCAGCCATGGCCTTTTTTTGCTTCGTGGGAGCGGTAATACACATGCTTTCTGTAAGGCGGCAGACTACCCTGAGGGTATATATTTTTGAGAAAGGAAAAAACACAATGGATACAGAAAAACAGATTGAATTTCACAAAATAAAAGAAATATGGTCACAGCTTGCGGTAACGCAGAAGGCAAAAGAGCGGATCGCGGAGACGACTTTTATATTGTCGGAGGGAGAGTTGAAAAAGCAGCTGCGGGACACCACGAACAGCAGAGAGATGATCGAAAAGCTGGGAACGCCGCCGCTGCAGAATGTGGATGAGATCAAGGAGATCATGATGGCCGCAGAGAAGGGAGACTGCCTTACGCCTTATCAGCTGGAGCGGGTAGAGCGTGTTTTGGTTGCGGTCAGGCGTCTGAAGGATTATCTGGGCCGGGGGAAGATGTACGACAATCCGATTGCCTTTTATGAGGAGAATCTGGATGAGGCGGGGGATGTGCGGGAGGAAATCTGCCGGCAGATCAGAAATGGTGCGGTGGACGACTACGCCTCCAAAGAACTGGCGCAGCTGCGGGGACAGATCGAGCGGTGTGAAGAGCAGATGAAGCAGAAAGCCGAGCAGATCATGCGCGCCGATAAGGCTTATATGGCGGATCAATACTGCACTTTCCGCAACGGGCGGCTCTGTGTTCCGGTGAAAAAGGAATATAAACTCAAGGTGTCAGGCAGCGTGATCGACAAGTCGGCTACGGGGAATACGCTTTTTATCGAACCGACGGGCGTTGCCCGATATTATGAGGAATTGCAGCAGTTGAAGATCGGCGAGGAAAATGAGGTGTACCGGATCTTATATACGCTGACGGCAATGGTCGCATCCGTGTCGCCTGTGATGGGTGAGAATATTTCCATGCTGGAAAGGCTGGATTTCATCTTTTCCAAAGGAAAACTGAGCATTGATCTGGGAGCTACAGAGCCGGCGGTCAACACGGAGCGCAGGATTGTCCTGAAAAATGCCAGACATCCGCTGATGGACAGAGCGGTCAATGTGCCCCTGCAGTTTGCGGTGGGAGAGGGAGACGTGCAGGGGATCGTCATCACGGGCCCCAACACAGGCGGAAAAACGGTGGCTATCAAGACGGTCATGTTAAACTGCATGATGGCGCAGTGCGGGCTGCATGTCACCTGTGAAGCAGCGGATATCTGCATGAGCAATGCGTATCTTTGCGATATCGGGGACGGACAGGACATTGCGGAGAGTCTTTCCACCTTTTCCGCGCATATCAAAAATGTGCTGGAAGTGCTGCGCGGGATAGACCGGGACAGCCTTGTGATCATGGATGAGCTGGGCTCCGGTACGGATCCGGCGGAAGGCATGGGGATAGCTATTGCCATTTTAGAGGAGCTTAGAAAGAGCGGGGCGATCTTTCTCGTGACCACCCACTATCCGGAAGTGAAGGAGTATGCGGAGAAGACGAAAGGCATGATCAATGCCCGGATGACTTTTGACAGGGAAACGCTGAGTCCCACCTACCAGATGGTGATCGGGGAAGCGGGGGAGAGCTGCGCCTTCTATATTGCGGACAGACTGGGGATGCCCCATGATATGCTGCGGACGGCCGTGGCGGCTGCTTATGGTGAGGAAGCGGTCGACACCTATCATTTTCAGACGGAGGAGCATGCAGACAGCAGGGAACGAAGAGGCGGCACGGCCCGGATCAGGAAGAGCCGTCAGGGAAAAGGCGGTCCGGACCTGAGCATGAAATATAAGCGGGGTGACAGCGTGATGGTCTATCCGGACAAAAAGATCGGTATCGTATGTGCGCCGATCAATGAAAAGGGCGTTCTGAGAGTACAGCTGCCGGATAAAAAGATCTGGATCAATCACAAGCGGGTCAAGCTCCATGTGGCGGCCGCAGAACTGTATCCGGAGGATTACGATTTCTCGATCATCTTCGACAGCGTTGCAAATCGGAAGATACGGCATGATATGGACAGGAAGTATACGGAGGATATGATCCGTTATGAGGAATAGGCGCTGTGGATTCATAATTCGGCCTGTAACCTGGTCTTATCTTCAAAATCAGGTTGACAAAACCGCTGTTTTTGCATATCCTATTAGCAGAAATAAATGATGTTACGCACAGTGCACGTATATAACAGGAGGACGTGGAAGGAGAAGAGTACCATTGGAAGCGCCGCAGAGAGGAACCGCCGTCGGCTGCAAGCGGTTTCGGCAGGGAAGATGGGAAAGTGCGCTCCGGAGTCCGGCTTATTGCCCGGCCAGCCCCCGTTACAGGGTATGAGTGGAGGAATGCCTCTGGTGTTCTTCAAGTAGAGTGGAACCGCGGATCATTTCGTCTCTATTTCCGGAAGGGAAAGTGACGGAGGCCGCGGATTTTTAGTGCATGGCGGCCCTGTCCGGGAGCGTGTCTGGCAAGGGGCTGTTTTACGGCACTTGGTTAGAGGGAAATTGAAATGGGAATAGTACAGAATATTAAGGAAGAGATCAGGATCATCCGTGAGCGGGATCCGGCGATCCACTCTAATATGGAAGTCTTCCTGTATCCCAGTTTTAAGGTGATGCTGTATTACCGGCTGGCGCACAGGATGTATCTGCACAGGCATTATTTTCTGGCGCGGTGGATTTCTCAGAAGGGCGTCAGGAAGACAGGGATTGAGATTCATCCGGGGGCAAAGATCGGCAAAGGGTTTTTTATCGATCATGGCAACGGGGTTATCATTGGGGAGACGACGGTGATCGGCGATAACGTGACGCTCTATCAGGGTGTAACGCTGGGCGGAACCGGTAAGGAGCAGGGCAAGCGCCATCCGACCATCGGCAATAACGTGATGATCAGTACCGGAGCGAAGGTGCTTGGTTCTTTCAAGATCGGAGACAACAGCAAGATCGGGGCGGGCAGCGTGGTGTTAAAGGAAGTGCCGCCAGGCTCCACGGTAGTGGGGGTGCCCGGTCAGGTGGTGAAGCGCAACAACCAGTCTTTTCCGCAGGAGGAGCTGGATCAGATCAATCTGCCCGATCCGGTGCGGGAAGATATCATGAACCTGCAGCAGGCCAATACGGAACTGACGAACGGGCTGCCCGATCTGGAGCGGGAACTTCGGGAACTCCGGAAAGAGGTATGAGCCGGGGGAGCAGGCAGGGAAGGAAAAGGACGGCGGTCTGCCGGGGATGCGGAGCACGTCTTCGCGGCATGACGAAAAGGCAGACCGCTGAAACAGACAGGAGGTAACAGAGCAAATGAAAATTTTCAACACATTATCCAGACAGAAAGAGGAATTCGTACCCTTGGTGGAGGGGAAGGTCAGCATGTACGTGTGCGGGCCGACGGTGTATAACCTGATTCATATCGGGAATGCGCGGCCGATGATTGTTTTTGACACGGCCAGACGTTACATGGAACATAAGGGATATACGGTCAACTATGTTTCCAATTTTACCGATGTGGATGATAAGATCATCAAGAAGGCGAATGAGGAAGGGGTGGATCCTTCCGTGATCTCCGAGCGCTATATCGAGGAGTGCAGAAAGGACATGCAGGCCCTGAACGTGAAGCCGGCCACCACGCATCCGAAGGCGACGGAGGAGATCGGGGGCATGATCGAGATGATTCAGACGCTGATCGACAAGGATCATGCCTATGTGGGGCAGGACGGCACGGTGTATTTTAAGACCAGGAGTTTTGGGCAGTATGGTAAACTCTCGCACAAGAATCTGGACGATCTGCGTAGCGGCGGACGTTCCCTGCTGGTGTCCGGCGAGGAGCAGAAGCAGGATCCGCTGGATTTCGTGCTGTGGAAGCCGAAGAAGGAGGGGGAGCCTTTCTGGGAGTCTCCCTGGTGCGAAGGGCGTCCGGGCTGGCATATCGAGTGCTCTGTCATGAGCAAAAGGTATCTGGGAGATGAGATTGATATCCATGCGGGCGGCGAAGACCTGATCTTCCCGCATCATGAGAATGAGATCGCCCAGTCGGAAGCGGCCAACGACAGGGAATTTGCGAAATACTGGATGCATAACGGCTTTTTGAACATTGATAATAAGAAGATGTCCAAGTCGGAGGGGAATTTCTTCACGGTCAGGGACATCAGCGAGAAATATGATCTGCAGGTGCTGCGGTTTTTCATGTTGTCCGCCCATTACAGGAGTCCGCTGAATTTCAGTGCGGAATTGATGGAGGCGGCGAAGAACGGTCTTGAGCGGATCGTGACCTGCGTGTCCAACCTGAACTTCCTGCTGAAAAATGCAAAAGACGGGGAGATGACGGAAGCGGAGCAGAAGCTGGCGGAGGAAGCCAAAGGATTCATCACGCAGTTTGATGAAGCGATGGACGATGATTTTAATACGGCGGACGCCATCTCAGCCATTTTTGATCTGGTGAAATTTGCCAACACCCATGTGTCGGAAGAGACCGGAAAGGCTTTTGTACAGGCGATAAAGGAGGAAATCGTGCTGCTGTCCGATATCTGCGGGCTGATCGTCGATAAAAAGGAAGAGATTCTGGACGCTCAGATCGAAGAACTGATTCAGGAGAGACAGGCGGCGAGAAAGGCCAGAGATTTTGCACGGGCGGATGAGATCCGGGATACGCTGGCGGCACAGGGTATCATACTGGAGGATACGCGCGAGGGTGTGAAATGGAAGAGAGCATAACGATCCAGGAGGCCATCAGGCGGGACTTTGACTGTAAGCCGCAGGATATCAGAACGTATTCCCCGTTGACGCTGGCTTATATCGGGGATGCTATCTATGATCTGGTGATCCGCACGATCGTGGTGGAGCGGGGCAACAGCTCCGCCAACAAACTGCACAGGAAGACGGTGTCTTATGTGAATGCCAGAGTGCAGGCGAGAATGATCGATGCGCTGGAGAGCGAATTGACGCAGGAGGAGACGGCAGTCTATCACAGAGGGCGCAACGCCAAATCCTACACTGCGGCAAAGAATGCTTCCATCATCGAGTACCGCAAGGCTACCGGGATGGAGGCGTTGTGCGGTTACCTGTATCTGCAGGGCAGGCAGGAGAGGATGCTGTATCTGATCCGGGAGGCCATTGCCCAGACGGGGAAGGAGATTTAACGGGAGAGAGAGGCGATCATAACAGCATGAACAATAGAGATTTTCAGAAAAAAGAAGAGACGGAGCGTTTTACGATAGAGGGGCGCAACGCCGTGATTGAGGCTTTCCGCTCCGGCAGGACGATAGACAAACTGTATGTGCTGGACGGATGCAAGGACGGCCCGATCCTGACCATCAAGCGGGAGGCGGCCAAGCATGGCAGCCTGATCCGGTATGTGGCGAAGGAGCGGCTGGATCAGCTTTCCGAGACGGGGAAGCATCAGGGCGTGATCGCCTGTGCGGCGGCTTACGCCTATGCGGAGGTGGAGGATATTCTGTCTGCGGCGAAGGAGAAGGGAGAGGCGCCTTTCCTTTTTTTGCTGGACGGCATTGAAGACCCGCATAATCTGGGAGCCATTATCCGTACAGCCAATCTGGCGGGGGCGCATGGGGTGATCATCCCCAAAAACCGCGCGGTAGGACTGACGGCGACGGTGGCGAAGGCGTCCGCCGGAGCGCTGAACTATACGCCGGTGGCCCGGGTGACGAATCTGGGACAGACGATCGACACGCTGAAGAAAGAGGGGCTGTGGTTTGTGTGCGCGGATATGGCGGGCACACGGATGTACGATCTGGATCTGAAAGGCCCTATGGGGCTGGTGATCGGCAGTGAGGGAGACGGCGTGGGCAGACTGGTGAAGGAGAAGTGCGATTTCACGGCGTCCATTCCCATGCGGGGCGATATTGATTCCTTAAACGCTTCGGTGGCGGCCGGCGTGCTGGCCTATGAGATCGTGCGGCAGCGGCTGGGATAAAGACGGGAATCTGCGTACAGGGTGTGTTGAAAATGAAAAGTGATGAAGAAAAAAGATGAAAAAGCTGAATGAAATTTTGCTGGTGCTTATCTTTATGCTGACGGCGGTTCTGGCGGCGGCTGTCGGGTTAAAAGCCTATGATGTGTATGATACAAACAGACAGCTGGCCAGAGAACAGGAAGAGCTGGAGCTGGCACAGGTGATGGCAAGGAATGAAGAGGCGCAGAACCGTGTATCCGAGATGCGGAAGGAAATACTGGAGCTGGCGGAGGACAAGGAGGAGCTGGAGCGTTTTATCGCGAAGATACAAAACAGTGAGACGCAGATTTCCGGTACGGTGTCTGCCAATGATATGGTGCCTGGCAGCGATACGGTATCCGGCAACGGTACGGTATCCGGAAATGGCATGGTATCCGGTGATGGCACGGTGTCGGGCAACGGTGTCCTGCCGGGCGGGGGTCTGTTTCCCGGCATTACGGTATCCGGTAACGCTGCAGTTTCCGGGTATGACACCGTATCCGGCAATGGGACGGTATCCGGTAACCTGAGTTCGTATTTGGGCGGCCTGCCGAATATGGGCGGTACGGTTTCCGGCAACGGAGAGGTCAATTATTACGACGGTACGATGACGAACAGCAGTATTTTCGATGAGTGGCGGCAAATCTATGAGCAGGAGGAGATGATGTCTCTTGCGGCGCGCAGGCTGCTGCGTTCGTCTCTGGAGGAGACGCTGGAAGTCAATCAGGCCGACCGGGAGCGGATTGCAGAGAATAAGAAAGACTTTTCCCAGATGAAGATCGCCTGTCTGGGCGACAGCATTACGGCGGCTGCCAATCTGGAAGAGGAGGAAGGCTATGAACAGTATGCCTATCCGGCCAGAATGCAGGCGCTGCTCGGCGCACAGGAAGTCTACAACCTGGGAATCGGCGGTTCTTCCATCGGCAGATACTGGGCGGACGCTTATGTGGACCGCTATCAGGAGATTCCGGAAGATGCGGACGTCATTATTGTTATGGGCGGCACCAATGACGGGTTCTGCGCGTCGGACAAGGAGTTCGGCAATCTGGAGGAGCGGGCCTACCGCACCTTCTGTGGTGATCTGAATGAACTGATGAAGGGACTGAAAGAAAAATATCCGTCTGCGGAAGTCTTTTTTGCCACGCCGCTGCCCAACGTGCTGCAGGACTATCTGATGAGCGAACGGGATTACCTTTTGCCCCAGCAGAAGTTTGTGGACGTGATCATCGCGCTGGCGAAGGAATACAATTATCATGTTATTGATCTGTATAACTCCAATATTCTGGATTCCCATGACGCGAATGTGGTAGCGGAGTATGTACCCGACGGCGTGCACGGAAACCATGCCGGTTATCAGATCATAGCGGAGCATTTTGCGGCAGAGCTGGTGCAGTTCTATGAGGAAAAAGGCACAGCGCAGCCTTTGGTGGTGTCGGGAAACAGCGTGGATGGAAGCATGTTGGACGGGCAGACAGGCGGTGTGAATGGAAGTGTGCCGGAAGAGCAGACAGCTGACGTGAACAAAACGGTGTCTGACCGGCAGGTTGAGTCAAAAGGAGAGTAGCGCATATATTTTTATGGAAAGAGAATATGGCAGTTACAGTGATGAAGAACTGATCGTGCGGCTTCGGGACGGTGAGGAGCGCATCACGGAATATCTTATGAACAAGTATAAAAATCTGGTCCGCAGAAAGGCCAGATCCATGTATATTCTGGGGGCCGACGGCGACGATCTGATCCAGGAGGGGATGATCGGGCTTTTTAAGGCGCTGCGGGATTATGACAGCGGACGGGATGCCAGTTTCCTTACGTTTGCCGATCTGTGCGTGTCGCGGCAGATGTACACGGCGGTGCAGGCGTCCAAGCGGCAGAAGCACATTCCGCTGAACACCTATGTGTCCCTTTACGGCAGTGCGGGTACGAACCGGGACGGAGAGGAAGAGGAGTCGCTGGTCAATGTGCTCTCTGATGTTGCGGGGACAAACCCGGAGGATGTTGTCATTGACCGGGAGAACGTGATACAATTAGAACAGACGATCGAACGGGAGCTGAGCGGGTTCGAGAAGCAGGTGCTTGATCTGTACCTGACCGGGATGAGCTATCAGCAGATCGCCAAGGTGCTGGGCAGAGACGATAAATCGACGGACAATGCGCTGCAGCGGATCAAGACGAAGCTGAGGCGGGCGATCGGAAGGGAAAACACCTGATGTTTGACGTGAGCAGAAAAGAATTAAAATATATTGTGAGTCCCCATGAGATCTCCGGGTTAAAAAGAAGACTGTCGCCGCTTATGCGCAGCGATCCGCACAACGGCGGGCAGGGAGAAGGCTACAGGGTGCGTTCGTTGTATTTCGATACCCCTTTTGACACGGATTATGAGGAAAAGATCAGCGGCTGTCAGGAGCGTCGTAAGATACGGCTCCGCATCTATGACCCGGCGGATCAGACGGTGAAACTGGAAGTAAAGGAAAAGAACGGGACGGCTCAGAGGAAGCGGTCCATTCTTTTGGACAGAGAAGAAGCGGCATGTATGATCCGCGGGGAATACGGATTTCTGCGGGAGCATGAAGAAGAACTGGCGCTGCCTCTGTATCTGCTCATGACGCAGAAATGCTACCGGCCGAAATGCGTGGTGGAATATGACAGATACGCCTACTGCCTGGAGCATAATGAGACCCGCGTGACCTTCGACACCGGGCTGCGTTCCGGGGAGAGCAGCTATGATATTTTTGACAAAAATATGATGCTGTATCCTGTTGGCGGTAGCATGGCGAATACGCTGGAAGTCAAGTTCAACGGATTCCTTTTTACCTATATCAAAAATGAGCTGAACCGTTGTCAGGGAATGCCGACATCGAACAGCAAATACTGCAGGGCCAGAATGGTTTCGAAATAAAGCGCGGATATCTTAAGCATGAGGAAAAGGCAGAACGGGAAGCAGCCTTAAAAGGGTGAAAAGAGAGAAAAAGGGAAGAGAGAAAGAGAAGAGAGGGAAAGAGGAGCATAAGATGAAAGAATTATTGTACGAGAGCCTTGTGAATACAACGAAGAGCCTGACACTGCAGGAGGTGCTTTTGAATTTTGCGGCAGCGGGTATCATAGCCTGTCTGATCTATCTTTCATACCGGGCATCTCATTCCGGGGCCGTCTACAGTGAACGGTTTAACGTGTCTCTTGTGATGCTGACACTGATCTCGACACTGGTCATGAACGTGATCGGCAATAATATCGCACTGTCGCTCGGTATGGTTGGAGCGCTGTCGATCGTCAGGTTCCGGACGGCGATCAAGGATCCGCGGGATACGGCCTATATTTTCTGGGCGATCGCAGTAGGAATCTGCTGCGGTGTCTCCGATTATATCATTGCGGCGATCGGATCCGGGGTTATTTTTGTATTTTTGCTCTTGTTCGGGCTGGTGCGGAACAATGAGAGGATTTTGATCATCATCAACGGCAGCAGTGAGGCACAGGAAGAAATCGAAGATAAGATGGAAGAACTTTTTGCAGGACGGGCGCTGCTGCGGGTGCACAATGCGTCGGCGAAAGAGCAGGTAAGCGAGTACATTTATGAGGTTTCGGATAAGCTCATGAGGAAGGCCGGGAGCGAGAGCGGATCCATACAAAGAAAATTGTCCGGGATCAAAGGAATTTCACATATCAGCGTTGTGCGGCAGGATGACGAGATCAACCAGTGACGATGTTTGTCGGGGGTCCTTTTTAAAGCGAAATTCTGGAATTGGAATTCAGTATGTAAATTTTCGATAATTTGTGCGTGTACAATGCTTGACAAGGTCGAAATATCTGTGCTATACTATGAGACGGTGATTGCAGAAGTGCTCACCGCGGACATGCTGCTGTAGCACAGTCGGTAGTGCGTCGCATTGGTAGTGCGGAGGTCACGGGTCCGATTCCCGTCAGCAGCTGATTTTAAAATAACGGAAACCTTGATTATACGAGGGTACTGAAAAAGTCTGATTCTTTTGAAAAAAGAATTGGGCTTTTTTCAGTGTTGGCATTATAATAGAAGTATG
>ERZ808037.1906-NODE-1906-length-11957-cov-3.979125_pt1 | contig 11957 bp, 10 predicted proteins | sample MGYA00380190_ERZ808037 | MGnify/ENA primary metagenome ERZ808037 (study PRJEB31490, sample SAMN06133399) | mouse gut metagenome | isolation source: J9 | host: mice | place: China: Chengdu | collected 2015-05 ...
CCCCGCCTCATAAGATTTGTACAGTTCTTTTACATACAGCATATCTGTTTCCTCCTTTTACTGCTATTTGTCATAAAACGACCATACCACAAATACACCCCCGCCAAAAAACAGCTGTCATTTCTGCCAGACTAGATGTAAAGTTTGGATGAAAACTGCAAAGAATGTAAAGTTTGGGCTGTCTGGATGTAAAGTTTGGGAACACTGACAGGGACTTCGCTCTAAAGAATGTGGTATACTCAACATATAGTTATTGAAAGGGGTCTTTTCATGCTGCGAATCGCAATCTGTGATGACGAAACGGACGCAAGGGACGCCCTGCGTTTCCAATTAGAAAAAATACTGATCGAGGACGCCGAGGAGATCGTCTACGAATTTTCCTCCGGCACAAACGCCGCTTCGTGGCTTAAAAACCATCCGGGCGAAATCGACCTGCTTTTTCTGGACGTGGAAATGAAGGGCTTAAACGGCATGGAAATCGCAGAAAAAATCCGAACCTTTGACGTGCAGATCATCATTGTTTTTGTGACCGGGTATTCCGATTATGTGTTTGACGGCTATCTTGTGCAGGCGTTTGATTATCTGATGAAGCCTGTCACGGAAGAAAAGCTGCGACAGCTAATTTCCCGTGTGCGCGCCAAATCCGCTCAGGAGGAATCACGCACCTTCACCTTGAAAAACAGGGACGGCACATGGCGGTTCCGACTCACTGATATTCTTTATTTTTATTCCGACAGACGGAAGGTCACCCTGGTTACGATGAAAGGAGAATATTCTTTCTACGCCAGACTCGAGGAAATCGAAAAACAGCTTTCCGCCGCTTTCGTGCGGATTCACCAGCGCTATCTGATCAATCCGGCAAATGTGGATTATCTCGGCAGCGAATCCGTCACCATAAACGGACGGGAGCTTCCCTGCAGCAGACGATACCAGGAAACCGCCCTTCCCAAAATCGCACGTTCTTTGATGTAAAATAATACGACATTCTCCGCAGTAATTTGAAGAGGATATTAATTATGATAACTTTCATTAAGGTCCTGCACTTTGCCGCCATCGTACTTTCCGGATGGCTTGTCATGTGCTCCATGTCACACCTAATCAGAATTTCAGAAAAAAGGGTGAGACGCTTTTTGCTGTTTTTCGGCTGTTCTATGCTTGCATCCATGATTATTTTTATCGGAGATCCCTTTAACATTCTGGCAACTACTCCGGTTTTTCTGGCAATCGTCCTGTTTACATGTGAAGGCTCCATCTGGCAGCGAATTACCATCGGGCTGATGTTCTCCAGTACTATCTTTTCCTTCAACGCTTTGCGGGATAACTATATCCACGATCTTCTGTTCCCGCCGGAGTCGAACGGATTCACCGTGATTATCTTTGGGGACAGCAATATCAGCCAGCACCTCACAGAGACATTGATGCAGTCCGAACACGGTTACTGCGTTTCCGGTCTGTTCGCGCTGCCCTTTACACTCGTTTTGTACCTCTGCATCAGAAAATTTGCGCCTGATAAAGATTACACCCTTTCCGACAGTATGTGGCGGTTACTGTTTCTTCTTACAGTAACCCCTCTTGGCACTGTGCTGGCTGTCGTCACCCTGTTTCGTTCCTCCAACTTTTACATTGACATTTTCGTCCACAGGGAATATAGCATTTTGCTGCTGATTTCCCTGTTTGCCATCATCAGCCTGCTCTGGTGCGTCACGGTATTGGCAAAACAGCGGAAACTGGAACAGCAAAATATGCTTGGGGAAATCAACCGCAAGTATTACGAAGCGATGGAACAGCAGCACTTTGAAGTGAGACGGTTAAAGCACGACCTGGCAAACCACATGCAGGTATTGTCCGCCCTGACCGAAGAAAAACGGGCTTCCTACATCGAAGAGTTGTCCGGCAATACCGCCCTCTCCCAGTCCTTTGCTTACTGCAGCGATTCCACAGTCAACGCCGTGCTGACCATCAAGAAAAGCGCGATGGAGCGGTGCCATATCCGCCTGCAAATAGAAACGGATATCCCCACACCGCTCCCCTATGACAAGACCGATCTCTGCGCCCTGTATGCCAACGCTCTGGACAACGCCATGGAAGCATGCCTGAAACTGGAAGAAACACAGAGAGAAATTTCTTTGAAAAGTAAGGCGGGAAAGGGGCTGTTCTGTCTGGAAATCAGCAACCCGGATCCTGACGCTAAAGAGAACGAATCCGCAGCGCAGACAAAAAAGCGAGCCGGCTCCGTGTCTGAAAAGAGATCGGAACACAGCCCGCTTCTGCCCACCTCCAAGCCGGATAAAGAATGTCATGGCTTCGGTCTGCAGAGCATACAGGAAATTGTAAAAAGATACCACGGCAGATTGGAAATCAAAACGGAAAACGGCGTTTTTGATCTGTTTCTATATCTGCCGCTGTCCTCCTGACTACTCTTCTCCCCAGACATTACCGTCTTTATCGGTAAACTTGCCTGTGCACACTTTGATCAGATCAATCAGCCAGCCGATTCCAAAGCAGCCGCCCGTCAACAGCCAGATAATGCCCGTCCCGATTTTTCCGGTCATAAATCTATGTACACCAAGCCCTCCAAGAAACAACGTAATTAATATTGCACTCGTCTTACTCATATCCCTCTCCTTTACGCTCTATCTTTTCCCTTCACACTGGTTCCGCTACATTTCAGCACATTATCAGCCTATCGTGCCTACAATAAGCTCAAGCGCTTCGAGAATGCTCATCATGGCTTCATTGAGATTCTCCGCGTCGGATTCGGTCAGCGTTTCCTGCTCCATCTCACCCATCTCCTCGATAATGTCCGCCGCTTCATTCATTGCCGCCTCGACATCAGCATCTGCTGGAATATCACCGTTGTTATACGCTTCCGCCACTGCGTTGTAAGCTTCCAGCATAGCCGCATAATTCTCCTGCAGCTGCGCAAATGTCTCGTCCGATACCACCTCAATCGACATTCCGTCTACCAAATCAGCAAGCCCTTCCAGAATATCGACCATCGCCTGATTTAATGTCTCCGCGTCCTCTTCTGTAATGCTATCCTGTGTGATTTCTCCCATCTGGTCGATCACTTCCGCTGCCTGGGTCATTGCGTCCTCAATATCCGCGTCTGCCTGGATTTCGTCGCTGCTGTACAGCTCTAACACCTGATCATAACAATCCGACATAAGTTCAAAGTTTTCCTGCAGCTGCGCAAATGTCTCGTCAGACACCATATCCTCAGCGGTTTCTTCCGCCGGAGCCTCCTCTGCCGGAGCCTCTTCCTCTGCTGGAGCCTCCTCTGTGGTAGCTGTCTGGATGACCGGCTCTGCTGCCCCGCTGCTCTTGTCGGAACCGCAGCCCGTCAATACCGCTGCCGTCATAACGGCTGCCATCATTACTGATACAATTTTCTTTTTCATACCCTTCTTATTCTCCTTTAATCCTATATATTTTGCTGCTTTGCGCAGCTATTTGTGTAGTGTATCGTAACAAGCCGCCAAAAAGAATGATTCCTCATGAATCGCCCGTTAACCGCATCAGATTTACAATATATATCGCTCACAATACGAGTATCTGCTTTCTGCTGAATGCATAATCAAGATACTTATTCTTGATTTCCGTACACTTACCATGGGGAACCGGTATTTCCGCCTGATTATCCATGGTAATTGCTTTGTAAGTAATATTCTGAATATATTCCATATTAATCAGAAAAGAACGGTGCGGATGCAAAAAATTTTCATATGGCTCCAATCTGCTGCACAGCTCCTCCATACTTCCTACACTTTCCAGCACATTTCCATCCTCCATATGAAACATCAATGTCCGTCCAATCACTTCACAGTAGACCAGTTTTTCCAGATGAATCCGTGTAATGCCGCTTTTACAGCGCAGGATTACGCTGCGGTGCTTTAACTTTTCACATTCCAAAATAACGCTGCCCAGCAGACGAAACAAACTCTCTTCCCTGACCGGCTTCATCTGATAAAAATACGCGCCGACTGTATAAGATTCCACGGCAAATTCGGCGGTGGAGGTCAAAAAGATGATTTTTACCACATCGTTATACTGACGAATCTCCCTTGCCACGCTTATGCCATCCTCACCCGGCATCAGAATATCCAAAAACAGAATATCTACACACAGTCCCTTTTCCATTTCGGACAATAATTCCAAAGAACTTTGAAACTCTTCCAATACCATTTCCTGATGATATGTTTCCCTGTACCGATTCAACAGTCCTTTGATTTCATTTAATACAGCCACATCATCATCACAAAGCGCAATTCTTATCATGATAACAACCATCCCTTTTTCTCTATGCGAAATCACACCCTTGACACCATAACCATTCCTTATTAAAGTAAGTAATATATGATCCGTGCGGCAGGATTTGATATGTCTGAATATTATATCAATCATTCTCGTCAAAAACCGCCTACAGCGCAAAATGTAATCCCAACGGCGCGAACAGTAATCCGACATTTGCACAGGACATGGAATACCTATCAATGGAGTGTACGCATATGAAACGACACCGAATCCTTTCTGTACTGCTGGCGGCAGTGCTGACCCTGTCATGCAGCTTTCCAACATTTGCCATAAGTGAAAATGATCTGTCATCTGACGGGGACGCCGTATCGGAATCGACTTCCGCGCCAGAACCGACAACCGTGTCGGAAAACCAGCCCGAGATATTGTCAGGAGACGACGCCTCTGAGGAACCGGCATACACGGCAATGCCCGAAAACGAGCCCGAAACGCCCGCCGCCGACAAAAAGCCCGGTTTCAGCGCCTCTCTTACGCACTGCTCCGAGGGCTATGTGGTGAAGGGATGCTTTACGGAATTTTTGCCCGATACCAACCTGGTCCAGCCGCAGTCGTCGCTGGATGGGGAGAACTGGCAGGACTGCGGCGTGGATTGGAATTTATCCTGTCTGGGAAATGACGATTACCTGTATGAACTGCAGAACCAGATTTGCCTTTATGAGAGATTTGAACCGCTGAAAAGTTACCTCGCGGGGGAACTGGATCGGTTTTACCTGCGGCTTCGCATTGCCACGGAAAGCGGCATGAATTATGAAACGGAAGCGGCGGTCATTGAACGTAGGGAAACCATGCCTTTGCCTGAGGAAATCACCATCTCCGCCAGCTTCGCCCCTGCCATGTGCTCTTACGAAACAACGGCTTCCGGCAGCTTTGTCTGCAGCGGCAAATATCAGCTCACTGTGCGGGCGGACTCTTCCCCCGGGGAAATTGCCGCGTATCTGCCAGATACGCTCCCGGTTCAGGTTGAGCTAAAAAAAGGCAGGGATCATTTCACCGAATGCATCATAAACTGCCCTGTCACATGGAAACCTTTGTCATTATCCGGATTAACCGCCGGAGAAAGCGTGAGCATTCAGGATGCCGCCGAAGAAATCGTGATTCCCGCGGGCACCGGGCTGTCTACACCGATGGGCAGCTTCACGCTGGACGAACCGCTCCGTCTGGAATCAAGCTGGTGGATTACGGACGAGGTCCTATTGGTTCTTAATGTCATTCCCGAAAACGGAAATCCTACCGGCGTGCTGGCAATCAACAATAACGAACTGAAAATGGCGTTTAACCTAAAGCCCACCGGCGCCACCGCCATTCGTGCCTACACCCTTGTGGACGGCGAATCCGCGTGGACAGAGCTTTCAGGACTTCCGCTGCTCGATGCGGTCAACGCCCAGCCGCTCACGGCAAACAGCGGATATACCGACATATTGACCAGCTCTCAGGAGCCTTACCGCTCTTATCTTGCGGCGGAATTTGCCGGGGAGCCGTCAAAACCGTTCTTCGTCGGGCTGAAAATAGAGGGAGGCGTTTATGACGGCTGCGAGCTCATCCTTCCCTGCCCGGATAATTATGAGCTCCCGCCCGATCTGCATGTCGGCGGATCCGGCGGAAATGAAGGCAATGCCGGTAACGGCAGCCGGGACGACAGCACAGAGGAGGGACAGCGCCCGAATCTGCCAAAGCCCCGCCCGGACAAAGCATCGGCAAAAGAGCCGCAGTCAAATATCCCTGCTGCCCCTGCGGACGATTCCGAAAATAAAAGCGACCCGTCCGACACAAGCGCGCAAACGGTCACCGCAGCCATTCCGGCAGGCGCCGGGACACAGGCACAGGCTGACGCACCAGAGCGTCCGGCAACCGTCGGCGCAAAATCACCGGATGAATCCACGAAAATTTCCGCAAACGCCGACACGAAACCACAGACCGAACCCCGGGAAATTTCGTCTGACACAAACACAGTGAAAATACAGTTCAAAGCAGACGGGAATTTATTGGCAGAAACCGACGGGAAATCATCGGCTGACGCAGCCGGAATTTCTTTGGATATTGACGCGCAGCCACAGAAAAAGCAGACGAATCCGGGCGTTATTCTCCTTGCGGCAGTCGTGGCGATAGGCGGCATCTGTCTTTGTGTGAGAAGCGCCAGCGCAAAAAGAACTTTGAAAGCCTGGCAGCAGAATCATGGGGGTAACGGAAAAGCCGCCAGACCCTAATCAGCCTGCGGAAAATGCATCGTAAATGTCGTGCCTTTCCCCACGTCGGAGCGAACGCTGATGGAGCCGCCAAGCTCCGTCACAATGCTCTGCACAATATACAGTCCGAGCCCGGTGCCGCTTTCCCTGTTACTTGCCCCTACATAAAATCTTCGGAAAACAAGCGGCAGCTCCTCCTCGGGGATGCCGCAGCCGGTGTCCTCCACGGACACACGGATGCGGCCGTTCTCCGTCCATGCTGCCACCGTTACTTTTCCGTCGCAGGGCGTGGCACGGAGCGCATTATAAATCAGATTTTCAAAAAGGATCTTTAACTTTTCCGGCTGTGCATAGAGAAAGGCATCCCGCTCCGACATTTCCACCAGGAAGTGCACGGAACGGACCGCCGCTTCTCCCTGATAGACGGCCATAAGCTCTGCCAGCATTTCCCGGACGGAAATTCTCGTCCATTCTTCCTCTATCTTATCAAGCGCATTGATGGCGGAAAGACCCTGCAGCCGTCTTGCCATTTCACGCTGTTTTGCCTCCGCCTGCGCCAGATAACCCTGCAGCTCTGCATCCACTCCTACCCCGCTCGTCCGAATCGCTTCGATAAAGGACTGTGTGGCAAATACAGGCGCCTTCAAGTCATGCGCCATATCGGAGAAAAACGCCTTGCGCTCCTCTAAAAGCCGGGTAACCTCCTCCGTGCGCTTTTTCACCTGCTCTTCCAAATGATGGGTAAGATCCTCATTTTCCCGAAGGACACGGCGGTTTCGCGATACCATCATCGCACCGAACAGCACGACAAGTAAAAGGCCGCACCACTCAAACTGCCAGAAAAAGTAAATGGGCTCGAAACGGTTCGCCGCCATAAGATTCATAAAAAGTCCCGCTCCGAATATCAGACAGCCCGCAAGCGTATACCGCTTTTCCCACCCTTTTGCATAGATGTTCTTTGTCGCAAAAAAAACCGTGCAGGCAAAAGTAAACAGATAGTAACTATCCGTCAATGCGCTGTGGACAGAAACCGCCCATGAAATTTCGGGGATGAGCAGGCTTAACAGCAGCATAGCCATAGGAAACGCTGCCAGCGCCAGCCGCATCCACCGCCACGCCGCACCTTTCTCCGCACCGGAAGAAAGAGCCATAAGCTGCACCACACAGAAGCACATGCCGTAAAGCGCCAGACTTTGTACAAAAAACCATACAAAAGATACCGGCATGGAAAAAAGAAACACAAAATAGCGAAACATATAAAGCGCATAAAAGCTGCACATCAGACCGAAAAAGCGGCTTATTCTGCCACCCGTCCGCCACAAAAACAATGTGAACACCGCCAACGCCAGCGGCAAGAAAAGAGCCGCCGCATAGGCAAATCCCTGCACCGTCCTCACCCGCGAAAGCGTCTGCTCTGTCCCCAGCGCAGGCGGGAAATACATGCCGCTGTAATAACCCAGCCTTGAAACGGTCTGCACCCGCAGAACATGGTCACCCGCCGTCAGCAGAGCGGTGATTCGCCCGTTCCCCGCTCCTTCCGCCAGACAGATATCATCCAGATAGAGTGCATACCACGAAGAAAGCTGCGGAAAGTCCACTTCCACAATCTGAGGTGCACCGTCATAGCGGAGGGTAAGCCAGTATTCTGCCCGACCGTGGGGCGTCACAAACGGATTCCCCCGCTGGAGATTAGAAAATTCGCCGATATAAGTAGGTTTATCCGTCACACGGGCATCGGTGAGCAGCCACCCGTCAATCAAAAAAACCGGCGTGCCACGTGACAGTGTCTCCTCATCCAGCGAAATGATACCCGATTTCCCGTAGGGCGGCGGTGTCTGGTATTTATTATCCGCATAAAAAAGTGATATAAAAAAAACTGCCAAAGCCGCTAAAACAGCCAACGGCTGCAGCCATATCCAATGCCGCCTCATGCAACCCTCCTCTTTTACTCCTTCTCCGGAACAAAGCGATAGCCCTGTCCCCAGACAGTTTCAATAAAGCAATGACCGCCATATGCCTTTTCCAGTTTCCGGCGAAGCCCGGACATGTGGATCTGCACATTCTGCCCGCCGTCCCAGGACTGACTGCCCCAAATCCTGTCCGAAATTTCTTTCGGCGTATCAACCTGTCCCACGTGTTCCGATAAATACCACAGCATATCAAACTCAACAGGAGTAAGCGCAAGCTCCTCCCCGTTCATCCATACAAGACGTCCGGCAAGGTCAATAAGGAGCGCTCCATAACGAAACTGTGTCCGCTCTGCGCCCGCCAGCCGGATACGGGTCTCCACCTTGGTCCAGAAAAGCGCGGCAGGCGTGTCCTTGGTGATATAATCTATCCCGCCAGCCGCAAATCCGTCCAACTGACTACCCACTTCCGTCGCACTGCTCAAAAAAATAACCGGTACGTCCGCCAGTTTGCGGATCTTTTCGCAGATAGAAAATCCGTTTTCCCCGGGCATCATCACATCAAGCAGCACACAGACAAAAGCTTCTTCCGCCGCCAGCCGCAGCGCTTCCCCGCCACTCTCCGCCGTCCGCACCACGCATCCGTGACTCCGTAAAATATCCGCCCATAGAAAACATTCCGTCCGGTCGTCATCCACCAGCAGAATCCACCACAGTCCGTCGGAATTTTTCTTCCCACCGATCCGTTTTTCACTGGCATCCGCCGCAGAATCCGCTGTCCCCGCCTGATTCTGAAAACGGATGTAAGCGTCCTGCACCGGCTTATGACGCAGCCGCGAAATCGGAATGCGCTCTCCGTTCTTCGTCACGGCATAATTCGCGTCAATCGCCCAGACGCAGTTTAAATTGACAAGGTAGGACCGATGCGTCTTGACAAACTCCTCCCTGCCCGCAAAATTCTCCTCAAATTCCGTCAGCGCGCCGTTTGTCTCATAGGTGACGCCATCCGCCATATGGCAGAAAATGGTTTTATTGATAACCTCCACGTAGGCAAGCGCCGCAAACGCAATCCTGACAACGCCTTTCCGGTTTCGTAAAAGAAATCCCTGCCCACCCTGCGCCGCCAGTTCGCCCTCAATCCTGTCTAACAATGTAAACAGCAAATTTTTGTCCGCAGGCTTAAGCAGATAATGATAAGCGCCCACACTGTAGCTCTCCACGGCAAATTCCGGAGCGGCGGACAGCAGAATAATCCTGACATTCTTATCCCGTTTCCTAAGCTCTCTCGCCGCCTGCATTCCGTCTACCCCGGGCATAAGCACATCCAATAAAACAAGGTCGTACTCCCCGCTCCTCGTCTCGCACAAAAAATCCGTGCCGTTGTTATACCGATGACAGTCCATATCTTTCCCGCGGCTTGCCTGATACTCTGCAATCAGCTCCGAGAGACGGCTAAGCTCCCGCTCATCATCATCACAAATCGCTATCCGCATAATTCTCTCCATCCCCCGATTTTCAGACTGGCATACGCTGACGCAATTCAGCAGATACTGTATTGTCGCACTTTCCTAATTTGACCTGTTTTTATATCTTCCGCTGCCGGAATACCCTATGAAAAGCGGATCCTGATTCACTGCCGCGCCGAATACCCGCATAAATTGTTCCGGAAATATTATGCCACACAGAAAAGATCGCCCCCGGCAGGGTAGCCAGCGGATTTGCAGCAAAATTAGCTGTGGCAAGAGAAATCGCCAGTCCGCTGTTCTGCATACCGACTTCGATACCTATAGCGGTCACTTTCTTCTCTTCCAGCTTAAGAAGCTTTGCCACTCCCGTCCCCAGACACAGTCCAACTACATTGTGTATCGCCACAACCGCCATGACCAATGCACCGCAGGAAACAATTTTCTCCGCATTACTTCCCACAATGCCGGAAATAATCATTACAATAGCAACCACCGATATCAGCGGAAGCAAATCCCTGAGTGCATCGATCTGCTTAGGAAATATCCGATAAATCAGAATCCCCAAAAGTACGGGAACGAGCACGACCTTAATTACAGACATCATCATTGTGAGAAGGGACACCTCCACCCACGAACCTGCCAGCAGATAAACCAACACCGGTGTACATACAGGAGCCAGTATCGTTGACACAATCGTCATGCCTACAGACAAAGGCACGTCACCACCTGCCACATAAGTAATCACATTGCTCGCCGTGCCACCCGGGCAGCACCCTACCAGAATCACACCAAGGGCCAGATCCGCAGGCAGACCGAATGCCTTTGCCAGTACATACGCCGTTAGCGGCATCACTGTATACTGCAGGACAAATCCGACACACAGATCCTTAGGCCTTGTGAATACAATCTTAAAATCCTGCGTCTTGATTGTCAGCCCCATTCCAAACATGGCGGTCCCTAAAAACAGAGTAGTGTAGTTCGTTGCCCATGAAAATCCATTCGGATAAAAGAACGCTGCCACAGAAAAGATGATAATTAATACTGCAATATTTGACGACATAAAGTTACATACTTTCTTTATATGATTCATATTCATCCCCTCTCCTGTTTACAATTGTTCCTCCGCTCCCAGCTGTCCATGCTTTTCATATCTGGCAACGGATGTAATCTGATTCCCTTCGTCCACAAAAACTACCTTAGGCGGATTGTCTGCTATTTCCTCCGGCGTCATCTGCGCATAACACATAATGATAACCTTATCCCCTGTGGCAACCATACGGGCTGCCGCTCCATTTAAGCAGATGGTTCCGCTTCCGGTCTCACCCGCAATTACATAGGTCTCAAATCTGGCGCCGTTATCCACATCCGCAATCTGCACCTTTTCGTACTCATAAATTCCCGCAGCTCTCATCAGCCGTTCATCAATCGTGATGCTGCCAACATAATTTAACTCTGCCTGCGTCACGGTGGCCCGGTGAATTTTACTTTTTAACATATTCAGAAGCATCGTTTTCTCCTCTCAGCGCAGTTCTATAATTCCGCAATAAAGTTGTCAATCAGTCTCGTTTTTCCTATATAAACCGCTATTGCCGTCAGCACTCTGCCCTCCGCTCTGGTAACCGGCTCTATCGTATCCGCGTTTACCATTTCTACATAATCTATTTTGGCAAGCGGCTCCTCCTCTATGATTTTTCGCATTGCGTTTAAAATAGTACCGGCATCCCTTTCCCCGTTTTTTAACATATTTTCCCCGCTAAAAACTGCTCTTGAGAGTACCAGCGCCGCCTTTCTCTCTGCCTCATTTAAGTAGGTATTTCTGGAACTTTTGGCAAGGCCGTCCTCCTCGCGTATGATGGGACATCCAACAATCTCAATATCCATATTCAAGTCACGTACCATCCTTCGGATCACCGCCATCTGCTGCGCGTCTTTCTGCCCGAAATAAGCTCGATCCGGCCCCACAATATTGAAAAGTTTACAGACCACCGTGCAGACGCCGCGAAAATGCGTAGGTCTGGTTTTGCCGCACAATCCCTCGCTAACCTTCTGCATTTCCACATAAGTAGAAAAGTCCGGCGCATACATTT
>ERZ808037.1907-NODE-1907-length-11945-cov-4.509606_pt1 | contig 11945 bp, 8 predicted proteins | sample MGYA00380190_ERZ808037 | MGnify/ENA primary metagenome ERZ808037 (study PRJEB31490, sample SAMN06133399) | mouse gut metagenome | isolation source: J9 | host: mice | place: China: Chengdu | collected 2015-05 ...
AGTCCATTTTTTCTGATTTGAATCATTTAGAAGTGGGAACAACGACTTCCGATAAATATGCGGCCAGCTTTGGATTTACAGAGAGGGAAGTTTTTGCGGCGCTGAAAGAGTTTGCACTTGAAGGGCGGAAGCAGGAGGTAAAAACATGGTACGATGGGTTTACTTTTGGCCGATGTACAGAAATCTATAATCCATGGTCGATTTTAAACTATCTGGATAAGAAAAAAGCGGGCGCATATTGGGCAAATTCCAGTTCAAACAGCCTGGCAGGGAAGCTGATCCGGGAGGGAAATAAGGAGATTAAGCAGGAATTTGAAAACCTGTTGAGGGGCAATGCCTTCAGGGGTGAGATTGACGAGCAGGTGGTGTATGGGGAGCTGGATCAAAAGCCGAATGCTGTATGGAGCCTTTTGCTTGCAAGCGGATATCTTAAAGTGGTTCAAGTGGAATTTATCGAGGAAACCGGACGTTGGTATTATACATTGGCATTGACTAATAAAGAGGTGCACATTATGTTTTCCCATATGATTCGCGGATGGTTTTATGATGCCGATGGTAATTATAATGAATTTCTCCGTGCATTGCTGAAGGACGATGTAAAGGCAATGAATGTCTATATGAACCGTGTGGCAATGATGACGTTTAGCTATTTTGATACGGGAAAGCGACCTTCCGTTACCCTGCCGGAACGTTTCTATCACGGCTTTGTACTGGGGCTGATGGCGGAATTGGAAGGAAGGTATGTGCTGACTTCTAACCGGGAAAGTGGATTTGGTCGTTATGATGTGATGCTGGAACCGCTGCATTTATGTGATGACGCGATGATTATAGAGTTTAAGGTGCAGGATGAGGAGGAAGAAAAGGAACTTTTAGATACCGTGCAGGCGGCGTTAAAACAGATCGATGAGCAACGCTACGAGGCGGCATTGATTGGAAAAGGTATTGGCAGGGAGAGGATAAGAAAGTATGGTTTTGCGTTTTGTGGGAAGAAGGTGAAAATTGGGAAGCAGTGAGAGGAGAGGTTTGATGGGAAAGCAAATTGTACGAGGTATTTGATCGTAGAAGATGTATAAAGAATAACATTAGGATGTTTTTGAATGTAGATATAGTTAAGTATATTTGATAAATAGTAACATGTGATGTATACAATTTGCAGAACAAACATTTGTTAAGGGCAAAGGGTATATATTTTTTTTTAATTTTTTCAGTAGAAATAGTTAAGTATATATTGCAATATAGAGTTGAATGTGTTATACTACTTTACAGTTAGGCAGTATCCATTAAGAAAAGAAATATAGTGATATGAGGAGGGAAGAAATGGAAGTAGTTCAAATTAGACTCAAGCTTTATACATTAAAAGATATTCCTGTTGAACAAGTGCAGGAAAAGTTGACCTTGTTTATTGATACAGGATTTGCTGTCAATGAGGAATTGCTTCAAATGCATGAGGAAAATTGTTTTAAACCGTATTGCTTTGATTTTTTGTATAAGATCGAGCCGGACAAGATCTATAAAAAAGATCGTATCTATACGCTTACGATAAGAACATTAGAACGGAAATTAGCAGAATATTTTTCGGAGGTCTGTGTGAATCATTATACGCAGGAGTTCAAAGGACTTGTTGCAGAAATACGTATAATACCCCATAAACGGATCGAGAGTTTATATACATTAACACCAGTTATTTTGAAAGATCAAAAAGGGTATTGGAGAAAGCATATGAGCCTGGAAGGGTTTGAAAAGAGATTAAAAGTAAATTTGATTAAAAAATGGAATTATTTTACTGGTGAAAAGATAGATGAAGATTTTCAGCTCTACACCCTTCTTGAGTTTTTAAATGATAAGCCGATTAGTGTGAATTATAAAAAGATTAAGTTGCTGGGCGATAAGATTCGGCTTCAGATTGCGGATAATGAGGCAGCACAGAAGATAGCATATATGGCATTGGGAACAGGACTGTTGGAGAATAATTCAAGGGGATCAGGATTTGTGAATTATCGATGGCTGTAGGAGGAAGATATGCTGAAAGAGTGTTTGGAAGTTTTTGAAGATAACCTGAAAAAAAAGGGAGAAGCATTGATTTTGGATTCTTATGTTCCGGCGGACGGCACATATATTTTGATAGGTCGGGATGGACAGCAGAAGGGAATGATGGAGGTACATCTTGATAAGAAAACAAAAAACGTGGATCGCAGTCATCCCTTATTTTCTCTGTTTTGTTTTTATGATTATCACAGCCAGTTAATCTCTATGAATAAGCCCATGGAGCCGAAAAAGATCATTCATTCCAATAATTATCTGTCCTTTTTTGTGAAGAAGGACAGTATTGTTTCCGGTAAATTAACGGAGGAAATCGTTGGCGGGTATTATGCGGTATTAAATGAGCCGGTGAATCAAAAGTATAAAAAATCAAAGGAAGCTGTGATGATTTATAACCTATTTGTAAATGAGGAGGGTGAGGTTGATCAAAAGCAGGTCGAGGAAAAAAAGAATTGGATAAAAGAGCATATTTTTTCACTGCAGGGTGTGGATTGGGAAAAAAAGGATTATCTGAAAGTGTTTTTTGAAGCAGACGAGAGCGAATATGAGAGAGAAGGCAGACGTTATTTTCTTCCTAATATTTACAATTGTAATGATTACAATATTGAGATTGAACAAGTGGTTTATGGACTTCCTGACAACAATCTGGGGATGAATGCGAAAAAACCGTTTTTATCCATAAAATCCAGAAAATATCCTGCTTCGTATTTACTGGATGGAGAGCAAGTACTTTTACAGAAAAAGTTTTTTGACTATTTGATGAATCTGGTTTCTGCAGGATTTTATCATATCTATGTAGATACGGTGCGAAAGAAAATCCATGGATGCAGAACGGGAGAAGTACCAGATTATATGGAGGCTGGGTATTATTTGCGTTTGAGAAAAGGAAAAACGGAAGCTGAGATTTTGGAGCAGGATAATCTATCCGGTTATAAAAAGAAACTTGACTTGGCATTTGATTTTCAGGAGTTTATTCAGGGGCAGAGTGAAAAGCGGCAGGGTAGTTACAAGCGGTATTACCATCGAACCGAAGTGGGCGGGCTGATCAATGAAGTGTTTTTTTCCAACTATCTTGCAGGTAATTATATGACGGATGCAGGAGCCATTAGTATTACCGATGAAACATTAAAACAAAATCTGATTCTGGCAAGAAATGCAATATTTGACTGGATATATAAGGGAATTGACCGGGGATTTGGAAAGCTTCTTCAAAAAGTGTCTTTGGATTTGATAAAAGGTACTTTGCTCAATGGGTATCAGGAACGTGCGATATGGCAGTTAAATCTGCGGTTATCATTTAGAAAATATTTTTCACCAGAGGAGGGAAAGAACATGGCAGAGAACATCAGCGCTCTGAAAGCCAGTATGGAACGAAAAGTATATGCGGATACTCTTATTCCGCTGGAAAATGACAAAGAGTATTATTATGCGGTTGGACAATTGGTGGCATATTTGCTTTCTTTAAATAAAGCGAAGGATAAGAATCATGCATTGCTTAATCCATTTTTAAATGCAAAATCAGATGGAATGATTAAAAAGCGGCTTTTACAAATTTATAAGAAGTATAATTATAATATTCCTGATTATTACAAGAGAATAAAGAATTTGCTGGGAATGGTGGAAGGTTACGAACCCGACGGAAGTGTGAATCAGGAAATGATTATTCTGGGCTATGTCAGTGACAGTATTATTTATATTAAATCTGAAAATAAGGAGGAAAAAACAAATGTATAAAAGGGTTTACGGTGTGTTGGGAATATCTTCCATTATGGCAAACTGGAATGCGGATTTTTCGGGTTATCCAAAAACAACCAGCGATGGAGAAACGTTTGGAAGCGATAAAGCGTTAAAATATCCAATGAAAAAGATGTGGGAAAATGAAGGGAAAAAAGTTTTGTACATCAAATCCATGCGTTTTTCGGATGGCAAGAAGGGGGAGGAAGTGACATTGATTCCCCGTACTCTGAAAGAACGATATGAATTTTTATTCCAGATTGATGATTTGAAGAATTGCAAAGATATTAAAGAAGTATTAAAAAATCTTATGATGGCTGTGGATGTAAAAAATTTTGGAGCCACATTTGCAGAATCAGGAAGCAATATTTCCATCACGGGAGCTGTGCAGATCGGGCAGGGATTTAATAAGTATGAGGGGACAAATCCGGAAGAACAGCAGATACTTTCACCATTCAGGGATGCAAATGACAGCAAAGAGGAAGCAAAAAATTCTACCCTGGGTACAAAGATTGTAAGTAATGAGGCACATTACTTTTATCCTTTTGTGATTAATCCGATGGCCTATAAAGAACTGGTGGAACTGGGAGTGACGGAAGGTTATACCAAGGAGGATTACCAGAACTTCCGAAGAACGGCTCTTGTATCTGCGACTTCATTTGCAACAAATTCCAAAGTGGGCTGTGAAAATGAATTTGCTCTTTTCGTGGAAACAAAAGCAGATGCCTATCTTCCCAATTTATCGGAGTATGTAGCCTTTGAGAAAACAGAAACAAAAAATAAGATTATCCTTTCCTGTGCGGAATTTTTAGATCAAATGGGTGACAGGATTGAAACGATAGATATTTATTATAATCCGCAGACAACCATATTGCAGGGGGTTCCGCAAAATGCTTCGCTGTATGATATCCGTACACAAAAAGAGGGATAATTCATGGATATTTTAAGATTTACATTGAGCGGGAAGCAGGCATTTTTTAAGAAGCCGGAAGTAAATTCCTATTATTATTTTACCTATGGAAATATTCATAAGGTTGCACTTTTAGGGATTTTTGGCGCTATTCTGGGCTATGGCGGTTATACACAGATGCAGGGTTTTGTAAAGGATAAGAAACAAAGCCGTTTATCGCCAGGCTTTCCAGAATTTTATGAAAAGTTACAGAAATTAAGGATTTCTATTCTGCCTGCTTCAGACAGTAAAAACGGGGTAATCCCTAAAAAAATACAGACATTTAATAACTCGGTAGGCTATGCTTCCAGAGAACAGGGAGGAAACCTGATCGTAAAGGAGCAATGGTTAGAATATCCAAAATGGGAGATATGCCTTCTTGTTGATTCTGACGAGGCAGAGAAGATAAAGGAAGCTGTAGTCCGGAAGAAATGCATATACTATCCTTATTTAGGCAAGAATGATCACCCGGCAGATATTTATGATGTTCGAACATTAGAGGCAAAAATTGCAGCATCGGAGAGAGGCAGATTGCATTGCCTGGCGTTAAAAGAAGAAATAGCGATTGCAGAACCGGATTTCGATGATTTTGATGACGAAGATAATGCAGATGGGGAAAATGCAGATGGATGCGGAAGCTTCCGATATGAGGAAGCCCTTCCCTGCGGTATGGATGAATGGACGAATCATTATCTTATGAAAACCTTTGTCTTTACCGATGCATTGCTTGAAACGGATGCCGATGTGTTTTTGCTGGAAGATGGAAAAAGGATACTGTTTTATTGATCAAGGAAAAGGCTGGCAGGTAAATCATGTGAGTGAGATAGTAAGTTATCAAACGCATGAAAAGCATAAGTTTTATTTGTTATATCATCAAAGGGGTTGTCACAAAATAACCGCTATTTACACGATAGAATACGGATTCCGCAGGGGTTTCATCCATATATTGTGTATAAGCTGCATTTTGCGACTCCCCTTTTTGCAAATGGGAATGTTTTTTGATGAAATAGTATTTGTGAGTGTCAAAAAAGCAGGAGGAACATGGAATGAGGGCAGAAGAGATAAAAGGATTAATTAATCATCTGGAACGATATGAAGCACATAGTAAAAGTGACGAGAATGGTATAATCACAGAAAGAGAAGCTTTGCTGGAACATACCGAGCGGACAGTATGGTATTTTGAACAGTTAGGGGAAGAGAAAGATATTTCAGCGATGCTATCCCGTTTTTATCTGCAGATGTATGGGGGCTTATCGGAGAAAGCCGTGTATTTTTGGAGGGAAATGATAACAGGGATTCCGATTTTTCATGATTTGGGGAAGATTAATCCTGATTTTCAGCGCCGTAAATTACATAATGATCGAGTTGAAGATGAAGATGTATTTCGCTTTATTGCAGGAAGGCATTCCATTCTTTCTGCGGTGTTTTATCTGGAGTATTTTCTGGGAATGTTAAAAAATACAGAGATAGATAAGGCAGAAAAAAAGATATTAAGAAGATACATACTTTATCATGCATATATTATTGAACGCCATCACAGTGATTTGAATGATTTTAGCTGTTTTATCCGAACATTGGAAGAGGAAGCAGGAAAAGATATTATAGAATTGGGAAAAAACGGGAAATGTAGGGCGTGGAAAAATAATTTTTTTCTGGATGAAAAAAAGATAAAAAGACTGATGCAGGAATTTCACCGCCAGGAAGAATTTTCGGAGGAATACGGGATGGGGATTTATACTTATGTAAAACTGATGTATTCCCTTCTGGTGGCATCCGATTATTATGCAACAGCAGAATTTACGTCGGGAATGAAGAGAAGCCAGTTCGGAAGTATAGGAGAAGTGCAGAGATGGATTCAGGTGTATGAACAGACGGAAATGATGAAAAAGGTACGTATTTATCAGAAAACACAGTATCCTCAAACGATGGAAAAACTGCAGGAAGAATCAGAGATTAATCAGCTGCGCAGGGAAATGTTATGTGATGCTGAGTATGTGCTGCGTCAGCATCCAGAAGAAAATTTATTTTATCTGGAAGCACCCACCGGGAGCGGGAAGAGCAATACAGCATTGAATTTAAGCTTTCAGTTGATGCAGATGCATCCGAAATTAAGAAAAATCTATTATATTTATCCCTTTAATACGCTGGTGGAACAAAATATTAAAAGTCTTGAAAAAATATTTGGTGATTGTCCGGATATTTTTAATCAGATTGCGGTTGTAAATTCTCTGGTTCCCGTTAAAATGACAAATCTAGAGAAAAAGAGAGAGTCAGAACAGGAATCTACCTTTTATTATCAGGAAGCACTTTTAGATCGGCAGTTTTTGAATTATCCGATGATACTCTCAACACATGTAAGCTTGTTTGATACGATGTTTGGTGAAACCAAGGAATCAGCATTTGGCTTTCATCAGCTGATGAACAGTGTAATTGTATTGGATGAAATTCAAAGTTATAAGAATACGATTTGGGGTGAAATGATATGTTTTTTGAAAAAAATTTCTCAGCTGCTCAATATAAAAGTTCTTATTATGTCGGCAACACTTCCTGATCTTGATTTGCTTTCAGAACATATGGTGAAGTCGGTAGCTCTGATGCAGAATAAAGAAAAATATTATAGAAATCCTCTTTTTAAAGAACGTGTGCAGTTGTCGTATGAATTGCTTGATAATGGTTGTGGAGAAGATGAACTTTTAGAGCATATTAAGGCGCAGATTTTCGATGGAAAGGTATCGGATGGAAAAAAGATTTTGGTGGAATTGATTAAGAAAAATACGGCGTATCAATTCTATCATCGGATGCTCGAAGATGAAAGACTTGCAGGTTTAGTGGAGTATATGTCCGGGGATGATAGTCTGATGGAACGCAGTCGGATCTTGGATAAAATAAAAAAAGAGAAAGGTACATGCATTCTGATTGCAACGCAGGTGATTGAGGCGGGCGTTGATGTAGATATGGATATTGGTTATAAAAATATATCGAAGCTTGACAGTGAAGAGCAGTTTTTGGGGAGAATTAATCGCTCTTGTTTGCGTAAGGGGAAGGTGTACTTTTTTAAATTGGATGCGTCGGAGAAGATTTATAGGGAAGATGTCCGTGTGCAGAAAGAATTTACCTTGGAAAATAGAGAAGTGCGGGGTTATCTGGAGAAAAAGGAGTTTTACGATTATTATCAGCAGATATTGAAGGTCATTAAGAAAAATTATAATGACCAGGTTGGGACTGGTGGCCTTAAAGCGTTCTTTTCGGAAAAAACAGGTAAGCTGTGTTGGCATGATGTAAAAGAAAGGATGCAGTTGATTGAAGATAATCATTGGAGTATGTCGGTATATCTGTCACGAGTGTTGGTATCGGATAAGGGGGAGGTTATCGATGGGAAAGATTTATGGATACAGTATAAAGATTTACTGCACGATGTACAGATGGATTATGCAGAAAAGCGAGTGAAGTTATACGAACTTACCAGTAAGATGAATTGTTTTATTTATCAGATAAAAAAGAATTATGATCTTATCTATAATGACCGAATTGGTGAAATTTTCTATATAGAGGATGGAGATAAATATTTTGAATATGGTAAATTAAACCGGAAAAAGCTGCAGGGTGAGATTGGGGAATTTGTGGATTTTATATAGGAGATGGAAAGAAGGAAATTGAGTGAAGGGAGGAATTTAGGTGAAGGTAAATGGGACATTAATGAATTATTATTTTCATTGTAAACGTCAATGTTATTTATTTGGAAATCGCTTAAATCTTGAAGATAACAGTGAGGAAGTTAAGATAGGAAAAGCAATCCATGAAGAACGGGCAAACAGCGATAATACGGAGATAGCTATAGAAAATATTCGTTTGGATAAGCTTACATCAGAATACCTTACCGAAATGAAAAAATCCGATGCAGATGTAGAAGCATCCAAATGGCAGCTTGTTTTTTATCTGAAGGTTTTAAAAGATAAGGGAATTGTACGGAAAGGGAAGTTGGAATTTGTTGAGAAGAATAAGAGCAGTAAAAAAACAATGATTGTGGAGCTGGATGAACAGTTAGAAGATGAGTTGAAAAAGAAGATCGAAGAAATTGAAGAACTTTTATGTCAAAGTTCTGTTCCGCCGGTATCGTCAAATAAGGCAGGGTGTAAGAAATGTGCGTATTATGAATATTGTTATATTTAGGAAATGATTTGAATAATTAGGGCTGGTTTGAATAATCAAGGCAGATTAATTTTACAACTATGATGACAGAAGATAGGAGGAAAATAAATGGGAAGTACAAAATATATTTTTTCAATGGGAGAATTGACAAGAAAAGATAATTCGCTTTGTTTTAGAAAAGATGAGAAAAACGTATATATACCGATTGAAAATACAAAAGAAATTTATTGTATGAATGAAGTGAGTATAAATACTAAATTGTTGGATTTCCTTGGCCAGAATCATGTGGTTATTCATTTTTTTAATTATTATGGGGGATATAGTGGTACATTTTATCCCAGAGCTCAATATATGAGTGGAAGGCTTCTTATCAAACAAGTAGAAAGTTTTAAGCAAAATCGAATGAGTATAGCGAAGGCCGTTGTGAAAGGAATAGGAAGCAATATCTATGAGGTTTTGTATCACTACTATAAGCATGACAAGAAAGAGGTAAAGGGGACAGTAGATTGGATTAAAAAAGAATTTTATGCGGATGTGGAACATGCAGAACATATTAAGGCATTACTGGCAGTAGAAGGGGAATTGTGGATGCGTTTTTATGCGGATTTTCGCTATTTCTTACCAGAAGATTTTATTATGAATAAAAGGGTGAAAAGGCCGCCGGATAATCCAATGAATGCGTTAGTATCCTTTGGGAATACATTATTGTATACTAAGACAATTTCTGCAATTTATCGAACACATTTAGATCAGAGAATCAGCTATTTGCATGAACCATCCGAAGCGAGATTTTCTTTGAGTCTTGATTTGAGTGAATCATTTAAGCCAGTAATTGTTTTTCGGACAATTTTTGATTTGGTGAATAATCGGAAAATTCAGGTAGAAAAGCATTTTGAAAAAAAGGTAAATTATTGTATGCTGAATGAAGATGGAAGAAAAATATTTGTTGAAGCATTTGAAGGAAGAATGGAATCGGTATTTCAGCATCCGTTGCTGAAAAGAAAAGTTTCTTATCGAACAGCGATAAAATTAGACTGTTATAAGCTGATAAAACAGATTATGGAAGAAAAGGAATTTATTCCGTTTAGTCTAAAGGGAGGTTATTGATGCAGAAAAAAATTAATTATAATTATGCCTTTGTATTTTATGATGTGGGAGAAAAAAGAGTACAAAAGGTGTTTAAAGTATGTAAGAAATATTTATCTCACTTTCAAAAATCTGTATTTCGAGGCGAAATGTCACCATCGAAATTGATGAAATTGAAGGCAGAATTAGAAAAGGTGATTGATAAAAGGGAAGATTTTGTATGTATTATAAAACTGATGAATAATAGTGTATTTGGAGAAGAAGTTTTAGGAAATGGAAATATGGAGAATGGAGAAAGCCTGATCCTCTGAATTTTCCCAGGCGTTATGGAAGAAAATTATAGAAAAAGCTTGAAAATATGAGGGATTTCGAGTGTTAGAGCGAAAAGTTGAAAAAAAGGAGATGCACTTGGTAAAATATGAAAAAAATGTTGAAAAATAAGGGATTTTGAGATATACTAGAGTAGAGAAAGGACAGAAATATGTGGGATTAATAGTAACATGAGATGTATTTGAATCATTTTCATCTGTATACTCTTCGCTTCCAGTTACGGATTAATAGTAACATGAGATGTATTTGAATACAGCGACGGCTCTTGGCGCAACAAATTTGAATCGAGATTAATAGTAACATGAGATGTATTTGAATTCTCCTATCCCAACAAAATCCCCATCGCCACCATGATTAATAGTAACATGAGATGTATTTGAATTAATCTCCTTTCATAACATTTTTCGTTCTATAATGATTAATAGTAACATGAGATGTATTTGAATATAGAAACAACGTCCCTTTTTGCGTTCTCCATATTGATTAATAGTAACATGAGATGTATTTGAATCCTTCCGAAGATGAAATATATTGTGTAGGGATAAATGATTAATAGTAACATGAGATGTATTTGAATATAGGAAAATAGAGGAACACAAGCGACTATTGCGCGATTAATAGTAACATGAGATGTATTTGAATATAATTTCCTTTCTACTTTCTGGCTTTTCCTTTTCTGATTAATAGTAACATGAGATGTATTTGAATTTCTTTAACCTCCTATCCAATCAAAATTCCAAGTGCGATTAATAGTAACATGAGATGTATTTGAATGGCATTACAGTTACAGGCAAGTCAGGCGGCCCAGAAGATTAATAGTAACATGAGATGTATTTGAATGAGCGAAGCGGACGAACTTGCACAGGTGGGAGACTGATTAATAGTAACATGAGATGTATTTGAATATTTATGCATAGCCTACCTCCTAACCGCACACGCGGATTAATAGTAACATGAGATGTATTTGAATTATCGCTGGAATAACACATTTTCCGAATACCAGATTGATTAATAGTAACATGAGATGTATTTGAATTTTATTGAAACAATCAAGAAGCATGGTAAGTACATGATTAATAGTAACATGAGATGTATTTGAATGCCTGTACTAAGTCTAACTCTGCCTTAAGTTGCTTGATTAATAGTAACATGAGATGTATTTGAATTCTGCTAACATATCTGCTTGGGATGGAGCCCAACCGATTAATAGTAACATGAGATGTATTTGAATAAAAAACGATGCAGGCTAGTCAACTAGCCTACATCTGATTAATAGTAACATGAGATGTATTTGAATTCTACAAGCTGGATAGAGTAAGCCGTGATGTAATGATTAATAGTAACATGAGATGTATTTGAATACCGCTGGAAAAGCACATTTTCCGAATACCATATGATTAATAGTAACATGAGATGTATTTGAATTCGGTTTCGGGTTCCACCACATTAATTAATTTATAAGATTAATAGTAACATGAGATGTATTTGAATGACGTGGTGTTGGTAAAAATAGAAGTCCTTGGCACGGATTAATAGTAACATGAGATGTATTTGAATATAGCTTCGGAAAGACCATAGTTTTCCAAAAAAGCGGATTAATAGTAACATGAGATGTATTTGAATAATTGCCACGTCTGAAATACGTCTAGTTTCAAGG
>ERZ808037.1908-NODE-1908-length-11945-cov-3.936721_pt1 | contig 11945 bp, 6 predicted proteins | sample MGYA00380190_ERZ808037 | MGnify/ENA primary metagenome ERZ808037 (study PRJEB31490, sample SAMN06133399) | mouse gut metagenome | isolation source: J9 | host: mice | place: China: Chengdu | collected 2015-05 ...
GCCCTGCAGAAGGTGGCCACTGCTTTGCTTCGCCTGGCGGGATACACATACCTGATCTTCATGCTGCATCCGCTGGTGCTCCTTGCGGTGGCCCTTGTGACGGCAGTAAATTATGTCCTGGGGCTGAAAAGGGAAAAATGCAGCTACGCCTTTGAGCCGGAACGGGCCAGGTCTGCCCGAAAGCTCGACTACTGTTTTGAGACCATGGCGGATTTCGGATTTGCGAAAGAGGTGCGCATCAACCAGGCGTCCGCCTGGCTGGCCGAAAAGTTTTCCCAGGTGCTGGATGCCTACCGCGGGAAACTGAAAAAGTACGAGAGCAGAATGCTGCTGTTTTCAATCCTGGAGACGGCGGTGGGGTTCGCGCAGATGGCCGCCATGTATGGCTATGCGGTTCATCGGGCGATTCTGGGGGAAATCACCATAGGGGACTTCAGCGTCTTTGCGGGGGCGTGCTTAAGCCTTTCCGCCGCTTTCAGTGGACTGGCCGGCGGCATGACGAACATGCTCTATCTGTCGAAATATGTGGATGACTACAAAAGGTACACGGAACTGGCCCAGCCCTCCCACCTGACCAAAGGCCAGGCCGCGATTCCGGATAAAGCGGACGGGAACGCAGGGAACCGACAGTTCCTGATCGAATTCCGGGACGTGTCCTTCCGCTATCCGGGCACGGACAGGAATGTGCTGGATCATGTCTCCCTGGCAATCGGCGACAGGGAGAAGCTGGCGGTGGTGGGCGTCAACGGAGCGGGCAAGACCACTTTCATCAAGCTGCTCTGCCGCCTGTATGAGCCCACGGAGGGCGTCATCTTGTACAACGGGAGGGATATCTCCGAAATTCGCCACGAGGAGTATGTCAGGATGCTGTCCGTGGTGTTCCAGGACTTCCGGCTGCTGGCCTTTACCATGGAGGAAAATATCGTGCTGAACCAAAGCGGCGACAGAGGCAAGGTTCTGGAAGCCATCCGCAGAAGCGGCCTGGAGGATAAGCTGGAGAGCCTGCCGAAAGGCCTGGACACTAATGTGGGAAAGGACTTCGACGAAGAGGGCGTGGAATTCTCCGGCGGGGAGGGGCAGAAGCTGGTGACCGCCAGGGCTTATTACAAAGACGCCCCCATCGTGGTGCTGGACGAGCCTACGTCGGCGCTGGATCCCCTGTCGGAGAACGCCGTGTACAGGCGCTTCCATGAGATCATGGAGGACAAGACGGCCATCTTCATCTCCCACCGGCTGGCATCCACCCGTTTCTGCGACCGGGTGGCGGTGTTCGCCGGAGGAAAAATCGTGGAATGCGGAACCCATGAGCAGCTGATGGAACAGGAGGGGCTGTACCGGGAGATGTTCCTGAAGCAGGCGGAGTATTATAAGGAGACGGAAGAATGAAAAAGAGAAAAGAAAATAGCGAAAAAACAACCAGCCTTTTGTCGAACTGCTGGTTCCTGATGAAAGCCGCGTTCCGGCTGGAACCGGCTCTGTTCTGGACGCGGGTGCCGTTCATTGTGGTGAACGCGGCCACGCCTTTCATCCCCATCCTTTTCGTCAGGGCGATCCTGAACGGCATTCTCACCGGGGAGACGGAAAAGAAGATTCTATTGTACGTCCTGGCGTTTTCCCTGGCCACCTTTCTGGGAAAGGCGTTGGAACAGACGCTGAGGTCGCGCTCTGATATCCGGATGGAGATGGCCATGAGGAAGATGAAAGACTATCTGGGAAAATGCGTGACCTGCATGCCCTATGAGGAGGCGGAGCAGCCGAAAGTGCGTGACTTCGTCCATCTGGCGAAAGAGGGGTCGAACCTGGCGGACATCTTCGGGAATGTGGTCTCCATCCTCACCGGCATCCTGACGCTGGCAGGGGCGGCTTCCATCGTGATTTCAGTACAGCCGCTGATCTTCCTGTTGATCCTGGCGGTGGTGGGCGTGCGACTGCTGGCTGACCGGCGCAACCTGAAGCTGTGGGAGAAGTGGAGACCGGCTTACGCGCCGGTGATGCGGAAAGGGAACTATCTGATAGGTGTCATGCGGGGAATCGACTACGGAAAGGAGGTGCGGCTGAACCGTCTGGAGGACTGGCTGGACGGGAAGCTGGGAGCTTCCTTTGACAGCTACCTGAAAGTCGCCACCGGGCACAATATCGCCCTGCAGCGGAACAATGCGTTCCCGGAGCTGGCAGCAATCCTACAGGAGAGCGCGGCTTATCTGATTCTCGCCTACAGAGTCGTCTTTCATGGGATGCTGATAGGGGACTTCTCCATGTACATGACCAGCATAAACACGTTTTCGGACAGGGTCAGGCAGGTTGTCTCGTCATTCTCAGAACTGGTCAGGTGCGGCCTTTTTGCCCAGGATTTCCGCTACTGCGTGGAGCATTCCGGCTATGGACAAGGGGATTCCCTGTATTGCGTGGAGCAACTGCGGTATGCAGATGAGAGTTTCGCACAGGGAAATGAGCCAGCGCGAAATGGCGTAGAGAATCCTGCGCAGGGAAATGAGCCGTCTCAAAATGGCGTAGAGAGTCCTACACGGGAAAATGACTCAGCTTGGAATAGCTGGGAGAGTTCAAGCCATAGTAGGGAAGATTCCTCAGGAAGCCAGAGGAGTACTGCTGATAGCACAGAACCGTCCGAGTATAATCGGAAAAACGAAGAAGCGCTCGTGCTGGAATTCCGAAAGGTATCGTTCCGCTACCCCCAGTCGGAGAGCTTTGTCCTGAAAGAAGTATCCCTGACGCTGCGTGAGGGAGAGTCCCTTTCCATAGTAGGCGTCAACGGAGCGGGCAAGACCACTTTCATCAAGCTGCTCTGCCGCCTGTACGAGCCCACGGAGGGGGAGATTCTCCTGAACGGCACCAACATCGCCGAAATCCCCTATCCGGAATACGTGCGGCAGCTGGGCGTGGTGTTCCAGGACTTCCGCCTGTTCGCATTCAGCATGGAAGAGAACATCACCATAGGCATGCCTGTGAGCGGGCACACCATAGAGCAATGCCTGGACAAGTGCGGCCTTTCGGAGAAATGCAAGTCCCTGCCCCAGGGCCTGCGGACGAACCTGTCGAAAGAGTTCGACGAAAGCGGCGTGGAGTTCTCCGGCGGCGAAGGACAGAAGCTGGCGCTGGCCCGGGTGCTCTACAAGAACGCCCCCATCCTCATTTTGGACGAACCCGCTGCCGCCCTGGATCCGCTGGCGGAATACGAGCTCTACCGCCGCTTCCAGGAAATAGTGGAGGGGAAGTGCGCAGTGTACATCTCCCACCGCCTGTCCTCCACCCGTTTTACGGACAAGATAGCCGTGTTCCACCAGGGTCGTGTGGCAGAATACGGCACCCACAGGGAGCTGATGGAGCGAAAGGACGGAATCTACGCCGCCCTGTTCCAGATGCAGGCACAGTATTACGTTTGAGGAGCAGAGGTGCCGGGAAGCGCCGGACAGCGCCTTGTATTTCTCCCGCCGCAATGTTATACTGAGGGCAGAGGAGAACGCCAGAGCGTTTTTGAGGACAAAACAGCCGATAAACGATTCCTATCTTTGGCGGCATAGGGACGATGGAAAAACAGGAATTGCTGAAGATAATGGACGGAGAGCTGCTGGAAAAGCTGTTCAGCTTCTGCTATGCCAGAACCAGCGACAGCCAGGAGGCCAGGGAGCTGTGCTCAGACATCGTGTTCGAGCTGATAAAGGCGGCGAACATGGAGGGGGACATCGGGAACCTGTACGGATTCCTGTGGAAAGTGGCCCGGAACACATATGCCGATTTTTCGGATAAAAGAAGACGGAACTCAGACAGAACATACCACGGGGATCCGGAAGACCTGTTCTCGGTGCTGGCAAGCCCGGACAGCGAGGAGGACGACAGGGAGCTGCTGGATGCCGTCTACCGGCAGATCTCCTTTCTCACAAAATCCTACCGGGAGGTGATGATTCTCTTTTACCTGGACGGGCTGCCCGTGGCGGAGATAGCCAGACAGCAGAACACCAGCGAGGGGGCCATCCGGGAGCGATTATCCTCAGCCAGGAAAAGAATCAGAAGCGAGGTGGAAAAGATGGCGGAAAGCAATGAGAGACCGGTGGTTCTCGACCAGATAGACTATTGGATCATGGGCAACGGCGATCTCCTCTGGGGAGATCCCAGAAAGCTGTGCACCAGGCAGCTTCCCAAGCACCTGGTATGGCTCTGCCGGAAGAAATCCGTCAGTGCGGCGGAAGCCGCGGAGCAGCTGCATGTCCCCACTGTGTATGTGGAGGAAGAGATGGAGCTTCTGCGGAAAGGGGAAAACGGCCAGTACGGCCTGCTGCGCTGGCTTAACAGTGGCAACAGGACTGCCACAGGCGACAGGGCTGCCACAGGGAAAGGTACCGGCGGAAGCCGTGCCGCGGGCAGATACGCGATTAATTTTTTGCTGTTCGACACAAAGGAGATGGAACAGCTCCGCACGGCCTACCGGGAACAGATACCGGATTTCTGCCGCGTCGTCCTGGATTATGTGGAGACGCATAGAGAGGAGTATATGGCGTTTCCCTATCTCAACAGGAGAAAAGACTGGAACCTGATCCTATGGCAGCAGGTACATGCCATAGCCCATATCTTTGAAGACTGTGTGGAGGGCATCCTGGCCGGGAAATACCTTGCCGGGGTGGATACAGGGGAGGATGACAGGCGGCCTTTCCGGGTGTTCGGCTATGTGCGGGAGGACGTGACCTACGGGGGCGGCCTGGACGGCATGTCGGGTGAGAACCTATGCGGCTATGCCAAGGTCAGCGTGTACAACATCACCAATAAATGGGTGGCGCCCCATCTGATGGCCGGGCATGACATGGCCAACGACGCCGCGCTGCAGCTGGCCATCCGGGCCGTGGACGGGCTTGCGGTGGAGGAGCTGTCCGAGGCCGGAAAGGAGCATGCCGCCAGGGCCATAGAATGCGGCTATCTCTACCGGGAGGGCAACAGGCTCTATACGAAGATTCTGGTGTGCGGCACCGGGGACGAGGACAGGCTGTTTGACATCACTAACGGCCTTGCCCGCGGGCATCTGGAGGAAGCTGCCCGAAGCGTGGCGGAAAAGGTGGCCGGATGCATCCGGAGGTTCGTGCCGGAGCATCTGCTGGGAGAGTGGAAGTACGCCAACTGTCTGGCGGCCCAGCCGGTGCTGGACACATTATTGGATACTTTGGTGGCGGAGAAAGTGCTGACCCCTCCGGAGAACGGCGTGGGCGCGGAGGGGTGCTGGATGTGCGTGGAGAGGTAATGTGCGTGGAGAAGTAGAGGGACGAATGTTCCTTTCGCTGTTCCAGGTCATGGCTCCTGTCCGTTGAGGGAGGGAGCCGGAGCTGGGGACGGCGTTGCATCATGAAATATTTCCGGGAATCCTGTCAGTCAATCGGATGGGGTTCCTTTCTTTTTTATTCTGTAAATAAATCCCTGTAAGCAAAAGCAAAGGCCTGAAAGTCAAACTCAGTCAAAAACAATCAAATTTGTGCAAAACTGCCAAAAATAAAAAGCCAGATTTGTGAATTAGTTTGATAGACTTTGACTGATAATGAATATATAATAAGACCATAAGATAGAACAGCGGCATGGCAAAGCAAAACCAAGGGAATGCCGGAGGCAGCGCCAGACCAGGCAAAGACAGGGGCAGACAAAAGCAAAAGGCAAGGCCAAGCCGAAGCCAAAATGGCAAGGCAAGATCGCATGTCATGACAAATGAAGCAAAGAAACAAATGGCGCAAATAAAATCAGAGGAATCAGAGGAATCAGAGGAATCAGAGGAAGGAGAGGGCAGAGATGATTTACACGGTAACTTTTAACCCGTCACTGGACTACATTGTATCGGTGGACGATTTCAGGCTGGGTCTGACCAACCGAACCAGCTCCGAGCTGATCCTGCCGGGGGGAAAAGGGCTGAATGTGTCGATGGTTCTGGGCAATCTCGGGATAGACAACACGGCGCTTGGATTCGTGGCCGGTTTTACGGGGGCGGAGATCGCCCGCCGGGTGGAGGAGATGGGAGTGAAATCGGATTTCATCTCCATCGGAGGTGGAATCTCCAGAATCAACCTGAAGCTGAAGTCCATCGACGGGACGGAGATTAACGGCTGCGGGCCGGAGATTGACCGGACAGCGGTGGAAAAGCTGATGGAGAAGCTGGACATCCTGGGGCAGGGGGACGTGCTGGTGCTGGCCGGAAGCATCCCGGGGTCCATGCCGGATGACATCTACAGAACGATTCTGAAACAGCTGGACGGCAGAGGCGTCATGACCGTGGTCGACGCTACAAAGGAGCTTCTGGTCAACGTACTGGAATACCATCCTTTCCTGGTGAAGCCCAACAATCACGAGCTCGGCGAAATCTTCGGCGTGGAGCTTGCCACCAGGGAAGCGGTCGTCCCCTATGCGGAAAAGCTTAAGAAAATGGGCGCGGAAAACGTCCTTGTGTCCATGGCCGGTGAGGGAGCGGTCCTGGCGGCCGGTGACGGAAAGTTCTACAAGGCACCGGCGCCCGTGGGAAAGCTGGTCAACGGCGTGGGAGCGGGAGATTCCATGGTGGCGGGCTTCCTGGCAGGATGGATGGAACAGAAAGACTACAAACATGCCTTCCATATGGGAATCGCTGCCGGAAGCGCAAGCGCGTTCTCGGAATTGCTGGCGACCAGAGAGGAAGTCATGGCCATATACCGGCAGCTGGCAGCCCGGTAGTTTGCAAAAAATGAACCTGAAATAGGAAAACAGAAATAACAAACCGAAACCGGATACCATATCAAAAAGAAGACTTAGGAGGCGGCAGAATGAGAATCACGGAACTTTTGGACAGAAGGAGCATTTCTCTTACAGGAGCTCCGAAGAATAAGAGCGAAGCGCTGGATCAGGTAGTGGAGCTGATGGCAGACAGCGGAAAGATAAACGATAAAGAGGCCTACCGCAGACAGGTATACGCCCGGGAGGAGGAAAGCACCACGGGCATCGGGGAGGGAATCGCCATACCCCATGGGAAGTGCAGCGCCGTCAGCAGGCCGGGGCTTGCGGCCATGGTGGTGAAGGACGGCGTGGACTTCGATTCCCTGGACGGGGAGCCGGTGACGCTGATCTTCCTCATAGCCGCGCCGAACACGGAGGACAATGTGCATCTGGATGTGCTGAGCAAGCTGTCGGTGCTGATGATGGACGAGGACTTCTCGGAAGCCTTGCGGAACGCCCAGTCTGTGGACGAATTCCTGGAGATCATAGACAGGGCGGATGAGGAGAAAGCGGACATCGATGAACGGCTCCAGGACACGGGAAACTCAGGGACGTCCGATATCAAGATCCTTGCTGTCACCTCCTGTCCCACTGGAATCGCCCACACCTACATGGCGGCAGAGGGGATTGAAAAGGCCGCGAAAGAGAAAGGCTGCTTTGTGAAAATTGAGACCAGAGGCTCCGGCGGCGCGAAAAACGTGCTGACGGAACAGGATATCAGGGAAGCCCGCTGCATCATCGTGGCAGCCGACACCCAGGTTCCCATGGATCGTTTCGACGGGAAAAAAGTGATTCGGTGCCAGGTCTCCGATGGAATCAGCAAGGCGGGAGAGCTGCTGGACAGGGCCATATCCGGGGATGTTCCGGTGTACCATGGGACATCGGGATCCGGGGGCGAGTCTGTATCGGCGGGAAAGACCGGAAGCCCGGGACAGAGGATATACGCACAGCTGATGAACGGGGTCTCCCATATGCTTCCTTTTGTGGTGGGCGGCGGCATCCTGATAGCGCTTGCTTTTCTGATTGACGGAATCTGCGTGAATCTGGATGAACTTGGCATAGCGGAGCGGGAGAACTTCGGTACCATCACCCCGGTTGCCGCATGGCTGAAGCATCTGGGCGATACGGCTTTCGGGTTCATGCTCCCGGTGCTGGCCGGATTTATCGCCATGGCCATCGGAGACCGGCCTGCCCTGGCGGTGGGGTTCGTGGGCGGAATGCTTGCCGCCGGCGGACATTCCGGATTCCTGGGGGCTCTGGCTGCCGGATTCCTGGGAGGCTATATCATCGTGCTGCTGCGCAAGATATGCGACCGCCTGCCGGAATTCCTGGAGAAAATCGCCCCTGTGCTGATCTATCCTCTGGTAGGGATCCTACTGATGGGAATCGCCATGTCCTTTGTGGTGGAACCTGTGATGGGAGGCATCAACACGGCCCTGAACAACGGCCTGACCAGCATGGGCGGCGCCAGCAAAGTAATCCTGGGCATCGTCCTGGGCGCCATGATGGCCATCGACATGGGAGGCCCTTTCAACAAGGCGGCGTATGTGTTCGGCACGGCGGCAATCGCTGCGGGAAATTACGATATCATGGCAGCGGTGATGATAGGCGGCATGACCCCTCCCTGTGCCATAGCCCTTGCCACGCTGCTGTTCAAGAAGAAATTCACCAAAGAGGAGAGGGAATCCGGCCCCACGAACTTCATCATGGGACTGGCGTTCATTACCGAGGGAGCGATCCCCTTTGCGGCATCGGATCCGCTCCATGTGCTCCCGGCCTGCATCGTGGGGTCAGGGGTCGCAGGTGCCCTGTCCATGCTCTTCGGCTGTACGCTGATGGCGCCCCACGGCGGAATCTTCGTATTCCCGGTGGTGGGGAACCCCGGCGGATATGTGGCGGCGCTGGTAGTCGGCACTCTGGTCTCGGCTCTGTTGCTTGGCATCCTGAAGAAAAACACGGTTAATGGGAGCCGCTAGGAAGAGACGGAAGAAACGATTCGTTTTCTCAAAAGAAAAGGTGTTAGTCAATAACCGTGTTGGTTTCTGAGTTTTGGTTATATCAGGGTGCCGTGTTTATGCCGCTTTTGGGTCGCACCAACACATGTGTCGACTAACGCCAAAGAAAAAATAGGATAGGGTAAAAATCCGGCGCATTGAGGAAACAGGTTAATCGCATATAGGAAGCCATATAGGAAACATAGAGAAACAAGTAAATTAAAAATAAAAATATAAAAAAGGAGAACAAAACCATGAAAGAATTCAAGTATGTAATCACAGATCCCGAAGGAATCCACGCACGTCCCGCTGGAGAGCTGGTCAAGGCCGCAAAGGCTTTCCAGTGCAGCATCAAGCTGGCAAAGGACGGCAAAGAGGGAGACTGCAAGAAGATTTTCGGCATAATGGGGCTGGGCGTCAAGAAAGATAACGAGGTAGTCATGACCTTTGACGGCGCTGACGAGGATGCGGCTTACCAGGCCATCAGCAAATTCATGCAAGAGAATCTGTAGGTTTCTCTCAGGAAACGGTAGATTAGGGCAAGGGGATTCTCGTCAGAATCCGGCTTCGGGCTTGCTGCCATTGGGGACGGCAAGCCCGGCAAAGCGACTGTCACAGGGAAAGAAAGCGGATTGCTGGCACAGATTGCAAATGAAGAAGGGAAAGCCGCCATGGCAAAGCGGTAGATGAAGGAAGGGAAAGCAGCCCGATGACAGGGCATCAGAAAAGGGACAGGGCAGACAAGAAAGTCAGATTTCTGGAGGTGCGAGGCATGCAGATATATAATGGAAAAAGCGTATTCGGCGGGATTGCCATCGGCAGGATCCTGGTGTATGGCAAGGGGGAAAAGCAGGTAAAGCGGGAGAAGACACAGAATCCGGAAGCGGAAGTAGCCCGTTACCGGAAAGCAACGGAGACGGCTCAGGAAGAGCTGGCCGGGCTGTATGAGAAAGCTCTGCAGGAAGTGGGGGAAGCCAATGCGGCCATATTTGAAATCCATCAGATGATGCTGGAGGACGGCGACTACCAGGACTCCATAGAAAATATCATACACACCCAATCCGTCAACGCGGAATACGCGGTGGCGCAGACAGCGGACAATTTTGCCCGGATGTTCGAAGCCATGGAGGATGACTACATGAGGGGACGGGCCGCCGATGTAAGGGACATCTCGGAGCGTCTGCTCTCCATCCTTCAGGGGGAGGAGGACGGCGGAATCCGCGCGGAGGAACCGGTCATCATTGTGGCGGACGACCTGGCACCCTCCGAGACGGTACAGCTTGACAAGAGCTTGGTGCTGTCCTTCGTGACGGCCCAGGGTTCCCTGAACTCCCACACGGCCATCCTGGCCAGGACTATGGGAATCCCCGCGTTGGTGGGGGCCGGGCTGCCTCTGGATGAAAACCTGGACGGGAAGCTGGGCATCGTGGACGGAACGGCCGGCGTGATCTACATCGATCCGGATGAAGAGACCTGTCGGCGCATGCAGAAGGCCCGGGAGGAGGAAATGGAGAAGAAAGAGCTCCTCCAGACCCTGAAAGGCAGAGAGAACGTCACTCTTGACGGTCAAAGCATCCTGTTGTATGCTAATATCGGAAACATCAAGGATCTGGCAATGGTGCTGCAGAATGACGCGGGAGGGATAGGGCTGTTCCGGAGCGAGTTCATCTATCTGGAGCGGGATCGTTTCCCCACGGAGGAGGAACAGTTCCAGATCTACCGCACCGTGGCGGAGACCATGGGCAAAAAGCGCGTGATCATCCGCACCCTGGACATCGGGGCGGACAAACAGTGCGATTATTTTGAGATGGAGAAAGAAGAGAACCCGGCCCTGGGCTGCCGCGCCATCCGCATCTGCCTGACCCGGCCTGAAATCTTCAAGACACAGCTGAGGGCGCTTTTCCGTGCAAGCGTATACGGCAAAATAGCCATCATGTATCCCATGATCACCAGCGTGAAAGAAATCCGCAGAATCCGGGAGATTGTGGAAGAGGTAAAGGGAGAGCTGGATGCCCAGGGAGTGGCCTACGGGAATCCGGAACAGGGAATCATGATAGAGACCCCCGCCGCCGCCATCATCAGCGACCTCCTGGCCAAAGAGGTGGACTTCTTCAGCATCGGCACCAATGACCTGACCCAGTATCTGCTGGCTGTAGACCGCCAGAATACGGCCCTGGACGAATTCTGCGACACCCATCATCCCGCGGTGCTGCGGATGATCAGCCAGGTGGTGGAGAATTCCCACAAGGCGGGCATCTGGACGGGAATCTGCGGGGAGCTGGGCGGGGATCTGGAACTGACCAGGGAGTTCCTTGCCATGGGGGTGGATGAGCTGTCCGTATCCCCGGGGAAGATCTTGCCGCTGCGCAAGGTCATCCTGGAGACCGATGTTTCCGAATATAAGAAGACAAGGCAGAAGAACTGGTAGACGGTGACAGCCCCGCGGCCAGAATGCAGCCTGGCATTTCGCGGCGGAAGCGTGCTGCTATGACGGTGGGATGGACGACTTGTTCAGATTGCAGCGTCTGGCGCTTCACAGCGGAAGCGTGCCGTCCTATCGGAAAGACCCCATGACGGTAGGCGGCACGAGGTTCGGCACCCCAGGATTTTGCCATGGAAACGGAGGAGAGCATGTTATCGGAGCAGAGACAGAGAATGATTCTACAGGTTCTGGAGGAGAAGAGGAGCGTCACGGTGGCGGAGCTGACGGAACTCCTGGACATCTCGGAATCCACCGCCAGGAGGGACATCACCCTGCTGGACAAAGCCGGAAAGCTGGTAAAGGTCTTCGGGGGAGCGGTGCTGGCGGAGAATGTGTACCTGTCCGCGGAGCCCACCGTGGCCCAGAAAGCCGAGGTCAATCAGGAGGAGAAGAGGCGCATCGCAAGGTATGCGGCTTCCCTGATCCGGCCCCAGGATTTCGTCTACATCGACGCGGGGACTACTACCGGATACATGCTTGATTTCCTGGAGGAGACGGACGTGACCTTTGTGACCAACGCCGTGGCCCATGCCCAGAGGCTGGCGGCTGGCGGGAGGCGCGTGATTCTCACAGGCGGCACCCTGAAGCCCTCCACGGAGGCGGTAATCGGGACTTCTGCCGTCCTGATGTTAAAGGATTATCATTTTTCCGTAGGCTTTTTCGGGGCCAACGGAGTCAGCAGGACGGCGGGTTTTACCACTCCGGATGCCAGCGAGGCTCTGGGGAGGAAGCCGGCT
>ERZ808037.1910-NODE-1910-length-11939-cov-11.186646_pt1 | contig 11939 bp, 10 predicted proteins | sample MGYA00380190_ERZ808037 | MGnify/ENA primary metagenome ERZ808037 (study PRJEB31490, sample SAMN06133399) | mouse gut metagenome | isolation source: J9 | host: mice | place: China: Chengdu | collected 2015-05 ...
TACTGTGTAAAGAGTTCCCCCATGCCTATACCTATCAGCGTAGGTGGCATGGCGAAAGGTGGCAACTTAGGTTGCTATGGGTCGCAAAGATTCCCTCACCATAACCTCTAGGTTTGGTGGTGGGAGTAGGTCAAGCCGGTTATTATAGTTAATTTTCTTAAGCTTGCGTCACTATTTGACCTTATTTTTTAGCTTTCACGGCAGGCTGTCTAGGCCAGATCGCTAACGGTTCGCTAACTGATAATACCGCGATTAAATACCTCTCGAAGCTCAAAACTGGTATGCACCTGACTAACCCCTTCAATACGGTTTAACCGATGTAATAAAAACTCTTCATAGTGGGCCATATCTCGGACCACAACCTTTAGTAAATAATCCTCGCTACGACCGGTGACAATACTACAGCTCACCACCTCATCAAAACTTTGAATTTTATCTTCAAACTGAGCAAACCGCTCTGCTGTGTGTCGATCCATACTCACCGCGATATATATCGCTAAGCTATAACCTAGCTTCTGTGGGTTTACTTCGGTGTGGTATCCAGTGATGATGCCACTTTGCTCCAGACGTTTAATACGCCTAGCACAAGGGGTGGCAGATAAGTGAACCGCTTCGGCAATATCAGTAATGCTCATACGCGCATCTTGCTGTAGCAGTACTAGGATTTGACGGTCGACATTATCAATTTCAAAGGCATCTGGATGGTTTAGGTCAGCTGAACGGCTTATCATAGTCATTAATAGGGTTTCCTGCTTGTATGTTAGTGTTTTTAGCTAATAATTATGTTGTTTATAGATTTTAACACTAATTAACATCGAAATTCAGGGTCATTTTGCAGTATTATTTTCAATATACTTTGTTATGATATTCAGTATAGATTAATATATAAAGCAGCCAGCAACGACTCGCTATATAATACTTATTAATTTTGTTGTACCTAGCTGTTAATTGTTATTAAAAATATTAGACCAAAGAGGGCAATCCATGAGCCAAGTTACTAGCCATTCACCAGTTGTTGAACCAAAAGTTAAGCCAAAATTCGAAGCATTTGATTTTCGCAAATATCAACCGTTTGCGTTTGCACCCAATCTACCAGATCGTACTTGGCCGAACAAAACCATTGAAAAAGCCCCAACTTGGGCCAGTGTGGATCTGCGTGATGGTAACCAAGCTTTAATTGACCCAATGACCATTGAGCAAAAAATGCAGTTTTTCAAACTGTTGGTTGAAGTGGGTTTTAAAGAGATTGAAATTGGGTTCCCGTCAGCGGCGCAAGTGGAATTTGATTTTGCTCGTAAATTGATTGAAGAAAATCATATTCCTGATGATGTGACCATTCAAGTCTTAGTTCAAGCTCGTGAGCATTTGATTGAGCGTACTTTTGAGGCATTACAAGGGGTGCGTCGTGCGGTAGTACACGTTTATAACTCAACCAGTAAAGTGCAGCGTGACAAAGTCTATGCCAAAGACTTAGAAGAGATTAAAGAGATTGCGATTAAAGGCGCGAAGATGCTGCAAGATCATGCGGCTAAGCACCCAGATACTGAGTGGGTATTCCAGTACTCACCAGAGAGCTTCAGCCAGACTGAGCCGGATTATGCGGTTCAAGTTGTGAATGCGGTGAACGAGGTATGGAAACCAGAAGAGGGGCAACAAGTTATTATTAACTTGCCTGCTACAGTTGAGTCGTCTATGCCAAACGTCTATGCCGACCAAGTTGAATACTTCTGTCGCCATGTAAAAAACCGTGAACATATCATTGTTAGCTTGCACACTCATAATGACCGAGGCAGTGCCGTAGCAGCCGCTGAGCTTGGCGTGTTGGCAGGAGCAGATCGTATTGAAGGTACCTTGCTAGGTAATGGTGAGCGTACCGGTAATATGGACATTATGATTATGGCCATGAACCTTTATAGCCAAGGCGTTGATCCTGAGCTAGATTTAAGTGACATGAGCCGTATCGTGCAGATAGTCAGTGAGTGTAACAACTTACCTGTACACCCTCGTCATCCTTATGTCGGTGAATTGGTATTTACAGCCTTTAGTGGTTCGCACCAAGATGCCATTAAGAAGTCGCTTGACTACAATGAGAAAAACAGTGAGGCAACGCAAAACATTTGGGATGTGGCCTACTTACCAATTGACCCAGCACACATTGGTAGAAGCTATCAAGATGTGGTACGCATTAACAGTCAGTCAGGTAAAGGCGGCGTGGCTTATATCTTACAGCGTAACTATGGCTTTAACCTACCACGCTGGATGCAGATTGACTTTAGCCGTGTGGTACAACAAAAAGCAGAAGATGTGGCTCGCGAGCTGAAAAACGAAGAGATCTTGGAAGCATTTGAAAGTACTTACCTTCAAAACTCAGGTTATGAGCTATTAGACCATAACATTAATAACAAGGGTGGTGAGGTTGAGTTTAGTGGTCAAATGACCTTAAATGGTGAGACAATCGATATCTCTGGCCATGGTAACGGTCCGCTATCTTCCTTCATCGATGGGGTGGCTCGTCATACTGGCAAGCAGCTTCACATTATTAACTACTCAGAGCACGCAATTAGTCCTGAGTTCACTTATGATGAAGAAGATGAGGCTCAAAGTGACAAAACCAACGCCAAAGCTGCTGCATATATCCAGCTAAACGTAGATGGTGAGATTTACTCTGGCATTGGTACTCATACCAGTACCGTATCAGCCATGTTGAAAGGGGCGCTATCAGCACTGTCTCAAGCGTTTTAAGCTAAAAGCTAAGCCTGATATTATTAAAAAGTGTTTATAAAAAAAGACCTGTCTAATTGACAGGTCTTTTTTTGCTACTTTTCTATTTTGACCAGATGTTCTTATGTTTTTGTAGCAGCTCTTCATCCGACTCAATACGCTCAGGGTCTTCGATAATACAATCGATGGGACAAACTTTGACGCAGGTTGGCTCTTCATAAAACCCCACGCACTCTGTGCAAAGATCGGGGTCTATAACATAAGTTTTTTGCCCTTTTTGATCATAGCTAATGGCTTCATTCGGGCACTCAGGTTCACAGATGTCACAGTTGATGCACTCAGAGGTAATCTTTAGTGCCATTATTATCTCCTAAAAAGTTACGGTTCAATATTCACCTAAAATCCAGCCACTGATATAGGCAAAGTACTCACGAAACCATGAATTATATCGGGTTGCTAAAGGGGTAGGGCTCGCCAAAGTCACTAGATTGGTGTAACCCTGATGCTCAGCAATCGCTTTTGATCGAGGGATATGAAAGTCACTGGTTACGATGGCAATTGGGTCGTCTAAGGACACCTGTTTATCCGCTAAAATCTTTTGACTAAATAAGAAGTTCTCTTCGGTACTGGTGCTCTTTTTTTCTTGATAAATATCATCTAATGGGATGCCGTATAGCGCATGTAGATATTGTGCCATGGCCTCGCCTTCGCTTCGGGTTTCACCGACTCCAACACCGCCACTGGTGATGACTACAGCTTCGGGCTGCTGCTCGATTAAGGGTACGGCTGCGTCTAAGCGGCTGGCCAACGTGGGGGTTGGTATGCCATTTTGGATACCCCCTCCTAAAATAATAATGGCCTCTACCTTCTCATAATTCTCATCAACTTCGCTAATTTGGTTATGTAAGTTATAGGCGAATAAGATAAAGCTTAATAGCCACACACCAAACGCAGCCCAAAGTATCTTCCACAGTTTGCGTAAGCTGCGGTGGTTACTAAGAATGCTTTGGATTTTAGACCAACAGAATGCATGGATAAGAAAAATAAGGCCTATCAAAAACGGCACGACGGTACCGAAGTTAATCTTATCGGCAGCAATTAGGAAGGTACAGTCAATGACTAGCACCCAACCGGCAACCATAAGTAACACTCTTAGAACTTTGGACATATTTTTGGTTTATGGTGAGAATTAGCGACATATTATAACGTTTATTGCTAATTATTTGGTGATCATTGACCTTATACAAAAAAGCTTAGCCATCAAAGTGACTAAGCTAAAGTGACTAAGCTTTTTTTAAGTAAGTTTTTTGCTTATTATACTAGCTAAACTAAGCTAATAAGATTAGCTAAAAATAGGCTGTTTGACATTCTTCATAATCAAAGCAAACTGTAGCATCTCATGATCAATGTCTTTAAAGGGGTTAGCAATCTGTGCGGTCCAACCAGAGCCTAGAGCGGCTTCGATAGGATTGCCTTTTTTATCCCACATTTGCTCAAGGGTATAGGTTAGGTTGCCTTTTGGTGTCATTACCTCGATGGTATCGCCCACCTCAAGCTTGTTTTTAATCTCTAAAGTTAGCTTCTCGGCGGTAATATCGGTTACTTCCGCGACAAACTGCTGTTGGTCTGTTTTTGACGCACCATATTCGTAGTTTTGATAATCGCTGTGTACGTGGCGGCGTAAGAAGCCTTCGGTATAACCGCGGTTGGCTAAGCCATCTAAAGCACCGATTAATGACTCATCAAAGGGTTTGCCTGCTACGGCATCATCAATGGCTTGACGGTATACCTGAGCGGTACGAGCCACATAGTAATGCGACTTGGTACGGCCTTCAATTTTTAAAGAATGGACGCCCATTTGAGTTAATTCAGGCACCAGTTCAACCGCACGTAGGTCCTTAGAGTTCATGATATAGGTACCATGCTCATCTTCATACATGGCCATTAATTCGCCAGGACGGTTTTGTTCTTCAAGTAACACCACCTCATCGCTTGGTGCTTGCACATAATCATCGCCCATGACCACATCACCGTTTAAGTTAACGGTTTCGATTTGCTTAGCGTCTGGCTGAGTTTGCTGCGTAGGATCAAAGGTTTGTACTGGTACAATGTCACCGGTTTCATTTTCTTCAGCTTTATAGGTGTTGTAGCTCCAGCGGCAAGCGTTGGTACAAGTGCCTTGGTTGGCATCGCGCTTATTAATATAGCCGGATAATAGGCAGCGGCCAGAGTAGGCCATGCAGAGCGCGCCGTGAACGAAGACTTCAATCTCCATGCCGGGGACTTCATCGATAATTTGTTTGATCTCTTTTAACGACAACTCACGTGACACGATCACACGGCTCACACCCATTTGCTTCCAGAATTTAACCGTGGCCCAGTTAACTGCGTTGGCTTGGACTGATAGGTGAATTTCCATCTCTGGGAAATGTTCACGCACCATCATAATCATACCAGCATCTGACATGATCAGCGCATCTGGCTTCATCTCGATTACCGGGCGAATGTCTTCGATAAAGGTTTTTAGCTTAGCGTTATGAGCCTGAATATTTACCACCACATAAAACTTCTTACCCAGGCTGTGTGCATAGTCAATACCACGACGAAGGTTTTCCTCATCAAAGTCATTATTACGTACCCGCAGACTGTAGCGCGCTTGACCGGCGTAGACAGCATCTGCTCCATAAGCAAAGGCGTACTGCATGTTTTTAAAGGTGCCGGCGGGGCAAAGTAGCTCTGGGCTGCGCGGTGTTTGAGGGTTTTGATTTGATCGAGTCATGACATTACCTATATTTTGACCAACCATAATTAGTGGCTGGCTCTGGCTTTGTATGTGTGTTAATAGGGATTGGAAGCAGGTTATATGCTAGGGAGAAAGGCATATTATAAGCCAAATAGGCTTGTCATTAAATATGTTAGGGACTGAAGTTCAGGTTTGGGGGAGTCTTTAAATCCGCAGTAAGTTAGAAAAAACCAATCAAAACATTAATCAAAGCACCCCCTAAGATGAGCCAAACAAACATGACAGCCGCTAGGATAAGTGGCTTAATACCGGCTTGCCTAACGGCACTAAAGTGAGTGGTAAGACCCAAAGCAAACATCGCCATCGTCAGCAATAGATTGTCCAACTCAATCATGCGCTCGGTAAAGCTTTGGATAGTTGGGGTTGGTGAGGCCAAAAGTAGGGAGTTCACAGCAACCATAGCGATAAACACAAAGGCAAACCAAGGCACATGAATTTGTTTTAGTCGCTGGAGCAAAAGTTGTAGCTTATTAGGCTGACTCTGATCACGGGCTATAGCGTTTAATGTGTTCTGCGTATTTTTAGTATTTTTGGCGTCAGTAGAGGTGATAAAAATAGATAACAGTAACAAGAAGGGTGCGAGCATCATCACCCGAATCATTTTGGTCACCACTGCCGTATTACCGACCTCAGGGCTGATAGCATTACCGGTGACCACCACCTGCGCCACTTCGTGAATGGTAGAGCCGATATAGACCCCATAGTGCTGGGCATCAATAATGCCTGCAAGCCAGCCCATCTGATACAACATGGGGTATAGCAGCATAGATAAAGTGCCGAATACTACCACGGTAGCCACAGCGATGGTCACTTTGTGGGATTCAGCTTTAACCACAGGCTCGGTAGCAATTACTGCAGCCGCACCACATATACTGGCGCCTGAGCCGATAAGTAGGGTTGTGGTTCGGTCCATTTTAAGCCATTTTGTCCCCAGTAAGTAGGTAATAACGAAGGTAGAGCTGAGTACTAAAGCATCAATAGCCACAGCAGACAACCCCACACTGGCTACTTGAGAAATGGTGATTTTAAAGCCGTATAACACAATGGCCAAACGCAGTATTTGAGCTTTTGAAAAAGTGACACCAGCGGCTAAAGGCTGGGCAAGTTTTGGATAAAGCGTGTTGCCCAGTACCATGCCTATCAAGATAGCTAGGGTTAATGAAGACAACCCCAGTAGCTTACCATCAGTCCAGTCTTGAATACGGTCATTGAGCCAAATACTGGCCAAGCTGCCCATCAATACTATCAGCAGTCCCAATAAATGCTCCCGCTTTGGCAGATAGCCGCCTAGCATCTTGTTTAATAAGGCAGGCGTAGTCAGTCGATTTGAGGCTCTACTATCTAGACTGCGCTGAGTGGAATGGGTTTCAAATGGGGCATGATGGGCTCTCATGGGATCACTCGCTTGCTTATTAAAAGGCTCACTTAAGCTTATGATTATCAAAGCTAAGCTATTTAAGAATTACTATATTCCATTGTTTTATATTAATAAAACAGATTGATTAGATAGTTTTTATCGATAAAATAGGTTAGCGTACATTTATTAACCATTTATAGCATTCCTATCACTCCTGTAAGGCCTTAAACATGCCAGCCTCAACCTCCAAGCAGCCCAAGGATGCCCATTCTTTAAACATTGGGCAGGTTTTATTACCAAAAATCACCTTAAAGCAGCTGTCGGTATTTATCAGTATCTACCAGACCGGCAGTACCAGTGCCGCCAGTGAGCAGCTGCATTTATCGCAGTCAGCGGTGAGTAGCGCATTAACTGAACTAGAAGATCGGCTAAAGATACCTTTATTTGAGCGGATAGGGCGGCGTTTGCATCGCAATGACAATGCTCAAGCCATTTATATTCAGGCTCAAGCCATAGTGAGCCAATGCTTAACTTTAGAGCAATATCATCAGTATCAAGCCGGACGTATTCATATCGGCGCCAGTACCACAATTGGTAACTATGTGCTGCCGTCTTTGATTCAGCAAATTTATGGCGACAGCCCTGAAGCGAAAATAGAGTTTTTTATTGGCAATACGCGAGATGTGGTGGCTGAGGTTGAGCAGTTAAAAGTAGACATCGCTTTGGTAGAGGGCATGCCAAGACCGACTGACAGCAAGTTGATTGAACAAAAAGCTTGGCGCCATGATAAGTTAATTGTTTTTGCCAAAAAGGACAGTAAGTGGCTAGCAGGTATTGAAGCTAAGCAGAAAGCGAATAATGCCAATGATAAAAAGGAAGTTCCCAGTTATCAGCTGACTACCAAACAACTGGCTAAAATTCCGCTATTGGTACGAGAGCCTGGGTCGGGGACAAGACAAGTCATTGACGAGCAGTTACTACAATATATGCCGCAAGCCGAGGTGGTAATGGCCATTCAGCAATCAGAAGCCATCAAAAATATGGTCAAGGCTGATATCGGCTTTGGCTGTCTGTCACAGCATGTGATTGAAGCAGATTTAGAGCAGGGCAGTCTAATTGCGATAGATATTAAAGAGATTGATTTGCAAAGGGTGTGGTGGATGATTTGGCACAAACAACGTCATAAAAGTGAGATATGGCAGCAGTTCGTTTCAAGCCTAGTATCTGATACAAGATAATGAGACTTATGAATAGTGCTTGTTAAATAACAAAGGGTCACCTACTGATAGTAAGTGACCCTTTAGCTTTAAGTTAAACACCAAAGCTTTATGCTAATAACTTAGCTTTCGGTGGCTGACTCTTTTAAAGCATCAAAATGGATAACTGAACGGATACTTTCACCTGAATGCATCAAGTCAAACGCTTCGTTAATGCTTTCTAGTGGCATGGTGTGGGTGATGAAGTCTTGTAATGGGATTTCACCAGCCAGGTAACGCTCAACATAGCCTGGAAGCTCAGTACGACCTTTAACGCCGCCAAATGCAGAGCCTTTCCAAACACGACCTGTCACTAATTGGAATGGGCGGGTAGAGATTTCTTGGCCAGCACCGGCAACACCGATGATAACTGATTCGCCCCAACCTTTGTGGCAGCACTCAAGAGCTGAACGCATTACATCAACGTTACCAATGCACTCAAATGAGTAATCAACACCGCCATCAGTTAGCTCAACAATGATGTCTTGGATAGGGTGGTCGTAATCTTTTGGGTTGATAAGGTCGGTTGCACCAAGCTTTTTGGCCAATTCGAACTTGCTTTCGTTGATATCAATACCAATGATACGGCTAGCACCCGCCATAACAGAGCCGATAATCGCTGCAAGACCAATACCACCTAAGCCGAAGATGGCTACGGTTGAGCCTTTTTCAACTTTTGCGGTGTTCATTACTGCGCCCATACCTGTGGTTACGCCGCAGCCCAGTAGACACACTTCTTCTAAAGGCGCCTCTTTGTTTACTTTCGCCAGTGAGATTTCTGGAAGTACGGTGTACTCAGAGAACGTTGAGCAGCCCATATAATGATAGATTGGCTCACCGTCTTTATAGAAGCGAGTGGTGCCGTCTGGCATTAGACCTTTACCTTGAGTTTCGCGTACCGCAGAACACAGGTTGGTTTTGCCTGAAGTACAGAATTTACAAACGCCACATTCTGCCGTGTATAAAGGAATAACATGATCGCCCACTTGGACGCTGGTCACGCCTTCGCCAACTTGTTCAACGATACCGCCGCCTTCATGGCCCATAATGGCTGGGAAAACACCTTCAGGATCTTCGCCAGATAGGGTGAAAGCATCGGTGTGACAGACGCCACTGGCCAATACTTTAACCAATACTTCGCCTTTACGCGGAAGCATCACATCAACTTCTTCGATTTTTAAAGGTTGGTTTGGGCCCCAAGCTACGGCCGCTTTTGATTTAATAAATTTATCCGTCATTGATTTTCTCACTTTTTTGGTTGTTGGTTTTGTGATGGATACCTCTAATATACAGACTTCAGCGTGTTGATGACACCTTGGCAATTAGGAGTATTGTTAACGAGATGGATTATAGATTATATCTGCATGGTTGATAATAGTGTATATTTACAAATAACTTTTACACAGTGGTAATAATCATGAAATGGGAAGGCATTAGCGAATTTGTTTATGTCGCGGAGTATGAAAGCTTTACGCAAGCGGCAAAAGAGCTGGGTATTTCGATTGCTCAAGTGAGCCGGCAGGTCAGTGCGTTAGAGAAGCGGCTTAATATTAAGCTGTTTTATCGTACCACCCGTAAGATATCGCTTACTGAAGAAGGGCAAGTGTTTTATCAGCATTGCCGAGCTGTTTTAGATGGATTAGACGCAGCAGAGCAGGCAGTTAGCACCCTTCAATCAAAGCCTCAAGGCCGTATTAAATTAACTGCGCCGGTTACCTTTGGGGAGCAGCAATTATTACCGCTAATCAATGATTTCATGCTGCAGTATCCTGATATTGAAGTGACGGCTTTTTTGAGTAATCAAAAGATTGACTTGGTGAAAGGCGGTTATGATTTGGCAGTACGTATTGGTAGGCTAAGAGACTCGACCATGATGGCAAAAAAGCTCGGCTATCGTACCAATTATGTCTGTGCGTCACCGGATTATATTGATGAGTTTGGGGTGCCACAGACGTTGGCCGACTTAAGTCAGCATAACTGTTTGCTGGGTAGTGTGGATTATTGGCATTTTAAAGAGGGCAGTGCCGATCGTAATATCCGTGTCAGCGGGCGAGTACAATACAATAGTGGTTATGGCTTGGTCGATGCGGCTCTTAAAGGGCTAGGTATCGTGCAACTGCCGGATTATTATGTTCAGAAGTATTTAGAATCGGGTGAGTTGGTCAGTTTTTTGGATGATTACAGAGAGCCTGAGGAGGGCATTTGGGCAGTCTATCCACAAAACAGACATCCACTGCCAAAAGTTAAAGTATTGCTACAACACTTACAGCAGAACTTACCTCTTTAGGAGAGTTTGGTTGATGATGTATAAGGCTATTGATTAGCCCATATGCTTGTATGAAATTAAGCCATATCAAATGTAGTTAATACAAAAGTAGTGAATATAAAAAAGGCGTACTAAACCGGTTTAGTGCGCCTTTTTTAACAGTTATGGATCAGTTATGAATACTGAGTAAATTAGCTGTCAGTCGTAATCTGTTTGGTTTCAGTGCTAACCAATTCATTTAAGCCGCTAACATGAATTTTGCGCTGCGGGAATGGAATATCGATGTTGTTGTCATCAAGCGCAATTTTGAATTCTTCAAGTAGCTGACACTGCATGGCCCACCAATCATCATTTGAGGTCCACACGTTTAGGGTCAAATCAACTGAGTTATCCCCCAAGTTAGTTACACGCACTACTGGCTCTGGGTCAGTAAAGGCCAGTGGGTTGGCTTTCGCAGTGGCTAATAACACCTCTTTTGCTACTTTAATGTTTGCGTCATAACCCACACCAACGGTGATATCCACACGGCGGTTTGGCAGTGAAGTGTAGTTGATAACCGCAGAGGTACTGATGTCGCTGTTTGGAATAATAACATCATGGTTATTGGTGGTAGTGATATGGGTATTAATCAGGGTAATGTCAGTTACAGTACCGGTATAGCTGCTGATTTGCACATAGTCGCCGCGTACGAAAGGGCGGAAGATAACAATTAAAACACCTGCTGCAAAGTTAGACAGCTGATCTTTTAAGGCTAAGCCAACAGCCAATGCTGCACCACCTAAAATAGCAACCACAGAGGTGGTTTGAACGCCAACTTTACTTAAAGCGGCTAAGATAACGACGACCAACAACACGCCATTTAATAAACGGCTCAAAAAGCTGGCAACCGTGTCATCCAAATGGCTGCGCTGCATCACCTTATCAGCAACTTTAACGAGTTTAGACGCAAGCCATTTACCCACAATAAATATGATAAGGGCAAGAACCACTTTTGATAGCACTGTGATGGTGCCCTCGGTGAGTGTTGCTAGGTCAATCGTAAAACCAAAAAACTCCATAAACCTCTCTCTTCCTCATCGCTATTGAATGTTTTAAATGTAAATAAGCGCTATTAAAAATGAATGATAAAAAATGTGTAATAAAAAAGGGCTAATGGATATTTAGCCGTTCCGAAAAACTTACCTAAACCTACTCACATAGTTTTAGCGTTTTCTTCCTGCTTCATAGACGTTTGCCATTGTGATTACACGTAGGTCTTATATCATCTCCACAGGCTAATACGGTGGAACTCACCGCTTTGTTAACCCATCAGTGATGGGTTAAAACTTTATCTGCATGATGCAATATATTGATACTGGCATTGATATCTCTATCATTTGCCTGCTGACAAGACGGACACTGCCATCGTCTGACTGATAATGGCAATTCGTCTTTGGTCAGCAAGTGACCGCAATTAGAGCAAGTTTTAGAGGATGGAAACCATCTATCTAACTCTTTGACGGTTTTACCGTATTGATTGGCCTTATAAACAAGCTG
>ERZ808037.1911-NODE-1911-length-11925-cov-3.795155_pt1 | contig 11925 bp, 9 predicted proteins | sample MGYA00380190_ERZ808037 | MGnify/ENA primary metagenome ERZ808037 (study PRJEB31490, sample SAMN06133399) | mouse gut metagenome | isolation source: J9 | host: mice | place: China: Chengdu | collected 2015-05 ...
TTTACCGAGCGAAAGCGTGGTGACGGAGCATTTTATGTTCCTCACGGCGTCCGGTACCGTTAACTAAATGACATTGTTGTTCATATAGGGTGTTGGTGTATGCTGTAGGTATATGGTGTCAGTGTGTGCCATTAATAGGTGTTATCAGTGTGTGCCATTAATAGGTGTTATCAGTGTATGCCATTAATAAGCATTATCAGTGTATGCCATCAATGAGTGTTATCAGTGTGTGCTATTAATAGGTGTTATCAGTGTGTGCCATTAATATGTGCCATCAATATATGCTATCAATATGCGCCATCAACCTATCTGCCAGCCGGTTGTAACCGGAGAATTTTTTGATGGCTTCCACTGCAATAGAAACAGCCAGGCTGACGGCTGTAAATACCGGAAGGACATACCATGTGGAGCGGAAAGAATAAATAAAATCCGGGTAATAATAAAAATAGATAAAGGTGTGGGTCAAAAAAATGTTTGTGGAATGCTTTCCGATATATTTCAGCCAAAACCTCACAACAGGCAGGTAGGACAGGCACTCATAAGCGAGGTAGGGAATCACAGGCACGACGATGTAACAAAATGCGCCGTGTATATATGTATTGATTAAATATCCTAAATAGAGGAGGGCAAAGCTTAATGCCAGCCGGATGACGATATTGCTTTTGGTTCGGCTTTCCCGAAGCTTTTCAAACCAGTTTTCATAGCTGAATGCGGTTCCCAAAAGGACAACGGGAAGCAATGCCAGAAAGGAAGAGTCGGAATCCGTTAGGGATAAAGGCAACAGGCAGCCGACAGGCAATAGAAGATAGCGGAACTTTTCGTATGCTTTATAAATAAACGGCATGGCAACAATCAATAAAATAGCATAAGACAGGTACCACCAAGTCATATTCAGCATAGGAGTGTGGGTATAATGCGCCAGGCCAAACATATCTAAGCACATGTAAAGAAGCATCATAGGCAGGCTTTGCTGTTCTGCCATATATAAATCTTTCAAGGGCTGGGCGATGACAAGACACCGGTAGAGGATGGCTAACAGATAAACGATGATGACAATCAGTTCCAGTTTTGCCAGCCTTTTTACAACAATGCGGAAGAAATTTTTATTGCTGCCGTCTTTTTGCCCTTTGAAAATACGGGTTAAGCCAAAGGCGGTAAGAAAAGCAAAACCGGCAATGCATATTTTTAAATATAGCATAATCCGGTTTACCAGTTTGACATCGCCAAGAATTGTATTAATTCCATAACCGGTTATATAATCGGGATAAAATACATGATGTGTTAAAAGTATGATTGTTAAAATGCCTTTTGTTATCAGCGTATGCTCCTTGGAAAAGGCATTAGGCTGTTTCTCTTTTGTCAAAATAGCGCCCCCCTATAACCGATAGCTATGGTTTCAAATATTTTCTGCCACTCTATTTTATGTTATGGCCGGGTGGGTGTCAATATGGAAGGGGAGATTGCTTCTCATTCCGTTTCCCATATTTCCTCATTTTATATGTCGCTTTTGAATTGGATAGTATTGATATGTGAACACTATTATTAAGATATCCTAAAGGTAATAATTAAAATCAAAAATCAATACAAAAACAGGCAGGAAAAGCGATGATAAAATACGACCGGTTATGGGAAACCATGAAAGAAAAGGGAGTCAGCCAGTACAGCCTATATACCCATCACAATGTAAACCGCTCCCAAATCAACAGGCTAAAGCATAACAAAAACGTACAAATTAATACGATTGACAAACTATGCAATATTTTACATTGTAATGTGGAAGACATTATGGAACACATCGACGATGATAACCGGTTTTGACACCCGAACCCACATAGGAAAGCCCTTCCCCAGAAGAACGTAAATTGGGGAAGAACCGAAGGTTCTTCAAGAAGTGTCGAAGACACTTCTTTATAAAGGGATGCTATTGAGCCATAGCATCCCTTTACCAAAACAGTTATTATTAATCTATAGAATTTAAATCTCCCCCGTTTGTTGCAATTACTTTCCGGTACCAGTCGAAGCTTTTCTTTTTATACCGGTTTAAAGTGCCCGTTCCGTCTTCATTGCGGTCGACGTAAATGAATCCGTACCGTTTTTTTAACTGTGCGGTGGAAGCGCTAACCACATCAATGCAGCCCCAAGCGGCATAGCCCATTACATCTACGCCTTCGTCCAAGGCTTTTTCCACTTCGATAAGATGGTTTTTCAGATATTCAATCCGGTAATCATCATTTACCGTAAAACTGCCTTCCCCATCCTCTATTAGGGTATCGACAGCGCCCAAGCCGTTTTCGGCAATAAAAAGCGGTTTCTGATAGCGGTCGTAGAAATAGTTGAGGGTGTAACGCAGCCCGGAAGGGTCAATCTGCCATCCCCATTCGCTTTCCTGCAAATAGGGGTTTTTCACACCGCTGGTTAAGTTGCCGGCGCCCTTGCTGTATTGGGAACAATCGGCAGCGGTGCATTTGCTCATGTAGTAACTAAAGGAAACATAATCTACCGTATGGCGTAGAAGTTCTTCGTCGCCCGGTTCCATTTGGATATGGATGTTTTTCTCTTTCCACTTCTTTGTCATATAGGAAGGGTAATAACCTCTTGCCTGCACATCGGAAAAAAACATAACATTCCGGTCGGCTTCCATCATGGCAATCATATCTTCCGGTTTCGGTGTCATAGGATAACTTAAAGCACCGAGTACCATACATCCCATTTTTGCATCGGGGATCATTTCATGGAGCAGCTTAGTGGCCAAAGCGCTGGCCACAAATTCATGGTGGGCCGCCTGATATTTATCCTGCTCGGAAAGCTGGTTTTTTGGCGTCCAAATACCTGCGCCCATCAAAGGGAAATGCCATAAAGCATTGATTTCGTTGAATGTCATCCAATATTTCACCTTTTCTTTATAGCGGTCGAAAACCACCCGGCAGTACCGTTCAAAGAAACCAATCAGGCGGCGGTCGCGCCAGCCGTCATAAACTTTTGCCAGATGCAGAGGCGTTTCATAATGGGAAAGGGTTACCATAGGCTCTATGCCGTTTGCCTTACAGGCATCGAACACTTTGTCGTAAAAGGCAAGCCCTTTTTCGTTCGGCACCTCCTCATCGCCTTTGGGGAAAATCCGGCTCCAGGCAATGGACATACGGAATACTTTAAAGCCCATTTGGGCCAGCATACGGATATCTTCTTCATAGCGGTGATAAAAGTCGATGCCTACCAGTTTCAGGTTTTCTGGAACCGGCTCTTCCGAGACCGGTCCCATTACCCCCTTTGGCATAACATCTTGGATGGACAGGCCTTTGCCGTCCTCAAGGTATGCGCCTTCACATTGGTTGGCGGCTATGGCGCCGCCCCATAGAAAATTTTTTGGAAAACTCATAGAATACACGCTCCTGTCTTATTTGAGAACCGTAATTAACCCATTTCCGGCTTTTCCTTCTTGCTTTGCCAGAATATCCATGTAATCTGCCGTATTGCTTACCAATACGGGAGTAGTAATATCATAACCGGCTTTCCGGATAGCATCCATATCAAAGGAAATCAAAAGGTCGCCCTTTTTCACATGGTCGCCTTCCTTTGAGTGGATTTGGAAATACTTCCCTTTCAATTCCACGGTATTTAAGCCAATATGGATTAACAATTCGATACCGTCTTTTGTCCTGATGCCAAGGGCATGGCCGGTGTCGAATATAGAAATGATTTCCCCTTCCGAAGGTGCGTGTACCTCTCCCTTTTCGGGAACGACAGCAGCCCCCTTGCCCACGATTTCATTGGAAAAAACTTCATCCTGCACTTCGGATAAAGGGATAATTTTTCCTTCCAGAGGGGAATCTACAGTCAGCTTAATGCCTTCCGCTTTTACCGGTGTATTTTTTTTTTCTTCAATAGCGGAAACATCGTCCGTCTCTGCGTCTACCGGGTCGTCAAAGCCGATGATAAATGTTGCAATGGCAGTTACAACCATAGAGATAACGATAGTAATCGCCGCATTCATCACGTTGCCGAAGCCTTCCCCGCCGATATAAACGGGAAGGGCAAAAATACCTGCCGTAGTGGAAGAAAATGTATGGATGCCCGTGATGCCTGCGTATAAGCCTGCTGCACATCCGCCAATCATGGAAGCGTACAGAGGTTTTTTCAGCCTTAAGTTTACACCGTAAAGGGCGGGTTCGGTAATCCCCATCAATCCGGTTACGCCAGAGGAAAAGCCGAGCTGTTTCAAGTCTTTATTTTTTGATTTGATACCTACCACCAAAGCTGCGGTTCCTTGTGCAATATTGGAAGCCAACATACCGGGACCTAAAATCGTGCCGTAGCCCAATGTGGCATACTGGATGGTCTGGATAGGCGCAAAGCAGTAATGCATACCTGTCATAACGAAGAACGGGCAGAAGGTACCCATTAATACAGGGATAACCCATCCGGCATAATCATTGAGCCAGTTGAAGCCGATAGCGATGACCTGGCCTACCAGATTGCCTAAAGGGCCGGCGATGGTGATGCCGATAATACCGGTTACGATAATGGTTATCATCGGTGCAAGGAATATTTTCACCGGTTTGGGCGATATTTTATTTGCGAATTTTTCGATGTAAGATTGTACCCATACAATCAGCAGGATGGGTACTACACTTCCGCCATAGGAAATCATGGTAACCGGAATAAAACCGAAAAGATGGACAGGATCCCCGGTATTTAAGCCGGTAAAGCTGGAGTGCAGAAGGACTCCGGCCAAAACAGCGGAAACATAAGGGTTGCATTTAAAACGTTTTGCTGCCGAAAATGCCAGAATGAAGGGCATAAAGGAAAACAGCGCATCGCCGAAAGCGTTGAAAATCTGATAAGTCTGGGAACCGGGGTCAACCAGCTTTAAGGCTACCAGCAGGGCGAGAAGGGCCTTTATCATACCGGAACCTGCCAAAGCCGGGATAATGGGCTGGAAAATGGCTGTCAATGTGCCGAAGAATGCAGCGATAATCCCGTTTTTTTCTGTGCTGTCCGCTGCAGCATTTTCTTCAAATTTCCCTAATTTCTTTATTTCGTCGCAGACATTGCCCACATCTGTGCCGATGACAACTTGAAATTGGCCGTTTTTGGTTACTACTCCCTGAACGCCTTTCATTTTTTTGATTGCTTCTACATCCGCCTTTTTTGCATCATTTAAGTTGAAACGCAGGCGTGTCATACAGTTTGTGACGCTTGCCACATTTTTTTCGCCGCCTACCAGTCTCAAAATCTCTGCGGCTGTTTTTTTGTAGTCCATACCATACCTCCATGTTTCATTTTATATAATTATATTTGGAAAGGAAATACGGCTTCTGCAGTAAGCCGCTGCTGCCGTTGGCCAAAAGATTAAGTGGCAGCAGGTGGTCATTCCTCAGTTCCCATTGTTGTAATCCTCCGGATATAGACGGCCAGATAAATCAATTCCTCTTCAGGAACGGCAATCTGATAGTCATCCCAGATAAATTTGGCGATTTTCTCCGCACATTCATAGCTGGATTGATACTGTGTCCGGATAAGGTTCTGGAAATCCAAATCGTTTCCGTCCAGCATCGTGTCGGTGAACAGGCGTTTGGCAAAAAATTTTAAGTGGGTGACAAACCGGACGAAGTGCAAAGAATCTTCATCAAAGTTCATATGGTATTGATAGCGTACGACGTTAATGATTTTATGGATAAGTTCGGTCATGCGCACGGAATCGTTGATATCCTTATAGTCAAATTCTGCGTTTACAATATGCATGGCTATGGAACCGGCCTCGTCTTCGGGAAGCGTTTCCCCGGTTTTTTCCGCGATTAATGAAAGCCCGTATTTGGCTACTTCAAATTCTTTGGAATAGAAGTTCCGGATTTCCCACAAAAGCACGTTCTTAAATTCCAGGCCCTGTTTCATACGGGATACGGCAAAGGAAATGTGGTCGATAAGATGCAGGAGGATTGCTTCGTCCAATTCGGTTCCCAAGGCTTGCTGTGCGCGTTTCATAATGGCATCTGCGATTTCCATATAGACTTCCGGTGTTTGTGCCAATAAGGCATATAGCTTTCCCGTAATATTTTTGGACTTCAAAAAATATTCTTTTTCCACTTTGGAGGAATCCACTTCATCCCCTGCTTTGGTTTTATAGCCGATGCCCTTGCCGACCAGAATCCGTTCCTGGTTGCGCTCGTTTCTGGCACATATGACATTGTTGTTAATTGCACTTTTGATTATCCATCTCCTTGGACTCATAGTTATCTCCCTCAAGAACCCCGGTTAAGTCGAATCTATAGTAAGCCGATTTGGCAAATATGCTGTTTACGGAAATAAAAAAAGACCCCGGTATTACATGCATAACAAAAAAACATGTAATATCAGGTCTTGCCTATAAAATAGTCACAAGCCTGTAGGAGCCATTCGTTCATTTCTGAATAAAACCATATCATATTGAACAAAAATTGTCAATCCGTTAATTGTATATTTGACTTGCGGTATTCGCTGGGCGCCATTCCCTTTTTATGGCGGAAAAGTTTGGAAAAATATAAAGCATCCACATAGCTGACTGAATGGGCAATGGTGCGGATGGATAAGTCAGTGTGTTTTAGCAAGATGCAGGCTTGGCGTATCCGGTAATCCAGCAGATAATCCTGAATAGAGATGCCGGTCATGGATTTAAATAACCGGGAGAGGTAGGAACGGTTAATGCTCAGATGATTGGCGATGTCTTGGATGGTAATTGGGTCGCAATAAGAACTTTCAATATATTTCAGGGCATTTTCGACATATCCGGTTTTTTTCCTGTTTTCTGCAGGATGCCTGCCCGGGAATTTTCTGGCTAAAAGGAACAGGTATTCATACATAATGCTGTTCATGATTAAGTCTTTGTTTTCCCCCATTTTATCCGCTTCAAACATTTTCTCATGGCATAGCCGCATCTGGTCATCCTGCCCATAATGGAACACAAGATTTTCTAAAAGGGAGGTGCGTTCCAGGTAGCTCTTGACCTTAATTCCCTGTATTCCAATCCAGGTATAGCTCCATGGCTGTTTCATATCCGCTTCATAATAAATAAGTTCCTCCGGGCATATGAGGAAAGCGTCGCCTGCCTTCAGATGAAAAAGCTTTCCTCTTGCTTTATAGATGCCAAAACCACTCAACACGTAGTGGATTAAATAACCATTACGCATTACCGGGCCATAGCTGTGCCCGGGAACGCAGTTTTCATAGCCGCAAGTGTAAATCATAGCATCTATATTCCTTGTAAAATCATTGGAAAAAATATAATCCTTCAACCCGTCATCTCCATTTCGTCACAAAAGCCAATAGTGAGGTCACATATTTCCATATAAAAACTATTATAAATGCCTATAATAAGAATTACAAGAGGAAAAAGCACAGGAAAAGGAGGAGAATAAAATGGATGCTAATAAGCGGTTGAGGTATGATAAAATTTCCGAAGAGCTTACAAAGTTAGTTGGCGGCAGGGAAAATATTCAAGGGGTGGCGCATTGCGCCACACGGCTGAGGATTGTTTTAAAGGACAATGATTTGGCGGATTTAAAAGCGATAGAGGATGTTGACCTTACAAAGGGTGTATTTGTCGCAGGGGATCAGGTGCAGATTATTTTTGGGGCCGGACTGGTGAACGATGTTTATGCGGTGTTTGCGGAAAACAACAATATGAAAAATATGAGTTTGAGTGATTTGAAAACAGAGGCAAACAAGAAAATGAATCCTTTGCAAAGAGTGATTAAGGCATTGTCGGATGTTTTTGTAGATATCATGCCGGGGATTCTTGCAGCGGCGCTTCTTACCGGCCTTTCCGGTGTTTTGGGGAATATGGAGTTTGTCCGCGGGAATGATACTTTATACGGGATTAATACATTGATTAATATTGCTTCCGGTGCAATTTTCGGGTTTTTGCCTCTTGCGGTGGCATACAGCGCATGCAAAAGATTTGGCGGAAGACCTATTCTGGGTATTGTTATGGGATGCATTATGTTGAGCAACAGCCTTGCGGATGCTTATGCTGCGGCACAGGGGACAGTAGAGGTCACAACTTTACATATATTTGGTCTTGGAGTAGAGCTTGTAGGTTTTCAGGGGGGTATTATAGTAGCCCTATTGATGGGGTTTGTTACGGCGAAATTGGATCAGTTTTTTGAAAAAAAGGTGCCGGAAGTAATCCGTCTGCTTTTATCGCCGCTGCTTACAACTCTGGTTGGCGCATTGCTTTTGTTTACGGTGATTGGACCGGTTGGAAGAGGCCTTTCATCTGGGATTACAAATGCCCTTGTCTGGATGACACAGAATCTGGGAGTATTTGGTTACAGTGTATTCTCCGGCCTGCAGCAGTTGGTGGTAATTACCGGTCTGCACCATATCTTTGGGGCTATTGAGGCTCAGCTTCTGGCTGATACGGGAAGGAACTTCTTAAATCCCTTGATGTCAGTAGCAATTATTGCCCAAGGAGGCGCTGTACTGGGATATTTGTTTCTCCACAAGAAAAATACTAAAATCAGGGAATTGTGTATCCCGAGTTTTGTGTCCGTATTATTTGGCATTACGGAACCGGCGCTGTTTGGTATTAATTTAAGGTATCGTTTCCCGATTATCGGTGGCTGTATCGGAGGCGCTTTAGGCGGTGTAGTAGTGTATCTTACTAATTTGGCGGCTGTTGGCTTCGGCACTACGGTAGTTCCCGGGATTGCCCTTGCCGACCCGGTAGGTAACGGATATGTCAATTATATTATTGCGCATGGTGTAGCGATAACGGGTGGTTTCCTTATGACTTTACTGTTAGGCAGGTTTATGGATAAACCACAGGAAGATAGTTCCGGTGCGGGTAACAATAAATTACAGGAAAAGTTGCAAATGGAGGAAACAGAGGAAAACCGGATAGCAGCGGAAGTTCCGGAGAAAGAGGAGTTCTACGGATATGCGAAAGGGCAGTTGATTGCAATGGAAGACGTAAAAGATGAAACTTTTGCAAATAAAGTGTTAGGAGACGGAACAGCAGTCCTTCCGGCAGAAGGAAAAGTCTATGCGCCGGCGGATGGCGTAATTCTCAGTGTATTTGATACAAAACATGCGATTTGCTTCCAAAGCAGTTGCGGAACGGAGTTATTGATTCATATCGGAGTGGATACAGTAAATTTGAAAGGGGAATTTTTTACGGTTCATGTAAAAGATGGGGATATTGTAAAAAAGGGTCAGCTTATGATAGAATTTGATAAAGAGAAAATCGAAAAAGCAGGTTATGATACGGTTATTCCCATGATATTTACGGATTTGCCACAGGGAAGGACGTTGGAAAAAACAGCGCCATGCGATATTGGGGTGGATACGGGGATTGTTGCCGTTTGTAAAAAATAAGAAATGAAAGGCATAAGAACTGGTATGGATAGGAAACTGATTTTTTTAGATATTGATGGAACACTGATTTCTGCCATGTCGGCGCCTTCTGCCCTTGCCGTGAAGGCGGTACGGGAAGCGAGGGAGAATGGGCATAAGGTTTTCTTGTGTACAGGAAGGAATATGCCAATTATCGGAAGGGATATTTTGGATATTGGGTTTGATGGAATAATATCCAGTGCCGGAGGGCATGTAGAGGTGGAAGGGAAAGTGTTGTTTGACAGTCTCCTCCCGGAAGAAACGGTTCAGGAATGCCTTTCCGTGTTTCATGAGCATGATATTTATTGTAGGATTGAAGGCCCGGAGGGGATTTATACCGACCCACAGATGGAGGCGCTTTTAAAAGCTGCAAAGCCGGATGAAAGTAATTCGGAATTGATTCGTATGCAAAAAGAGATTGAAAAAGGGATTGGGATTCAGACGTATGACCAATATCCTAAAAAAGGGGCATATAAAATATGTTTTACCAGTACGACTTTGGAAGCGATTGAGAAAACGAAGCCTTATCTCGGGGATAGATTTGAATATGCCGTACATGTCTATAGGGGAAGCGTCTCTTGCTTTAATGGGGAAATTATAAGAAAGGGAATAGATAAGGGCAAGGGGATGGATATAATATGCCGTTATTTCGGGGCAGATGCAGAAGATACCGTCGCCTTCGGCGACAGCATGAATGATTATGGGATGATGAAGTATGCCCATGTCAGTATAGCGATGGGGAACGCCTGTGACGAGCTGAAGGAAATGGCGGATATCGTCTGCGGGAATGTGGAGGACGACGGCATATATTATGAGATGAAACGGATGGGGGTTTTAGAATAAGGGCTAAGAATGTTTTTAAAGATAAGGCGGATGAAATACATCTTGTAATTAAGAATAGCATATGACATAATGGCATCAGGCATAGGAAGAAAGAACCTGTCGCGGCGAAAGTGGATTCCCTGAAAGTATACGAAGAACAATCAGAGGTTTTCCTTTAAAAACTACCTGTAGATTATGTGGAGGTGCTGGCATATATGAGTTATGGGAATGAATGGCTTCTTTTTGAGTCCGGAGACGATATAGATGAAATGGAACACAGGCAGCCGTCGGAAGAATTTTTGTTTTATCATGCGGTAGCCGGAGGAGATGTGAGGGCAGTAAGGGAAAACTGCGAAATGGGGAGGTTTGTAGAGAGCGACGGCGTAGGGATTTTGTCGAAAGACCCGGTAGTAAATCTGAAGTACCATTTCGTTATTACAACGGCAATGGTGACTCGCTTATGCAGACAGAACGGCATGGAGCTGGAACAGGCGTTTCGGCTGAGTGATTTTTATATTCAGAAACTGGATGATATTCATACAGTACAGGGAGTGCGGAAGCTGCATGATAAAATGGTATTGGATTATACGGAGAAAATGAACAGATACCTCAGGAAAGATACAAATTCCAGACATATTAATGCATGTAAGGAATATATATACTCCCATATTAAAGACAGAATCACCATCGAGGATCTGGCGGATGAGTTTGGCGTGTCCGCCAGCTATTTGTCCCGTTTATTTAAGAAGGAGACGGGCGTATCTGTAAGTGAATATATCCGGGAGCAGAAGATTGCGATAGCCAAAAACCTTCTGCGGTTCAGCGATTATTCCATGATTGAGATTGCAAACAGATTATCCTTCTCATCCCAGAGCCATTTTATACAGCAATTTAGGGAAACGGTGGGAGTAACGCCGAAAAAATACAGGGATGAAAATTATATGGTACAATGGAATACGGGGATACCGGATAATGGAAACGATACAGGAGCCGCCACATGAAAGTGGCAGCTCCTTTTGTAGCAATTTCTGTTGTAATAAGCTGACTTACGGAATGTAGCAGCATTTGCCGAACATAAGGATGGCTGACAAAGCCTGGAATCCGTTGTTTGGCGGTCAGAGTATAAGTTTAATTTCATTGTCTTCGTGCAGAAGTTCTGCAGGAATGTAATTGTCGAAAAGTTCCGTACCGTTCAGGATAAGCTTCGTGAAGCCGGATTCTTTTTGGTTTGGATTTTCTACCAGGATGTGGAGCTGTTTTCCCCGGAACTTCTTATGAATTTCAAATTTTTTCCAGCTTTTTGGGATGGATGGAGCCAGGCGGAGTCCCTGCAGATCAGGGCGGAGACCGAGGATTCCTTCCACGCATCCGACCATAACGGTGGAGGCGGTGCCGGTTAGCCAGTGGACGTGGGAACGGCCGAAGTGTTCGCTGGCTTTTCCCTCAGTGAATTGCCCATAACAGTAAGGTTCCAGACGACGGATATCCGCCCTGTCATTCTGGGCGGCAGGGGCGTTTTCCATAAAATAGGTAAAAGCCCTTTCTCCATGCCCGCACAGCGCTTCCGCCAGGATAAGCCATCCTTGGGACTGGGAAAAGATACCCGCGTTTTCTTTTGTTCCCTGGTTATAAATTACCGCCAGCGCACCCTCAAAGGCATGGGCATGATAAGGCGGATCCATCAAAATGGCCCCATACGGCGTATTCAAATATTGGTATACGTTATTTAATGCG
>ERZ808037.1913-NODE-1913-length-11911-cov-3.867247_pt1 | contig 11911 bp, 9 predicted proteins | sample MGYA00380190_ERZ808037 | MGnify/ENA primary metagenome ERZ808037 (study PRJEB31490, sample SAMN06133399) | mouse gut metagenome | isolation source: J9 | host: mice | place: China: Chengdu | collected 2015-05 ...
TTCCAAGTTCCAAATTAACTGAATTGCAGTTCTTTCTGTTTTGGAACTCGCAAATTCCAAATTTTCGAGCACATTTTCTGCAATCTTTTCGGGTTGTCCTGTAAAATCCAACATTTTCCATTCTTCATAAAATGTCCGCATATACCGAAGATTTCGAGACGTGAACCCTCGAAGTCCGGGCAACTCTTTATCCAATTGCTCACTGATGGCATCAATCGCGCCTTTACCCCAGAATCCGTTCCGGGAATTTAAGGATATATATTTTCCGATACCGTAATAGAGCATCAGCTGTTTCTCGTTCACGGCTCTTGCTGCGTCATATTGGCTTTGTAATATCGCCGTTTTTATTGCCTTGACAGCTTCATCATAATTCGGTTTCTCATCCATAGTTTATCTCCTTTTGAAGCCAAAATTTATAGCAAGAATATGGCTAAAATTTCGTATATTAAAATTCATTTTCACATCCGCCGCCTCAAGATTTTCCAATTTATTTTATAGCCCAATAATTCCGCGATTTCCTGTTTGTTTTTCGGCTCCGTACAAACTGTAAGGATTCTTATTCCCTTGTCTGTCAGACCGTTATCTTGGGTATTTCCCAATCCATCTTAGGTATCATCTTGGGTATTTTTCAGTTCATCTTGGGTATCTCCACCAATCCCTCAAACAATTTTACTACAAATCATCCGCCTTGTCATTTACGTTCTTACGAAAATTACGACACACACAAATGGGACAGCCTTTCCTTCTCGCTGCCCCATTCCCTCTCCTATCATTCCATTTTTGCATCCACCTTATTATGAACGCCTTGTAATCCCGTCTATGCGGTATTCCGATACCGCTCCATTTCCTCCCTCCCAAACCCCACACTAAACAAAACCGGCAGCGCCACAAACACCCCATACGCATACCGAAACTCATTGTACACAGGCGTCGCCAAAAGCAGGCTCCCCAGAAGCATCACGCAGGGCGCAAAGGCAATCGCCCGCCGCCCCCTGTAAAGGGTGCAGGCAAGCGCAAACAACAACAGCCACGTATTCATTCCCAGGCTCCACACCCTGTTGTAAAATGCCTGAAACCACTGCAAAAACTCACCCATAGCCAGACTGGCATCATAACTGAACATCTTCCGCTCATTCTCGATACCGAAGGGATTATCCACCATAAAATATTCACTGTAAAGAATCTGGTCATGGGGAATATGTAACGCGTAATACCCCGCCGTCTGCCGAATCTCCGCCTCCAAATAAAGCATGGGATTGCGAAGTCCCACGTTCAGCCAAAGCTTTGCGTATGCCCCCTTGTTTTCCGCAATAACCGATTGGTTACCGTGCTCGCGTATAAAGTTTTTCGTCATATCAAACAGATAGGGATTGTAATACTCATCTATCCGCGCCAGCGGCACCACCGCTTCCAGCATCTCCACTTCCTCCGGCTTCAAATTTCCGCCTCTGGCATAGGCGCAGAGCAGATGCTGTACCGGCATGGTCAGGCTCTCGATGGTGTCCGGCGGCTCCACCTGCAGAGCACGAAGAATCGGTCCCTGCCAGAGCAGATAGCAGACAAGCGCCGCCGCCACCGAGGCGTACATGCGCTTTCTCTCCTGCCGTTGTGACAAAACCAACAGCCCCGCCGTTCCCAGATATACAAAAATCCCGTTGCTTCGGAGGAGGCAAACCGACAACCCTGTCATAAAAAACCAGAGCCACCGCCGTCCGCCCGATGCCTGTACCACGGCACAATGATGCACCGCCCACACAAACAGCAGAAACGCCGCCGTAAACCATGCGTCCTTGCCCATGCAGATACTAAACATGCCATTGATAGGGAGAAGGGCATAAAAACACACCGCGAGAACAAGCCATAGAATCCTTGTGCCCCGCCGATACAAAAGATACAGATAAAACCCGAACACCGCCGCCGTCAGCGCCATCTGACAAAAAGTATACAGCGCCACCGCCGCCGTGTAATCATGAAAAAGACCATACCCCACTGTCAAAAATACTTTAATAATGAGCGTATGAAAATAAGGGTGGTGATTAGAGCGCGCCGCCATCCCGAGCGCCTGCTCCATCTGCCACACCGCATCGTTGTTAAACCACGTCGGATAATACATAAGATAGTAAGGCAAATAACAGAACAAGCATACAAGAAAAAAGAAAAGCCAGATCCACCAATGCCCCTGCCGTTCCTTTCTCGGCGCAAACACTTTATCATAAAACGCGCGCACGCCGGAAGGCATCAGGGCAAGGAAAGCCGCCCAATTCTCCAAAAGAAAACCCGCCGCAAGCAATACAACGAAACTTCCCACTGTCCAGAGCACAAGCCGTCCCAGATTCTGCGCATTGCTGTAATCCACGGAGCCCTGCCAGTCACCCAGCACCACAAAGCAGGCATAGCAAAGGGCAAAAGGAAGGAGCAGCAGGAGCTTACGTCCCGTGGGGCGCTGTATTTTTATGTCCCGATTCCATACCATGCATCATCCCCCATGCTTCCTGCGGTACGTCTCGCAAACCTCGTCGATGTAATCCCGCCACTGTCCGTAAATCGCTTCGTCATTTGCCCTCTCGGCAATCTTTCTCGCTTCCCGCCCGAGCCGCTTGGCAAGCGCCGGGTCCTCAATCAGCCGGTTGATGCCGTCCTCCATCGCCTTCTGATTCTTGATGGGAATGAGCAGACCGTCCACCTCATTGGTCATAATCGTGCGTGGACCGCCGCAGGGACAATCCGTCGCCACAATAGGCAGCCCCAGCGCCATCGCCTCCATCAAGGCGTTAGGCAGCCCCTCCCAATCCGAGCTGAACGCGAAGAGCGCCGCATCCGGAAGCTGTTTTTCCAAACTGTCGCTGGCGCCCATCAAATGTACATAATCCTGCGCCTGCAGTTCCTCTATGGTCTTCTCCAAAAGCTCCTTCGTGCCGTCCTCCGTGTCCCTGCCATATATTTTCAAATCGTAGTCGGGATGCTTTTTATGCACCTCGTGGAAAGCACGAATCAGCATGACCTGATTTTTGAAATCCACCAGCCGCCCCGACTGCACCACCGTTTTCGTCCGTTTGTCAGGCTCCGGCACGCCAATATATTTGGGATTGAGCGGATTTAAGATAATGCGGGAATTTTTCTGCAGTCTGGGCGCAAAAAACTCCCGCGCCCCCTCCGTCTGAAAAACACAGCCGTCTGCCCGCGGAAACAGGAATGGAATCTGCACCTTGTCAAAGAGTCTGTCGTAATGTCCCACAGGATCTGTGCGTATGGATATCAGCACGGGGATCTTCAAGAAAAAAGCCGCCGTCAGCCCCCGGTACAGCGCCTTTCTGGCAAAAGGAATCAAAATATCCGGCTTTTCCTTCTTCAAAAACTCTTTCAGATAGCGGATGCGCAGAAAAAACTGCGACAGGCGGTTTTTCTTCTCATCACCCGGACGCAGCCCCACATGCACGCGCCGCACTCTCTCATCAATCCAAAATTCATCCTCACCCTGCCACTCCGTAGCGACAAGCACTTCATACCCGTTCTGCACAAAGCGGTTGGACAGATTGGAAACCACCCGCTCCGCACCGCCCTGCTCCAGACAATTCAAATGAAACGCAATCTTTTTTGCCATATCGTTCTCCTAGTTGAGGGACCATTCCCTAATCTTCCGAATATACGACTCTTTGGAGTACACGCTTGCCCGATCTACCGACAATCTGCCGTAGCGAGCCATCTCCTCCTCATTTTCCAAAAGAGAAACCACCCGTGCCGCCGTGCTCTTCTCTTCCTCCTCCATATGGGAAGCGTCCATATCCGGCTCTTTTCCCATGTTCGGCACGAGAACGCCGTATTTGCCGTCGAAAATCTCCGCCGGTCCGGTCATACAGTCCGTTGCCACCGCCGGAAGCCCCATCGCCATCGCTTCCACCAGCGCATTGGGAAAGCCCTCCCAGTAGGAAGTCAGCAGATAGAGCGTGCCCTTCTTCAAATAGGGATACGGGTTTTTCTGCAGTCCGGCAAAATGCACCGCGTCCGCAACGCCCAGATCAGCCGCCAGTTTTTTGTACTCTGTAAATTCACCTTTTCCAATAATAAGAAGTTTGGTATCGGGCAGTTCCTTGTGCACGAGCGAGAAAATTTTCAGCAGATGCCAGTAGCCCTTTACTACATCTTCCCGTCCCATAGAAACGATGACACGTCCGTCCCGCCACGGAAGCTGCGGCTCCTCTTCCTCCGCTCTCGCCCGAATCTGGGGAATATCGAAAAACCCCGTCAACGTGTAAGTACAGCCGCACGCATATTTCTTTTCAATCATGCCGCGAAGCGTCTCCGAACAGCACAAAAGCCTGTCCGCCTTTTTGCAAAAAAGCCCCAGCCACGAGCTGTCCATATCCATATAGCTCATCACACCGAGCCAGCATTTCGCGCCCTTCCTGGAAAAAAGCCGTCCGGCAAAGACATTTGCCAAATTAGCCGTGGGTCCAAAGCTGTACGCAATATCAATCTGTTCCTTCTTTTTCAGCCGTTTCAGCCTGTGCGCCCGCCTTAAGACATTGAGGACTTTGGCAAGTTTTCCGGGTCTGCTCGGCAGTCCGATATCCGTAACCGGAATGTCCTCCACATCAAAATCAATGTTTTGAGAATCAAAAATGGCAATTTGTACATCAAAATACGGTTTTAAAACAACAGCCGTTGTCGCACATACTTTTTCTGAACCGCCCTGATGCAGGGACGGCACAATCAGCAGCAATTTTTTCATCGTGTTTTACTCCCTTTCAGGCATCCGTCGTTTCACTGCGCACTTACACTTCCAATATGTTCAGCGCCTTCGCCCAGATAAAACCGTCTGTACCCTTCCGCCTGTGTCCGCACGTCAAACCCTGCCTGCCGCAGCTCCTGCGCCGTATCTCTTCGGGCATAATCCACCTGCTTTAAAATTTCCTGCGCCCACCTTTCGGGCGGTTCCTCTATACTCAGGTAAGTAACCAGGTCTGTCGCCTGCGCTTCCTTCGTCACGGCATCCGAAACAAGGCATCGAAGCCCCGCCGCCTGCGCTTCTACCAGCACGCCCGGCAGCCCCTCGAAAAAGGACGGCAGCAAAAAGAAATCCATCGCCTGATAAAACCGCTCCGCATCCCTGCGGTTCCCAAGAAAATCCACCCGATCCGCAATGCCAAGCTGTCCGCATTTTTCTTTCATAGCAGGCATGTCCTCCCCTTCCCCGAGAAGGAGCAGGCGGGCGTCCTGTCTTTCCTTACAGACCGCCGCGAAAACCTCCAGCAGATAGGGATGATTTTTCTGATATTGAAAACGGCCTACATGCCCAAGCACAAGCCCTTCACCGATACCGAGCTGCGCCCGCACTTCCTGCCGCACTTTTTCATCATAAGTGAACCTGCCCACATCAATGGCATTGTAAATGATTTTGACCCGCCCTGTCTTCACAGTCTCCTCACCGAACACATCCTGCCCGGCAAGCACAGAACAGGCAAAACAGTAATCCGCCTTCTTCGCCAGCCCCCGCCTGAAAAACCGGGTTGCCAGCCCCTTTGCTCCCTTTACCACACCCGCGTTTCTGGAATGCGCCACCGTGACGGGCATCCCTGCCTTCTTCGCAATCGGCAGATAAATGCCGGCGGTGCTGGTCATATGTCCCTGCACCACACGAAACTCCCTGTGCGCCGCAAAAAATGCCGTTACCGCTTTTCTGTAGGCAAAATAGTTATATACCTTAAATTTGGGGAGCACATAAATATGCCCGCCCATCGCCTGTATCTCCTCGTCGTAGAACTGCGGTTTTCTGACGTTTGTGTCATTTTTCACGCTCTGTTTTTCCGAGCCGCTTCCAGTCTGCCGCATCTCCTGAAAGCCTCTTTTCACAGCATCTGCATGTACCAGAAAATCAAACTGAATCTCCTCCCGGTTCATCTGCCGATAGAGGTCCATAATGCGGCTTTCCGCACCACCCAGCCCTACGCCGCCAAGCACATGCAGCACATGTATCGGTTTCTCCATACTCACAATTCCTCCATGCAGAAAATGCGCGTTCTACGCCAAAACATCCCCCGCTTCCAGCGTCAGGCTGCTCTCATAACGGTCAATCAAAAGGGAGCCGTCCACCGTCCGCACCACGGGCTTTCCGTCAAACACATCAATCACCTCACCCGGCGCGTAGGCGGAAAAATCAATTATCTCGTCAAACGGATGCGCTTCCCAGACACGCACCTCCTGCTCATTACAGTAGGCAAAAGCCCCCGGAAAAGGCGCCGCCACACCGCGAATCAGATTATAAATATCACGCGTTCTTTTATGGAAGTCAATTTTCCCGTCCGCCGCCGTGCGCTTCTCGTACCAGGAATCAAAATCCTTGGAATCCCTGCGAATTTCGATATGCCCGCTCTCATAGGCGGCAAGCAGCCTACGAATCAGCCGTTTCGAACAGATCATATTCTTATACTGCGCCGTACGGATATCATCGTGAGGCGTGATGGAAAACATCTCCGTGGCAAACACGTTGGGGCTGTCCGCCTTTTCATCATACTGAAACAGATTCAGGTTAAAACGGGTATCCCCCAGAATCACCGACCAGTTTAGGGGCGAACGTCCCCTGCCGAACGGCAGATAACCGCTGTTTCCATGGAAACCGTAAATCCCATACGAAAAGCAGTCCAGCACCGACTGCGGAATCAGCCGCTGCCACCCCATCGAAATACCAATTTCAAACTCGTTCTCCCGCATAAACTTCTGCGTCTTTTCGTCCGTCAGGAAATAACTGTCCGCCTCATGCACCGGAATCCCGTACTTTTCCGTCAGCACAGACAGACCCTTATAACCCGAAACCTGATTCTTCTTCGTCACCTCCGGGCTAATCGTAATCACCAAATCTACGGGACATATTTCCCTCTGTATAAAATTAACGATATTCTCAGACGTATCTTTTACACCGAATACAACTACCTTATATTTCATATCGGCAACACCCTCCCGCGTTTCGCCCTCACCCTCACTTCAAATATTCCCGATACCAATCAATCGCCAGCCCAATCCCCTTCTCAAAATCAAAAGAAGGCTCATACCCCAGCAGCTTCCGCGCCTTACTGATATCCGCATTGGAATCCCGCACATCCCCCGCTCTCGGAGGTCCAAACTCCGGCTCCGCCACTACGCCCAACGCCTCACAGAGCTGCTCATACATATCAATCAGATACAGTCGTCCGCCGGCACCGATATTGAACGCCTCACCCGCTGCGCTGCTGTCCGCCTTGCACGCGCGCAGATTCGCCTCGATCACGTTGTCGATATAGGTAAAGTCCCGTGACTGCCTGCCATCCCCGTTGATGGTAGGCGTCTCTCCGTGGAGAAGCTGCTTGATAAACTTTGGAATCACTGCCGCGTACATACCGTCCGGATCCTGCCTGCGTCCGAATACATTAAAATAACGAAGTCCATAAGTGTCAAGCCCGTACAGCTCTTTGTACAGCCGTCCATACTCCTCATCCGTCTTTTTGGTCAAGGCATAAGGTGAAATCACCTTTCCCTCCTGCCCCTCCCTCTTAGGCAGCTCCGTGGAATCCCCGTAAACGGAAGAGCTGGACGCGTAAACGAACTTTTTCACCCCGCACTCTGTCGCCGCCTCCATCATATTTAACGTGCCGCGGATATTAATCTCCTCATAAAGAAGCGGCATCTCGATGCTGCGGGGCACGCTCCCCCATGCCGCCTGGTGCAGCACATAAGCAGCACCCATACACACCTGCTTACATGTCTCGAAATCCCGAATATCCCCCTCTGTAAAATCGAAGCCCTCTTTTCCCATAAAATGCTCGATATTCTCATATTTTCCCGTGGACAGATTGTCCAGACAGCGCACGGTGCATCCCATGTCGAGCAGCGCCTCACAGAGATTCGAGCCGATAAAACCCGCGCCTCCTGTCACAACAAACACCGTGCCTTTTTCAAATGTTACATCCTGATAACCCATTTTTTCCTCCCTTCCAACGCATCCCGCTTCCCGATGAAAGCAGCTGTCATGCAAAGCGGTCCGTCTTATCCTGCCTGCTTCTCCACAGCAGTCTGCCTTCACACACTTCCCTGACAAGCAGATACAATGCGATATAAAACAGTGAAAATCCATAAATCATGTACCGCGACAGACACATAATAGTCATCGAAGTCGCGCACACATTCGCCGCGACAAACAGAAGCGCCGTTCCCATCACGACCGCCGCCTGAAACCGCCTTTTGACAAGCATCTGCCGGACCAGAAGTCCCGCCGCCAGCACATACAGAAAGAGTGCGGCAAAATTGATGAGCGGATGCACGACCGCTATGCTTCTGACAAACCCGTTCCGGCATAAAAGGATATAATCATACAGCCATTGCCCGAAACACGCCGGCAGGAGTTTCTTCATCATCCTGCCCGCCATCTCATCGGACATGCTGCTCTGTTCGTAATAATCCACCTCTCCCAGACCGAAATAATAAGCCGACAGCTCCGCTTCCAATATCTGGAATTTCAAAATATCATGATGCTCCTCCAGATAGAGCGCCCGTTCGTCGAAAGTGTCCCCCGCGTACACATAGTTCAGCCTTTGCTCCATCGCCTTACCGTAAAAACTGTCGAAAAAAGCCTGCGCCAAATCCCCTTCCTCGAAAACCTCCCTGTCCTCCTCATCGCAGGCATATATCACATTAGTCAGCGTATTTACCTGCCCGTAGGTATTGCCCATAAAATACCCTGTAACGCCGTAATTATACACATGTACCGTCAGATCCCGCAGAAGGAAAACAAGAACCACCGCTGATGCGCACATAAATAACGACCGATATTTTTTATGCAGCAGCATACGAATCCCCAGAAGAAGCGCCCACAGAAGAATCGTGGTCATCATCTGTCCTCTGGTCATGGATAGCAGATAGGCGAAAAGAAGCGCAAAAAACGCGTCCCGCCCTTTTCCTTCAAAAAGCATCCGCAGAAGAAAATACACGAATATGGTAAAGAGCGGAATGCACAGCCCTTCGCTCATCACCGAATTTTCCAAAAATATACCAAGCGCCGACACATACCGCGTAATCAGATGCGGCAGAAGCTGCAAGGCAACAATCAGCAGCTCTTCCCACAGCCGGAGGGAAAAACGCTTCGTCAGGTACTCCGCAAGCAAGGTAATCCCGACAGCTGTGAGGATTCCCTGTCCCGCCATCGCCGCCGTCAGGTACCCTTCTCCGCAGATGACCCGAAAAGCCGCCAGATAAAGGGGATAAAGCGGTTCCCTGTGAATATGCATCGTGATATATTGCTGGGAATCATTATAAACCCCGACCCCGCCGACTGCAAGCAGCCCCAGAAAAAAGGCGAGAAGCCCTGCGAAAAGACACAGAGCTCTCTTTTTGTCTCTATTCAATCCTACAATCTCCAATACAGAAAATCTTTTGTCAGATATTCTTTGCGATCCAGTATTCCCTTCAGATCCATCAGCACCTTCCGCTTATGCGCCGGGTTATAGAAAGAAGAAATCTTCTCTCTGTCAAGGCTTAAGAACTGCTCGTGCGCCACCGCGATAATCAGCGCGTCTACCTCGTGAATATCATCCATGGTTTGAAACTCAATGCCATACAAACGCTTCGCTTCCCCCGCGTCGGCCGCCGGATCCACCACAATCGGCACGATTCCGTACTCACCCAGCTCCTTGTAAATATCAATCACCTTCGTGTTTCTCGTATCCGGACAATTTTCCTTAAAAGTAAAGCCAAGAATCGCCACCTTCGCGTGCTTAACGGGAATATTCGCTCTGATTAGATCCTTCACCAGACTCTCCGCCACATATTTGCCCATATCATCATTAATCCGCCTGCCGGAAAGGATAATCTGGGAGTGGTACCCCAGCTCCTCCGCCTTATACGTCAAATAATAAGGGTCTACGCCGATGCAGTGACCGCCCACAAGCCCCGGCATAAAGGGCAGGAAATTCCACTTCGTCCCCGCCGCCTCCAGCACGGATTTCGTATCAATCCCCATCTTGTGGAAAATGATTGAAAGTTCATTCATAAAGGCAATATTGATATCTCTCTGGCTGTTCTCAATCACCTTAGCCGCTTCCGCCACTTTGATGGATTCCGCGCGGTGGACGCCCGCTTCCACCACAAGCTCATAAACCTTCGCCACGATATCCAACGTCTCCTCGTCCATACCCGACACGATTTTCGTGATTGTCTCCAGCCTATGCACTTTGTCACCCGGGTTGATGCGCTCGGGGGAGTACCCAATCTTGAAGTCAACGCCGCATTTTAAGCCGGACTCCTTCTCCAGAATCGGCACACAGATATCTTCCGTCACGCCGGGATAAACCGTGGACTCAAACACCACGATGGAGCCTTTTGTCAGATTCTGCCCCAGAATGCGGCTTGCCCCTTCCACAGGAGAAAGATCCGGCGTATGGTCAGCATTGACAGGCGTGGGCACCGCCACAATGTGAAATTTAGCTTCCCGAAGTTTTTCGCAGTCTGCGGTAAAATCCACCTTCGTATTGCGGATTACTTCGCCGCCTACCTCGTTTGTGGGATCGATTCCTTTCTTGTACAAAGCTATCTTTTCTTCGTTTAAATCAAAGCCCACCACTTTAATCTTTTTCGCGAATGCCACCGCGATCGGCATACCCACATAGCCGAGTCCTACCAGTGAAAGTTTTTCCTCCCCGCTCACGAGCTTTTCGTATAAATCCATCTCACTTCTCCTTTTTCCGATTTCGCGCATCGGCTCTATTTATAGAAATCCATTTTTTCGCACATTTCTTCCCAATTCTTAACTGTCATCTGACTCTCGTTTCAAAATCTGCTCCGCCTCATCCATATAAGCCGCCGTGACCAGCTTCCGGTCAAATTCCCGCTCCATCTTTTCCCTGCCGCGGCACCCCATAGCCGCCCGTTCCTCTGTGGAGAGCGCGAGAAATTTTTCCATAGCGTCTATCAGTTCCACGGGCTTTCCCGGCGTAAAGCCGAAGCCTGTCACGCCCTCCTCAAACGCTTCCTTGCAGCCGCTGATAGTCGAGGCAATCACCGGTCTGCCCGTGGCCGCGCCTTCAATCAGCGCATTGGACATGCCCTCATGAAAAGAAGCCACCACGATGGCATCCGCTGCCGCCAGATATTCGTGCACCTGTGTGTGAAAACCGAGCTGCCGGATGACGCCTTCCTTCTCCAAATCATCCAAAAGCTCCTGATAATCCTCGTCACAGTAACCCATGATATCAAAAAATACACGGTCGCTATGTAAGCGTTTCGCCGCCTCTAAATATTCAAGTATACCGCGCTCCTTCATGACTCTGCCCACAAAGAGAAAATGCGTTTTTTCTCTCTCGGGGTACGGCTCGTAAGTATGCTTTTCCAGACTCACCCCGGAGCCCATGACCATCCGCGACTTCTTCGCCGTAATGCCCATGCGCTGAAAAATCCCTCTGTTCTCTTCATTCTGGAAGAAAACGCAGGCGGCACGTTTTAAACCCGCGCGATACATCCCGACAATCAGCTTCAAAAGAAGGCCTGTCCTGTCAAAAGCGCCCCCCAGCCCCGTGATTGTGGCGATATAGGGAATTTTCCTCATGCCCGCCGCAAACCCGCCGTAAATATTGGGCTTAATCGTATAAGTCACCACCAGAGAAGGGTGCAAATCCTTCATTATTTTACCGTAAGCGCGGTATAACTTCAAGTCCTCCAGCGGATTGATGCCTCTGCGGTTGATGGGCGTTTTGATAATACGGCAGCCCATATCCACAAGTTCATTCTCCTTCACGTCGTCCGGCATACTTACCCAGACCTCATACTCCTCACAGAGCGCCTTTACAAATTCTCCCCGGAAATCGCAGAGTCCGCCGGAAGAGTTAATTAAAATCAGAACCTTTTTCACGGCACAATTTCCTCCCCCGCCATATCCCGTATCATCACTTCA
>ERZ808037.1914-NODE-1914-length-11891-cov-3.473421_pt1 | contig 11891 bp, 10 predicted proteins | sample MGYA00380190_ERZ808037 | MGnify/ENA primary metagenome ERZ808037 (study PRJEB31490, sample SAMN06133399) | mouse gut metagenome | isolation source: J9 | host: mice | place: China: Chengdu | collected 2015-05 ...
ATGAGAAGAACGAGGAACTCCTGCCGCTTATCGAGGACGGGTATTATCAGGTGGGAAGCCTTGGAGGAGGAAATCATTTTATAGAATTGCAGGAAGACCAGGAGGGGTATCTGTGCCTGATGATACATTCCGGCAGCCGCCATCTGGGGAAGGAAATATGTGATTATTTTCACAAGAAAGCAGCAGAGCTAAACCGGAGATGGTACAGTGAAGTAAAAGAGGAATACCATCTGTCTTTTCTGCCGGTTCAGTCAGAGGAGGGGCAGCAGTATATCAACTGGATGAAGCTGGCTATGGACTATGCGTTTGAAAATCGGGCGCGTATGCTTCATAAGACCTGCGCTATTGTGAAAGAAACGATTGAAAAGCATACAGGGCAGACGGTAGAATTCGGAGAAGAAATCAACTGTCATCACAATTATGCGGCTCTGGAGAAGCATTACGGCGAAAATGTCTGGGTGCACAGAAAAGGCGCTACCAGAGCACGTAAGGGAGAGCTGGCGGTGATTCCTGGGGCAATGGGATCATACAGCTATGTAGTGGAAGGAAAAGGCAATCCCTTATCTTTTTGTACCTCCTCACATGGGGCAGGAAGAAGCTACTCAAGGTCAGGGGCAAGAAAAGAGTTCAGTGTGGAAAATGTCATGGTGGACTTAAAGGAGAAGGGCGTTGTCCTTGGGAAGCGCAAGAAAAATGACGTGGCAGAAGAATGCAGGTTTGCCTATAAGGATATTGACCAGGTCATGGCGCAGCAAATAGATTTGGTTACACCGGTCAGAAAATTAAAGACGGTGGGCGTCGTGAAGGGATAGGGAAATAATTTATGATGTCAGGGTATTGGGAGTCACTCTCTGCCCGACGGTGCCTGCAGCGTGCTGTCAGGTATACTATAAATATTTCATATAAACTTAACTTAAGGTTAAGGAAAATGTGCTGTCGAGGGTTCAAACCCCTCCCGTGTTAGACGGTAGCTCAGAGGTAGAGCACACATTGAAAATGGTAAAGACTTTTTTAGTCTGCGGTTCGACTCCGCGCTCAACAAAAATACTTTTATCCCAAGTTCATGCTTATGAGCAAATCGGCCTGCGGCCTGTAAGCCTGCCATATATTGTAAATGGGATAACTGCGGCGTCGCTGAAGTGCTCTAGGGGCACTTGGTAAGGCATGCCCAAGGGATCGGAATATGCAGCCGGAAAGAGAGAACAACAGCCTGCGAAGGATATTTTCCTCCAGTAAGGAGACGGGCAAAAAGCCTTTTGTCGCCTTGCAGGAAAAAGGATATTTACTCGCCGGCTTGTCCTTCTCTCGGACCGGCTGGCTGACCCAGGCTTCCGCGGCAGACTGATGAACGAGGGATAGAAGTATACATTATATGAATTACGGGGTATTACAATTTAGCATGAAGGAGGAATGTGATATGAAGTATATGCTTAAGGATAATCAGGCAGGATTTGTGTTAAAGGATGGAGTGTTTCAGAAAATGATTACATCCGGTACATATCATTTTTCTAAAATGATGGGTTACAGTGTTGAGATAGAAGAAATGTCCGGTGAGGTTGATTATATGGAAGTTCCGTACCAGGTATTGTCGGGAGATACTGCGTTTTTAAACGCGACTCTGCATGGGGAGATTCCCGACGACTCTGTGGGCTTTATTTACATAAATGGGAAATTAACGTCATTTGCAAACCGGAAAGAGTATACGTTCTGGAATGTATTTGACAAGTATGAGATAAAGATTGTGTCCATGGAGGAGACGGAGATTGGAGGAGACGTCACAAAGCAGATGCTTTCCCTGATTCCGAAGAAGCTTTATACAGAGATGTCAGTAGGAGAAGGGGAGACAGGGCTTGTGTATTACAATAACGTACTTCAAAAGTCGGTTGGGAGGGGAGTGTACCGTTTCTGGAATTATTCCTGCAGCGTGACATACCGCGTATTCGACATGAGACAGCAGGAGTTGGATATTGTGGGGCAGGAGATACTTACCAGAGATAAGATTGGCATTCGGATGAATGTGTCCTGTATGTACAAGCTTCGGGACGCCGTAGAGTTTGCCGCAACGATTTCAGAGCTTAAAAGACCACTTTACTCGGCGGTACAGTTGGTGATTCGTGAGATTGTGGGGAAGTATAAACTGGATGAGATATTGGAGGCAAAAGAGCAGATTTCTAAGGAAATCTATACTGCGTTAAAGGCGCGGGAGACGATGTTCTGTGTGAATTTCCTGACTTCGGGAATCAAGGATATTATACTGCCAGGGGAGATACGGCAGATTATGAATTCTGTCCTTGTGGCGGAGAAGTCTGCCCAGGCAAATGTAATCTCACGGAGGGAGGAGGTTGCCTCTACCCGTTCGCTGCTTAACACAGCGAAGCTGATGGATGAGAACCAAACGCTTTATAAATTGAAGGAATTGGAGTATTTGGAAAGGATTTGCGAGAAAGTGGGTGAAATATCCGTAGGCGGCAATGCCGGGATTGTGGAACAGTTGGGAAGGATGATAGGAGCTTAAGAAGAGGATGACGCATGTTGAAACAAAAGGGGATAGGAGCTACATTATTGTGGAAAATAAGGGTTGGCCATTGGGTCAACTCTTGTTTATAGAAGCGCTGTTTTTCCGGGTGGAATTATAAAAATAAAAAGTGTAAAATTTTGTAGGTTTGTCAAACATATGTTACACCGACCGTAAATAATCCCTTAATACCTGATTTGGTGTTTTCCACCCAAGGGGACGCATGGGGAAGTTGTTATAATCCCTACGGTTGTAAACCTTAAGCTGCCTCGCAAAGTCCGCAAAGGAATAGAAGGAGTGGGTGGCATAGAACCTCTCGTTGTCCTTCCTGTGGCTGCGCTCCACTTTGCCGTTATGCCTCGGGGTATAGGGTCTGATTACCTTGTGGCGGATGCCATGCTGCTCCAGACGCACCTGAAAAAGGGTGGGCTTGTCCCTGTGTGTGGTGAAGCGGTTTGTGAACTCAGCGCCGTTGTCCGTCTGGATGCACTCAATGGGGCAGGGGAAGGCTTTCACAAGGTGTTCCACAAACAGGGCAGAGGAATAGGTACTGTGTTCCTCAAAAGCCTCCACAAAACGCCATCTGGAATACTCGTCAATGGCGGTATACTGGAAGAAATGCTTTCCGATTACCTTACTGTTTATAAGGCAGGCAGAGGGGACGAACTTCACATCCACCTGAATGCGCTGCCCGGGATGGTCCATCTGCTCATAAGGCTTGGGGACATACTTGGGGTTGGGGGGATGGACAGCCATGAGCCCCTGTTTTTTGAGGAAGCGGTACAATCCTGGGATGGAGCGGGAATAACCGCGCTGCATGAGTTTTACCCAGAAGACAACAAGCCCTGCGTCAGGGTTTCGCCTGCGCATATCGGAAATCAGCTTAATCTCTTCAGGAGTATGCTGGTTGGGGTGGTGGCGGGGCCTTCTGGAAAGGTCACGCAGGGATTCAATGGAGCCGTCATAGCGGCGTTTCCAGCGGTAGATGTACTGCCTGTTGGTTTTGTACTTAACAGCGGCTTTTGTAATGCCGAATCTGTCAGCATAATTAATAAGGGATAGACGATAGCGCATGTCCTGTGTTATAGTAGTAGCCATAGCAGGGAACTCCTTTTTGTTTGGGTTAAGTTGTGGTGACTAAACTATAACACAAAAGGCAGTATCCCTGCTTTTTATTTATTCAGTTGTAACACATGTATTGTAATCCTACAAAATTCTAAAAAAATGTACAGTACAAACATTGACAAATGGGTATAAAATATTGTATTATCTTATTTGTTGCAACACAACACAATGAAAAACGGCGCGTGGCTCAGTTTGGTAGAGCGCTGCGTTCGGGACGCAGAGGTCGCAGGTTCAAATCCTGTCGCGCCGATGAAAAACAAAAAGCCCTTAGACAAGGGCTTTTTTGTGGTTCTTTACCTTAACACCTGCTGCCCGCTGGCAACATAGATTTCATACCATTCATAATGCTCCAATTCAACATCCAATGCTTTTATTGCCAAATCCAGCCTTTCCAGCTTATTGCTTCCGGAAATCGGAACTGCGCCTGCCGGATGATACATCAACCATGCATAAATTATCGTTTCCGGTTCTTCATTATGCCTTTTGGCGATTTCTTTTATCTTTTCCATTGCCTTATGGCAAAGCTCATCCCCACCTTTAAATAACCTTCCTCCTGCCAAAGGCGACCATATCATTGGATGAATCCGTTTTACTGTCAGGTAATCCATCATACCGCTGTTAAAATGCTCAAAACATACCGGGTTCCACTCAATCTGGTTTGTTACAAGCCCCCCATCCATCGCCTGATTTAAGGCATCGAATTTAAACGGATCAAAGTTGGATACCCCAGCTTCCTTTACAAGCCCTTCTTTTTTCAAATCTTTTAAAGCCCTCGCGGTCTCCCACGGATTAAAACATGGGTCTTCTCTGTGAATCAAGTATAAATCCAGGTAATCCGTCTGCAAACGCTGCAAGCTTTCCTTGCAGGACTGCATCACCCTTTCATAAGAGGTGTTATAATATCCAAAAGTTTCCCCATTTATTTTTTCCTGAAAAATGCCGGTCTTTGAAACCAACTGAATCTTCCCGCGGATGGACTTATCTTCTGCAAAGGCTTCCCCCATTAGCTTTTCGCATAATGTAGCGGAATAAATCTCTGCCGTATCAAAAGAAGTAATCCCTCTCTCAATGCATTCATTCATGAACTTTGCCAGTTCCTGTGCCGTCCATTTCCAATCCTCTAACCTCCAAAACCCTTGTACTACTGCTGAAAGCGATAATTTTTCCGATAATTTTACTGTTTTCATATCAATCCATGCCTTTCCCCCAACTTGCAGATTTTCGTCCGCAAGCATCCTTTTGGGTATTCAAAATATTTTTTGCAGATTTAAATATATTTTATATTGCAGCCTGTATCTGGCATTGCCCTCCCAAGGCATCCAAAACCCGGATATAAACGCTCCATGTTAAGCATTCTTCCTCATATCCAAAGCAACTGCGCTGCATATAATAATACCTTTGATTACTAACTGCCAGTTCGCATTTACACCAATAAACGCCAGGCCATAGCTGATAAATGTAAAAATAATTACACCTATCACCGCCCCCGATACTTTACCAATACCGCCGCTTAAGGAAATACCTCCTACCACACAGGAAGAAATCGCGTCGAACTCATATGCATTTCCATAAGAACTATTCGCACCTCCGGTCCTTGCCACTTCCATAATGCCTGCCAAGCCCACCAGGCAGCTTTCAATGATAAAGACGCTCATAATTACTTTATTCACATTTACCCCGGAAACTTTCGCAGCATCCGGGTTGCCGCCTACAATATAAATATTTTTTCCGAATACCGTTTTATTCAGGACAAACCACACAATAATTACCGCTGCCAAAGCGATTACCACTAATAAACTAATCTGTCCGAATAATTTATAGCTGCTTAAGATGCGCAAGTCATCCCGGATACCGCCAATGGGCTGGGAATTGTTGGGTTTTTTCGCAAAATACAGGCAATTAATACCGTATACAATCGTAGACATCCCGAAAGTTGCTATAAATGGCGCCATTTTCAGCTTGGAAATCATAAATCCATTCACTGCCCCAATAACGGCAACTGCCGCAATAGCAAACAGAATAGGGAAGATAATCGGAAGCTCCGGCAAATTAGGCCAAAACCGGTTGGAATACGTAGCCATTTGAGACATGGAAGCTACCAAAACCGCTGCCAGCCCTACTTGCCTTCCGCCTGCCAAATCGGTTCCTCCGATAAGGAGAGGGAACATCAACCCCAAAGCACAAATCATTTTTACCGCAGATTGGGTAATAATATCGGTAAATACACGCCATTGCAAAAAGGAAGGCTCTATTATTATAATCCCTATAATCATAAATAGCAAAACGATAACAAGAGCCTTATCAATCAATATCTTTTTTAAATTTATCGTCCTCATTCGGAATCCTCCTCTTTTGCTTTATTGGAAAACATCGTGGCATACTTCATTACTTCTATTTGCGTCGCTTCGTTCTGTTTTAATATTCCCGACAATTTCCCTTCGCACATAATCATTATGTTATCTGACATGCCAAGCAGTTCCGGCATTTCCGAAGAAACCATAATAATTGCCTTTCCTTTTTTTACGAGATCCCTCATAATCTTATAAATCTCATATTTGGCGCCCACATCGACCCCTCTTGTAGGTTCATCCAAAATAAGGATATCGCAATCCGATAAAAGCCATCTTCCCACCAATACCTTCTGTTGGTTTCCGCCGGAAAGGTTTTTTATCAAGGTGTCCGTACCCGCCATCCTGACATCCAGTTCTTTGCAAATATTATCTACGCTTTTCCCTATTTTTTTCCTGTTAATTAACCCTATTACATTATTTGCCAATTTCTTATAGGCCACTACCAGCGCATTATCCCACACGGAAAGCATCGGTATGATTCCTGTAACCCGCCGTTCTTCCGTCAATAAAGCAAATTTATTTTTAATGGCATCCTGCGGTGTCTGGTTTACAATTGTTTTCCCATTCATCGTCAGCGTTCCCGCACTTATCTTCCTCAGTCCGAAAATCGCTTCCACCAGTTCTGTCCTTTGGGCGCCTACCAGGCCGCCAATCCCTAATATTTCCCCCTTATGAAGCTCAAAATTAATATGTTCAAAAGAATGTTCCTGCGCACTTGTAAAATCCTCTACTTTCAAAAGCACTTCTTCCTGAACCGTGCCTTCTGCAGGTGGGAACCTTTCTTCCATATTACGTCCAACCATTTGATGAATTATTTCATCAATTGTAATGTCCTTGATTTCCCATTTTCCTACATACTGCCCATCCCGCATGATAGTTATCTCATCCGCAACTTCAATAATTTCCTCCAGTTTATGGGAGATATAAATAATAGAACGGCCTTCCGACTTTAACCTGTTGATGATTTTGAAAAGATGTTTTGTCTCGGCTACGGTAAGAGACGACGTAGGTTCATCCATAATAATGACTTTGGCATCATAGGATACTGCCTTGGCAATTTCAATGGCCTGAAGTTGTGAAACGGATAAGCTTTTTGCCAGAGTATCCGCAGGGATATCAAATTCCAGATCTTTCAGCAATTCCTCTGTCATTGCCTTCATCTTTTCCTCATCTACCACCATGCCTTTTTTTACAAATCTTCCTACCCATATATTATCCACTACATTCCGGTAAGGAATCGGGTTCAACTCCTGATGAATCATAGATATCCCCAACTTTAAAGCAGTATTGGGATCCGTCATTTCCACTTTTTCCCCATCCAGTTCAATTGTCCCCTCTTCCGGATGGTATAACCCGAACAGGCATTTCATCAATGTAGATTTTCCGGCGCCGTTTTCACCGATTAAAGCATGTACCGAACCGGGTTTTACCTCCAGTTGTACCTTATCAAGCGCCTTTACACCCGGGAATGATTTACACATATTACTTACTTTCAACCTATACTTTTCCAAGTAATATTCCTCCCTTCTATAGGGCGGCCGCCCAGTTTTCTTTTGCAGCCGCCCAACTGATTAAAGCCTCTTTTTCGTCTATTCTGAAATAGAATTCATCAATTCCAGTGTTGCATCCAAATTGCTGCTATCTACAATTACGTAGGGAACCCATACATATTTCCCCTCTACCGTACAATCAACCCCTACTACATCTTCCGTAATTTCTTTGCCTTCTTTTACAGCCTTTACTACATTGATAATAGCATCGGACTGGTTCAGCCTATCGTTCAATACGGTACCCAGCAAAGAACCTGCTTTCATTGCTTCCAAAGCGTCAATATTGGCATCTATCCCTACAATCGGAACAAATTTTTCCGGGTCGCCGCTGTTATACCCGTTATTGATGCAAGCCTGCACTGCGCCCATCGCCATACTGTCGTTGTTGCAGAGAACGCCTTCAATCCCGTCAATCCCATATGCGGTAATCCATGCGTTCATTTTATCCAATGCCTGCGCCTGATCCCAATTTGCAGTATCCATTGCCAGTATTTCATATTCAATCCCCTGTGCGCTCAAAGTTTCTTCATAAGCCTGTGTACGCAAAACAACATCCTGCTGCCCGATTTCACCCTGCAATACAACCAACTGGAGAACACCGTCACCGTTCTTGTCTGCAATTTCTTTATTTGCATTCCAATAATTAATCAACGCCTGCGCACACATTTCCCCGGATTCTTTTGCCTGTGCGCCTACATAAAGAATATTGTCATAGCTTTCCATCGTAGCTTCCATAGGCTCCATATTGAAAAATACGGCCGGAATCCCTTCTTCGCTACACTTTTGAGCCATCGTTTCCGTACTCTCTCTATCTGGCGCACAGATAGCAACTACATCCGTTCCTTTGGTAAGAGCCGCTTCCAATTTGCTGATAGCGGTAGAAACATCGTTTGCTGCATCTTGCATATCAAGGGAAATACCCCCTATTTTTTCTTCTTCATTTTGCATTATAATACGGAAGCCGCTTTGGAACTGGTCGTCAAATGCCCTCCAAATAACGGTAGCATTTACAGAACCGCCTGCTGCTTCGCCTTCTGTAGCAGTTTCTGCTGCAGTTTCTGTAGCAGTTTCTGCGGCAGCATCCGTGCTTTCTTCTGTTTCATTTTCTGTAGCATCTGCAGCGGGAGCTTCTTCTTCTGCCGCCGGCGCCTGTTGGGTTTCATTTGTTGTACCGCAGGCAGTGAGGGAAAATACCATTGCAGTTGCTAATATTGTACTCAATAATCTTTTTTTCATATTATTATCCTCCGTTTTTTATTTGCCCAAATTAGCTTTCAAACCTGAAATCCTTCATTTTTCCTTTGATAAATTCCTTTGCGGAATTTTTGGAATGGATGAACATTGCCGTATTATATTTAAATTCCGGCTGCTTTTTTAACTCTTCAAAAGAATCCGCAACTGCCGTAAGTACATCCGTTGCCACATTAATTTTGCGAATCCCATTGCGGATTGCTTCCTGAACCTGGTCAATAGGTGTTCCCGATCCTCCATGAAGTACCAACGGTACATCTACTACTTCTTTTATCGCTTTCAGCCTTTCGATGTTAAGATGGGGCGCTGCAACATAATGCCCATGCTGGGTTCCAATGCTGACTGCCAGACAGTCCACTCCTGTCCTTTCCACAAATTCTTTTGCCTCTGCAGGATCCGTCTGTGCCGCTTCGGGGCCTTTTACGATTAAATCCCCTTCTTCCCCTACCAATTTGCCTAATTCCCCTTCTACCGTAATGCCAAGGGTATGCGCATAATCCACAACCTTTTTTGTCAAAGCCACATTTTCTTCAAACGGCAGGGAGGAGCCATCAATCATTACAGAAGAATAGCCCGCCTGAATTGCAGCAACACATTCTTCATATGTACGGCAATGGTCCAAATGAAGGGCAATCGGTATCTGAGCATTTGCTGCTGCCCTTTTTACAGTCTCCACTGTTCCTTCAAATCCCCCCATCAGGTCGCAGCAATCCGTCCCCGTAATAAATATAACCGGGCAGTTCAATTCGGACCCTGCTTCAATAGCTGCCAGCGCCGTCTCGTAAGAAACCGTCACATAAGCGCCATATGCAACCTGTTGTTCCTCCGCTAGTTTCAGAATTTCTTTCATTGGTGCAAATTTCATAATCTCCATCCTTTCTTTTTTTATTTATAAAAACTTTGATATAAATCAAAAGCTTCTTTATAATCCGGTATTCCCGCGGTTCCTCCTATGCTCCCCACATTTTTTGATGCCACGCAGGAAGCAAATTCCGAACCGGAAAATACATCAAGCCCTCTGGCCAGGCCGGTCATCAATCCAGCCATAAAAGAATCGCCGGCTCCCGTCGTATCTACCACAGGCAGCCCTTCCGGGCATTTGATAAACCTTTTTTCTTTAAAATCCGTAACAAAGCATCCCTTAGCCCCCATCTTTATCCCAAATGCCTTCATCGGAAACTTTTTAAAACATTCTGCTATTAATTCCGGATCTGTCTGCCCGGTAATTTTAACCGCTTCATCCATACTTGGGAAAAAAACATCCGTTTCCATAAATGCCGGGGCTAGATAAGAAAGCCAATCCCTTTCAGGATCCTCCAAATTATAGGCCGCATCCATAACCGTCATCTTCCCTAAACGGTGTGCCCTGAGGAAAACGTCCTTTATGCCCCCTTCATCCATTTTGCGCATCGCCATAGCAGAACCGATGTATATCATATCCGCCTCTTCAATCGCCTCGTCGCTGATATCTTCTCCGGAAAGCTTTTCAAAAATAGATTTTTCCGATAAAAAGTGCCTCTCTCCGTTTTCATCAATCAATGCATAGGATGCCGCCGTAGCGCATTCCTCCTCATAGACTACACCCGAAGCATGAATCCCATATTTATTGCATTCGTTTAAAATAAACTTCCCGTTGGCATCCCTTGCAACCCTTCCTGCAACAGAGACAGAATTGCCCAGCTTGGCAAGCCCTATTGCCACATTGAGGGCATCCCCGCCACAGCAAACGGAGGGCTTGTCAATCCTTACGCTACCTAATGTCAAAATATTGGATGGTACAGGAGAAAGCAGTGTATCGCACACCATCATTCCTATACAAAGCATTTTCATCCGTCCAACCACTCTCCTTTCCCTTAAATCCCTTTTCCCTCTGCATCTTCATCTGCACTTTGGATTCTATTTCGTTCATTCTAATGTACGTACATTTGTATGTTTATATATTTGCATATTCAATAAAAAAAGTCAATATATTTTTTTAAATTTATTTATTTTATCTAATTTAATTTCCGTACTATAATAGAAACTTGATAAAATTGTCAATTTTTATTATTATCTATTGCTTTTTTTGATTCGATATCATATGATAAATGTATATTTGTTTTATTGTCCGTACATAGAAAACATAAAAATAATAATACGTTAAATCTTAAGGGGGAAATACTATGCAGTTATTTCAGAAAAAACTCGATAAAAACACACCCATACCTTTATACTTTCAGTTAAAGGGCATTATATTAAGCGATATTCAGGACAATTGTTTTTCCGTAGGGGATACCATCCCTACCGAAAACGAATTAGTGGAATATTACCATATCAGCCGTTCCACCGTAAGGCAGGCAATTTCCGAACTGGTTCAGGAAGGCTGGCTGACAAGGAAAGCGAGCAAAGGGACTTTTGTAACGAAACCGGAACAAAAATCCAGCTATATCCGCTCTTTTGAACCTTTTTACCAGCAGATTTCCCGATTGGGGAAAACCCCCCGCACCGAGTTGATTGACTTAAATGTGATTACACCGAATCCGGAAATTGCCAAAAAGCTGGATTTAAAGCCCGGGCAAAAGGTGATTTCCATGTTCCGTAGACGTTTTGCTGACGACATCCCTATGGTGACTTTCCAGAATTATATACCTTACGATTTATGTTCCTTTATATTAAGCTATGATTTCAAGGTGCATTCTTTATATGAATTGTTGATGAACAATCCGTCCACACAGATTGCCAATACAAAAACCATTGTTTCCGCAATGAACGCCACCACGGAAGATATCGAACTATTAAATGTAAAGGTAAACACGCCTATGCTCTATTTCCATAATATTTCAACTACCGCAAACGGAACTATCGTAGACTATGCTTTTGCACATTATAGAGGCGATTTAAACAAATTTGAATTTGACGACAGCCCAAAACGCTAATTGGAAAAGAAAACCCAAGGTCTGTCCGGCACTGCCGCCTGGCCGATGGCACAAAAAAATATTGTGCGCGTTCCATTGTACGGGGCATTCCGATGAGCCTCTTAAGACGAAAATCGTGTTCAGCATTGGCTTCCACGATTTTAGAGTCTCCTCTCCATCGTACAAAAGTCACTTGCACAATATT
>ERZ808037.1918-NODE-1918-length-11857-cov-3.444737_pt1 | contig 11857 bp, 7 predicted proteins | sample MGYA00380190_ERZ808037 | MGnify/ENA primary metagenome ERZ808037 (study PRJEB31490, sample SAMN06133399) | mouse gut metagenome | isolation source: J9 | host: mice | place: China: Chengdu | collected 2015-05 ...
GACCCGCTCGCACCATACATCCTCCATGGAATTGAACATGTCATACAGAATCTGTATCCCCAGATGGGACATACCGATTTCATAGACGTCGGGAAAACACATGGCGAACCGGACTTCCACTCTGGAAAGGTCTTTCCTGACCGAATTGTACTCGCCGCCTATGTATCGGACCGGCTTCTCTATGCTCATCAGGATGTCATCATTTAAGGCTAATTTCCGTTCCTCTCCCGCCGCGCTGCCGGGTGTGGGGCATAAGCCCAATAGCTTGTCATCGTGCTGTAATGTCATGGCTGTTCTCCTCACCTGTCTTATTCAATGTCGCCTTAATTGTACCATATCTGTTTCCAGTTTTCAAATCCAATCCAAAGATGACTCGGCGCTCCGGTGCATTACCTTCCTTACCCTCCAAATCTATTTCCGCTCGTCCAGATAGAGCTGAACCCGGTTGCTAATCACTTCCGCGACCTCCTCCACGCTCTTGCTTCCATTGAAATAGTCCTCCGCTTCCTCCAGGATGATTTCCAGAATGGGCTCTGTCCTGAGCGGCAGGGGCTTCGCTTCCTCCAACGTCCGTCTGTACTCTGCCTGCTTTTCCTCCGAGCCATCCGTTCCATAGTATGCGGGATAAACGAGGGTTCCGTTTTCACGCCGCTCCCGGGCCAGCTCCTGAATGCTCTTCTGCATCCACACTTCAAAGGCATTCCTGTTCACCGGCGGCACATCCCACTCCAGATTCGCGGACTGGGTCTCCTCTTCCATCAGGAAACGGATGAATTCCCAGGCGCCATCCTTGTGGGACGAGTTGGAGTTCATGGCCAGGGTATACATAGGGGAACCGGACACATGACAGCCATCGTCGAACAGGACTCCAGAAGTCACCCATCCCTCCTCTTCCTGTTGCGCCTGTCCATGGAAGTACACCACGCCGACCAGGAGCCTTTTCTGCATGATAGTGGATTCCGGCTTCTTTCTGCCGTCGTCCCCGTGCCGCCTGGCAGCCTCCAGCAGCTTTCCGAACAGGGGCCCACCGAAATCACAGGTTCCGCTCTCCCAGTCCACCATCCCCCAGAGACTGTCCGTCCCCTGTAGAAAGGATTTCAGCACCTGGGCCGAATCCCATCCCTCATAATAGACGCCGTCGCTTTCCAGGGCCAGCAGAGCGTCCGCCAATGTCTCTATATCCGGCACTTCGCGGCTTCCCAGCACCTTTTCGTCCAGCTCCTCTCCCCAGAGCCCCATCCTGGGATTCACGCCGTAGATTTTCTCTCCCTCCCTCCAGGTGGCAAAGGCCAGGGGGAAATAGTCCTCCTCCCGGATGCCGGACGCTTCCATATAAGGAGCCAGATTCTCCAGGGCGCCCTTTTCCAGCATCCCTCCGATATACCCCTGGGGCAGCTGGTTCCCGCAAAGGATGTCCGGCCCTTTTCCGGCACCGATCTGGACGCTGGTCATCCTGAAGAACTCCTCCTGTTGCCTGCCGTCCCAGCAGTCCTCCATGATTACATGGTAGTCGCCATTCTCGCCGTTGAACCGGGTTATCCTGTCGGCAAGCCAGGCGTCATGCCAGAATACGCCCCGGAGGACAATGGGGATCTTGTCTATTTTTTCCATCTTCAGTCTCTCCAGAAAGCCTCCGTTCCCACTTCGCTGAGTCCAGACGAATTCCAGGCTGCCGTCCTCCAGCACACGGCAATCCTGCAGTTCCAGATTGCTGTGCATCTCATAGGTGGTTCCGCTGAAGGACAGCACAAGGGACGTGCTTCCATCTGCCGGGTTCATTTTCACGACCCTGCGTCTGATGTCGTCATAGCTGTACCCTGTCACTGCCGGGGAATCGCCGCCGTCCCCAAGGTACACCATGAACTGCATGGGAACCTCTCTCCGGGATTCCGGTATGATCAGCCCTGTGGAGTCGTCTATCTCCTCCAGGAACCTTGTGTCATCCTCCTTGTTCCTCGACAGTAGATACATTCTGCCGTCCCCCGCCTGGCAGAAATCTTCTATCACGACATTTTCTTCCATGGTGCCTTCAGCAAGGATCTCCCCGGAGGAAAGGATTTTTGCATAGGAGCCCTGGGCTATGTATTCCGTCCCTCTGTGAATATAATCTACGTAACGGCAATAGAAATCTCCCTCCCGGTCAAGGTACCACTGGCAGCCGGAAGCCGTAAGCCTGCTGGGCGCGCTCTCCAGAAGAAGCTCCCTGCTTCCGTCCGTTCTGTACAGACAGATATCCGGGCCCTGGGAAGCCTTCGACACCCAAAGCTGCACCGGCTCCCCCTGATAGAACTGGGTGCCGATGGGATAGGTGGAAATGCCTGCCTCTGGAAGGGAGCCAAAGAGCTCTTCCTGTTTCACCGTAAGGTCATAGTATTCCGTCCTCTCAGTCAGAGAGACCAGGGTGTCTTTTGCTGTAGCCCCCTGCCAGATGCTCTCTTCTGTCTCTTTCTGCACTCCCTCCAGTGTTCCTTCCTGCCCCTTGTCCTTTGCCACCTCCTCTGCGGTTTCCTCCTTCCCGCAGGAGGCTAAAACCGTGCAGAGCAGATAGGCACCTGCCAATAAAAGCCATTTTCTCATAGTTATCCCCCATGTCCGCCCCTGACGGGCACTGATTTAATCACAGAAAGGGTTTAATTCCCCGCTGCTTGCGCAACAAACTAATGACGAACGAAGTGAGTCTCGGGCTGATACCCCGCTGCTTGCTGCGGGGAATTTCAGTAGAAATTAGGAAGTTTACTTCCGGACTTCCACCTCTTATATCGAATGCATCCTTGGTTTCCTGATTTTCAGTATATATTATTTCCGGCTCTTTTTCAATGAAAAGAGCTTTTTGGGAATGGGCGCATTCAGCGAATGCGGCTCCCTTGCCAGAATGGATCTACCTGTTTCCATGAAAGATGCGGCTATTGGGGGATTCAGAGAAGCGATGTTTTATCGATTATCAATAAAAATTGTTGACATTCAAGTAGGAAAAACGTATGATGGACTTATCGCATATGGTAAAGGAGAATCCCGAAATGTCAGAACCGACCCGTTTACAGAAGATAAAAGAATCCGCCAGAAAGCATCCTCTGCTCATGTCCCTGGCAGCCGCCGTCCTGTTTGGCTTCCTTTTGGCCGTTCCAGGGACTGTGCTATTTATCGTAGATTATGGCAATCTGCTGACCAATCTGCTCTCTCTGGGTATCGTAGGCCTTGTGATCGGCATCTTCCTGGGCTATCCGCTTCTTCTCACCGGCATTGAAGTCCATCTGCTGGCAGCTACTGTCTCTAAACGAAGAAATCCCCCGCCGAGAGGGCGGAGGTTTGATTTGGTCACGCTTATACTGGGAGTACTGTACAGTCCGCTCTATCTGGGCGTGACCCATAATGTCAGTTTCAAAAGCGACTGGACTGTCACGCTTGCCAATGCCCAGACGCACACCCCTGTCTATACCCAGGATGTATTGACTGTAGTGGTCATTTCACTAGTGGGGCTTGCCGGATATCTGATCGTGAGCTTTCTGCCGCTAGCCAAGACGCCGCCGCTGGTGCTTGTGCTGGGGATTGCCGCCATGTACCTGGGAACCATCGAAAGCATCCTGTGGGGAGTCCATGTCTGCAAAGAGTTCTTCTTCGATTGCCTGCTGCTTCTGCTGCCTTTCAACTGTCTGCTCATTACCGCCAGGACTGTCCTGTATAAAATTCGGGAGTGGGAGGCCATTCCTCATGAACGGTACAAAATCGACCGGGTGCCCCTGCTCAATTGGTGCAGCCGCGTGCTGGAGAACGCCAGGCTGTGGCCTGTAGTGGCTTTTCTGCTCATGTGGCCCCTGTTCGGTATCCTGATCGCCATCCTGGTGCTGTTCGGCCAGGCTCCCGATTCTTTCATCCGGGCCTGGACTGAGACCAGCGACTGGAACCTTTCACAGAGGGTCGCCCCCCAGAACATCTATTATGATGAGCATTATCTGTGCACTGTGGCCGCCGGAGGGCATCAAAAAATCGTAAAGCCCCTCCGTCTTGGCATCCGGCATGGGCACCAGGTCATCGTGAACCGGCAGCTTTGCATCGCTAACGCTTTCGAACAGGTTCTGGAGGAGCGGACGCCCCGCTTCCACAGGGCTGTGCGCGGATTTTATGACAAGTATGGCTTTCCTGTGGCACGGTTGATTCACTCACAGTATGCGGCAGATCTGATTTACTTTCTGATGAAGCCGCTGGAATGGTTTTTCCTGGCTGTGCTCTATCTGACGGATGTCCGCCCCGAAGACAGAATTGCCGTCCAATACATGGGAGACCGGGTGCCTTCGGCTTCTGTCCCCTACTCCCCATCGCGTCCCCGCTCGTCCATGCGCTCAAATCCCACATAGTCCTCCCGGATGCTGATGGCGATGTGCTGGCTGCTCCACTTTTCCGCGATTTCCTGCAGCTTGGCTACCACGTCTTTCTCTTCCATCTCCAGCATAGCCTCAATATCCGTCTCCTCCCAGAACCTCCGAACGTCCTCCATCATGCCTCCGATGCACCGGTCCCGTTCGCCCACGGTGACGGCGTTTGCGTCATCAATATGGTAGGAGAACTGATAGTAAAGGCTGCACCAGGCACCCATGCCGCCGTCGACGGCCATCTTGTCCGGAAGGGACTGGTCATGGACGATATCCCTCTCCTCCCTGTAGTTGCTCCTGACGCGCTCCCCGTTCTCCAGCCCGGACAGGAGCACTGTCAGCCGGACGAAGGAGAGCTCCTCCTCCCCTAGCGTCACCTGGATGTCATCCCAGGCGTCATCCATGCCGATCCGTTCCATCCTGTCGTAGTCCTCATTGGCCCAGTCCAGCAGGTCCTGATTGAACTCGGCCAGGGACATTTCCTTATAGCCCGCCGTCTTCAGAGCCAGCAGGGACCGGTAATCCTCTTCGGTGCCCGGAGTCCCGCGGGCCTCGTCCTCCCCGGTCTGCAGCCCTTTGCTGGCGTTCTGCCGATCCTGTGTCCATTCCTCCTGTTCTTCCGGAGTGGCCTCACGTAGCCCGGTCAGCTTCCCGTCCTCATAGACCGCATACAGCTCCACGGCATCCGGGGCGTAAGTCGTTATCCCCGCATGTGCAGAGATCCACATCCCCTCTTCCTCATCCACGATTCCCCGGACTTCTTTCCCCTGGAAATACATCTTCACTTCATCGGCTCCCTGATCATAGCTATACGTCAGGCCCAATGCCGCGTAAGGCGCCAGATCCCTGTCCCACTGGGCCTGGCTCATTTGCTGAGACATCCGGTTCAGCGCTTCATTCTCCGCCAGCTGTTCCTCATCAAATACTGCCAGGGGCGAATAGAATGTGTTTGAAATATTGACTCCCAGGCTCTCAGAGCTCCATTCTTCCGCCAGGCGCGGTATCTCTCCGCCGTCATCCGTGAACATCAAGTCCCTCATCAGGGCGGCATCCTGCAGCTCCTCCTTCGTCCTCCCCAGGAACCAGTCCCGCAAATCCTTCGAAATCCCCAGCCGGGCGTCGCGGTACTCCCTGACGGTCAGGCTGTCAGGGTTCCAGACGGTGAGCGCCAGGGTATATTCCAGCATGGCGTTGTCCGCTGCCCCGGAGAAATCCGTGGCCACGCTTCCGCCAAAGCTCCTTGTCCTCCACTTCTCCGCGGTGAGGGGCTCCAGCACGTAGAACAGGTAGGAAGCCGTCTCATTGCTGTCCCTCATCTCGTACAGCCTATCGTCTACGGAAAAACGCTCTATCGCATCCCGGTATTCGGGCCGGTCCATCAGGGTCCACGCCCTGTTCTGGAATTCCGACACGGTCATGTCCTCATAGCCGTCGAACCGCAGCGCCGACAGCTCTTCCCACTCTTCCTCCGTATAATCCAGCCCGGGCACGGAAATGGACTGTCCTCCCCTGTTCCGCTCTATGGCGGAGGTGGCGAATACGGTGGCCACGGATGCCACCAGCATAGCCGCCAGTAGAATGGCTCCAAAAGTTATCTTCTTCATCTTCATAATCGCTGTTATCCTTTCTTCAATGGCATTCTTGCTGAAACCGCTGTACATGGGGGACAGGCCGCTCCTGCGCTCCTCCATGTCTATCAGCGTCAGGGCGTAGGCCTTTCTGCCCTCCGTCCCCAGTCCCCGCACCACGCTCTCGTCGCAGGCCAGCTCCAGATCCCGGTTGAACAGGAAATACATGGCCCACGCCAGAGGGTTGAACCAGTGGATGCACAGAGCGGCCGCTGCAATCAGCTTGGTCATGTTGTCGAAGCGGCGGATGTGCACATACTCGTGCTGCAGAATCAGCTCAAGCTGCCTGACATCGCTGTTTTCTGTTTTCTGCGGCAGTCTTTCGGCTGCGTTCTGTTGATGCAAGGTATCTTGTGACGATTCTTGCATGTGATCTTGTAAGTTATCCGGGAATGGTAATGCTACTTGCAGGTTATCTGATAACGCTCCCTGCGAGGCATCTGTATTCTGCGGCGGATTCTTTTTTGTAGACATAGGCAGGCTTCCTGTCAGTTCCGCTGTCTTCTGCGGAAGTAGAATGACAGGGTGTAGGATTCCGTAAGTCATGGGGGCCTGTATCCTGTCAGAGCAGCGGATTGAAATCTGCCGTCTCAGCCCATGGGAAGAAAGCCATCCGGACAGAAAGTCGCTTCGGAGCAGAACCGCGGTGCGGTATTTCTTACGCAGATAGATGTCCGATGCCGCAAAGTAGGCGGCGCACAGCACGGCTCCCGCACACCAGACGATACTGACCGATTTCCTTCCGGCCTTCTTCAGATTTGAATCGCCCATGTATGAATCGGCTCCTCCATCTCCGCTGCCTATTCCGCTTTCCTCCATGGCCCCCCCTTTTTCCATGGTGTGCATTTCTGCTATGGAATAATCTCCCTCTATGGAGCGCTCGCCGCCCGCAGAACGTTCGCCATCCATGGACTGCTCGCCGTCCATTTGCATATCAGAAGCAGCCGTTCCGCCAGTTTCGCTCTGCCCCATGAAGCCGTCCCTGTATCCCACGGCTATGCCCAGGGCCTCCGCGGCAGAATCCGCCAGATTATATACGCTGAGCGCAGACGAGACGGAAAAAGGCAGCAGCAGCCGAAGGAGCGCGATTCCCCACAGTGCCAGGAAAGTGCCCTTGGGCACACGGTTGATCACTATCGCCCGCAGAACTATGATGGCTAGGATCAATATCCCGCCTGAAATGCTCATCTGTAATAGGTTCATGTCCCTCACCTCATTCCATGGAATGCCCTTCTTCCATCTCCCCTACAATCTTCCGCAGGTCCGCAATCTGCTTCGCCGTCAGCTTCTTCCTCCCCAGCAGAGAAGCGAACAGCTTATCGGCGGAACCGTCGAAGACCTTGTCGATCAGTTCATTGGTCTCCGCTTCCTGTACTTCCTCTTTGGGGATAAGCGCATGGCACATGAAATATGGCTCTCTACGCTCTATGGCCCCTTTCTTGATGCAGCGCTTAATCAGCGTGTAAGTGGTGTTCATGTTCCAGCCGGTCTCCTCTTTCAGGACATCCGAAATATGCTTCGCCGTGACATCCCCCTCCCGCCAGAGCACCCCCATCACTTTCAGTTCGGAATCAAAAAGTTTCGTCTCCATCCTCATCCTCCTTGTACAATAAGTTTACATCCAGTCAGAATAAATCTCCACACGACTACAGTAGTTTGTGTTGGTTATATACTACACCAGTCGTGTGGATATGTCAACACTACTCCAGTAGTGTTTATACTTTCTTAAGAATTTCTGCAACCTGTATTTCCCATTGCCCCGCCGCTCATTTTCATGTGCATCGCGGCGAGTCCTTGTCTATGCCCTCTGAAAGCGGCTTATTTGCGGAACCTCCTATGATGTATCAGGGGGCGGCTTCAACGCAGGGAAGGAATTGGTAGCGGATTTCCGCGTGGCGGGAGAAGAATGCGTTGAGGTGCTTCGATCCACCTACTCCGGAAGCCCGGCATATGTGGAACACCTGAGCATGAAAGAGGTTGAGAGAATACCGGTGGTACTCTGTTCGACGTATGTGTATAGCTGGGTCAGACATCAGATATCCAGATTCAATCAGGAAAATGAAACTTACTATATCATAGTGGATGAATTTATTTCACCTGACGGACTCTCAGCATCGGAACGTGAGGAAAACCTAAAGGATTATGTCAGAAGAATGAACATCGAGATAGCCGCAGGGAAAGGACCGGATATTCTCATAGGGGAAGAACTTATGGGCGGCAATGTCATGGACCTGATAGAAAAAGGCGTGCTGGAGGATCTCCGTCCTTATATGGAGCGCAGCGGCATCAGGGAAGAGGACTATTTTCCCATTGCCTTCAGCGCCTGGCGCCGAGGCGAAGAGATATACGGCATCTGTCCAGATCCGCGCATCTATGCCCTGGAGGCCGACAGGGATATCCTACAAAGCAAATCCGACATAAGGGGAATCACGGAGGCCCTGCTCGCATACCAGGGTGAGGCGGTATACCTGGGAGGCATGGACTCCCCGGCTCTGCTTCGGCTGTTCTTGGAAGGGTCGGAGACCCTCTGGGGAATGATAGATTGGGAGAAAGGCACTTTTGACTTTAGCGGCGAGCTCTTTCTGGATCTGCTGCAGGTTGCCCAAAGATATGGGGAAACCCGAAGCAATTGGGACGATCCTGAGAATTTCATATTCAGCATCGCACAAAAAGACTACTTTAGGGACTATTACTTTACACCTTCCGATTCCGAACTGGAAGGCCAGGGGCTGATGCTGGCAGGATGGCTGTTTGACGATGGCTGCCATGCGCTGGCAGAAGGCAGTCCGATTGCAATCAGTTCCGGTTCTGACGTGAAGGAAGGAGCCTGGGAATTCCTACGTTTCCTACTGGGAGATGAAGTTCAAGAGGATTATTCCTTTAATGGTTCAGTCAAAAAAAGTGTCTTTACCGGATATACTGATAAGCTTCTTGAGCAGATTGAAGGCGATAATTTGGCAACGCCTTATCTTCAAGACCGATTCACTGGAGAATGGGACTTTGCAAGGATATATGAAGAAAAGGACATGGAATTCATAAAAACAGAGAAAATCCCCTACTATGAGAAAATGATTGAGGAGGCAAGATATCTTCCCCTGCGTTCGGCACCGGTTCTCGATATCATATGTGAGGAGGCGGAGGATTATTTCAACGGGAACAAGACCGCGGAGGAAGTAATCAAAGTAATCGAGAACAGAGTAAGTCTGTATGTGAACGAAAGGGGGAGCAAATAAACAGGCTTCCCAACATACCGCCAGTGATAAAAAGGGCTGCCCCGCGCATGGTACGCCATTTCGGGACAGCCCTTTCTGTATAGGCTATATTTTTTACTCAATTCCAAGATTTCAATTTACAGATATGCTGCGCGTGAGCCTGCTTATCCGTTCCAAGAGCTCCCACCTCTCCCTTGACAATTGATTTCATATTTCGTATGATTATAACAGAATTCATGAAATTTTTACAGGTAAAAGTGGTAAAAATGGCTCGGGTATATAAATCCAAAAACTCAATCATAAGTTTTGTGGCGTTGGCTTTTCTGATGTATTTCATAGCTTTACCCATAATAATATCTGTCTTGACAGAGCATTTTGGCTCTGTTGAAGCCGTTATCCTTGACATCATCGATTTAGTCCCCTTTGGAAGGCCATGCTATTGGTTTGCTGTTAAATTCGCCGCTATGTTTCGGGGGCAGATGATTGCTGGCACGCAGGTGAGCCAGAATTTCACCATCTCCTACTTTTTTCAGGAATTGACAAAAGCATTATTTACGGCTGTCATCTTTGAAGCGTTGAATCTTGCCCTGTGCGGAGCAATGGGAATCGTAAAGCCAGAGGGACGTTGGAATAAAGCGAAAAAAATGCTTGTGACCGTGTTCGATGCTCTGCTCGCCGCGTGCCTGGCTCCAATTCCCATAAATTATATCCTCAATAACTTAAGCTCCCTCAGCAATGTCTTCGCAGGGCTTATAACCGGAACTGTGCCTGCCATCCTCATGATAGGGGGGACCTTTTTCTTCAAATACGCCTTGGGACTGTCCATCGGCATTGCTGTTTTCTATATGCTTATCAAGCATATCCTGATGGATCTGGTCCGGCTGTTCGCCAGTTATGTCTGTTTGTTTTTCATTTTGATTGGACTGCAGGAAGGTTCTTTCGTGTGGGTGACGGGAGGAGGCATCTGCCTGCTCTTACTGGCGCTTATCCTGGCTGCGATAGACTTGATGCTGGATGCCGCAATCGGTTAGTCCGGCTATTTTAGAGCCTTAAGATAGACAGATGCTTCCGCCCTCACAGCTTCTGGCTGAAGATGTTCTTATATCCCTCCCCATAGATTTCGGAAGCGCTGGTGATGATCGTAAAAGCCTTTGGGTCTTCCTGACGGACAATCTCCTCCAGCTTCGGCGAAAGGGGCTTCTTCACCACGCACAGAATCACCTTTTTGTCCAGGCCGCTGTAAGCGCCTTTTCCTGAGATATAGGTGGCGCTGATATCCAGCTCCTCCAAGAGACGGCTGACAATCGTCTCCGGGCTGTCGCTGATGATGAAGAACATCTTGGCGCCGTCCCGGCCATACAGGACCAGGTCCAGCAGCACGGAATTGATGAACACCACTATCCCCGCGTACAGCGCCGTATCCAGGTCCTGGAACACAAAGGCAGAGGCCGTCACTATGACCGCATCCGTCAGAAGGAACAGGAATCCTGTCTTCAGATAGGGAAACCTAAGCCGCAGCAGCTTGATGAGGATGTCCGTCCCCCCTGTGGTGGCCCCTGCCTTGAACACAAGCCCCAGGGCCACCGCCATCAGCGAAGCCCCCACCAGAGCGGCCAGCAGCGGATCCGCCGTGACGGCCCCCACAGGTGTCAGAAGATTGGTGAAAAAGGACGTGACAGCCGTGCAGTACAAGGTGGACAGGATGAACTTCCAGCCGAATTTCCACATCCCGATGGCCAATATGGGAAGATTGATGATAAACATCCAGGTACCCGTCTCCATCCCCGCCAGACGGTTCAGGATGATGGCGATGCCCGTGACCCCGCCCGGAGCCAGGGAATTCGGATCCAGGAACAGGCTGACCGCAACGGCATAGATTGCCGCTGCAGCCGTGATAATCCCATAATCCATGATCCTGCGCCTGAGGGTCTTCTTTTCCTCATATTGAATTTCGTTCTTCTGCTCTTTGCTTATCATTTTCCAAGACCTTCCTTGCAAAAACCTTTCCCTACAAACCAGAGCTATCCTTGATTTTCAACCTCATTCCCGCCCCCTCTCCGTCTAATCGGTAATTTCCCCCGTGAAAGAGCGATGGAGCCTATGCCACATAAACCAATGCAGAACCCAGCCCTCAAAGCCGACACCCCCGCTGCAGACAACGGGGGTGAAGACCTTAGCGGAAATCAACGTTTGTTCCGCATTGCCATATGTACTTCCCGCCCCAATCCCGGGCGGTCAACCATGAAATCCGCTCAATCCGCATGCCGAACTGGCTCATGGACAGTCTCAGCCGCCTACGTTCACCAGCTTCGGCTGATAGCCGCCCTCTTCCAGGGACTGCATGATCTGGTTCTTGTGCTCCGTGCCGAAAGCTTCCATGGTGATACGCAGTTCCACCGCCACGTTTCGGTTCGTCGTGACGAACTGGTTGTGCTCCAGCTCCACCACGTTGCCGTTGGCCCTGGCTATGATGCCCGCCACCTTGTACAGCTCGCCCGGCTTGTCAGGCAGCAGCATGGACACCGTGAATACCCTGTCCCGCATGATCAGACCTTGCTGCACCACCGAGGACATGGTGGTCACGTCCATGTTGCCGCCGCTTAGGATAGCCACCACTTTCTTGCCCTTCACATCCATATGCCGCAGCGCC
>ERZ808037.1920-NODE-1920-length-11842-cov-3.706672_pt1 | contig 11842 bp, 7 predicted proteins | sample MGYA00380190_ERZ808037 | MGnify/ENA primary metagenome ERZ808037 (study PRJEB31490, sample SAMN06133399) | mouse gut metagenome | isolation source: J9 | host: mice | place: China: Chengdu | collected 2015-05 ...
AGAGGGTCTGGATGCACCGATCAGCACACTGGTAATATCCCCGTCCCGGAGGATCCACGCCAGTGCCATTTGCGCCAGAGTCTGTCCCCGCTCCGCCGCAAGCTCTCCCAGCCTGCGAACCTTGGAGATCGTATCCTCGCTAACGGCATTCTCTTTCAGGAATCTGCCGTCCGTGCGGATACGGCTGTCCTCGGGAATCCCGTGGAGGTAGCGGTCCGTAAGCAAGCCTTGTGCCAGAGGACAGAAAGTGATAATGCCTACACCATGAGCCGCCGCATAATCCTTCAGCCCGTCCTTCTCTATATCTCTCACCAACATAGAATATTTTCTCTGGTTGATAATAAAAGGCGTGCCCATTTCTTTAAATAATTCCGCAATAGCAATAGTCTGTTCCTTATTATAATTGGAAATCCCCACATAGAGAGCCTTACCGCTCCGCACAATACCGTCCAGAGCCCTTGCAGTTTCCTCCAGAGGCGTATCGGGATCGGGTCTGTGATGATAGTAAATGTCTACGTAATCAAGCCCCATTCTCTTCAAGCTCTGATCCAGACTTGCCACCAGATATTTTTTGCTGCCCCAGTTGCCGTAGGGCCCCGGCCACATGTCATAACCCGCCTTAGTGGAAATCACCAGTTCATCCCTATATGCCCCCAGACCTTTTACCAAAATCCGGCCAAAATTTTCCTCCGCCGCACCGGGCACGGGACCGTAATTGTTAGCCAGATCAAAATGAGTTATTCCGTTGTCAAAAGCCGTATGACACATCGCCTGCATGGTATCAAAGTTTCCGTTAGTTCCGAAATTGTGCCATAATCCCAGCGATACCGCGGGAAGCAGCAGCCCGCTGTTTCCGCAGCGATTATACCTCATTTCCTCATATCTTGTTTCACTTGCCGTATACATACTTACATAACCTCTCTTTCCACTATATTGTACAATATTCTACAGCCTGTTTCATAGAAAACTTCCTCATACCGCTGTGCCGTCCTTCTTGGATATTACTGTTCACTCCCCATGTCGTCCTGTTTGAAATCCACTGTAAAGAACTATGCACCGCAATCATAAAAACTGCGGTTTGAACAAAAAGAGCATACTTTCTCCGCCGCTCCCTTACTCCATGATTTCAATCTGACACATTTTCATTGCTTCCAATGCGTTGTTATGACTCTGCGGCGTAACACCTGCACAGCATTGTGCATCAACCATAACACGCACCTCCGGAAGAAACGCTTTAATCACAAGGGCATTGGATATGACACATATGTCGGTACAGAGCCCGATTAATGTAATACTCCGGATATCCGCTTTCCGGCTCAGATATTGCGCGAGTTCCACCGATCCGAAAGCCGGTTTATCAAATATCTTCGTATCCGAAGTGACAAACTGCCTCAGCGTACCGTCTATCTCCCATCCTTCCGTTCCCCGGATACAGTGGGGCACCGGAAGCTTTCTGCCCTCCTGCGTCTCCAAATAGTCCGCCCCGTGGGTATCTCTTGTAAAAATGACCTCACCTTCAAAATCCCTGATTCTCTCCATAACCTTGGGTACAATAGCCACTGCCTCCGCCGTTCCCAACGCCCCGTCGATAAAATCTTTCTGCATGTCCACCACAATTAAAATTTGTTCTCCCATTTTATACCTCCCTCTGCGCTGCATAAGAGGGTGTGTAACCCCTCCTCTTTGCACATACCAAACAATATTTGGATGTTTACTTCCAAACTTCCAGTCATGCCGACGCAGTCGGCTCAAATTTTGTTTTGCGGGGACTAATCTTACTGAACAAAGCATAATACCCCACAAAAAGCACACTGGTAACCGTCCATGTCAACGGATAACTGAACATAATAGTATAAATATCCGGCTTAACAGGCACCGCAAACATTATCCACAGCACGCGAATCACACAGATTCCGCCCAGACAGATTAATGTAGGAATCCAGCAGTCTCCCACGCCGCGGAGGGCACCGGACATAATTTCTATAATAATATAGGTAACATAGACCGGCACCAGAAAACGGGTCATAGCCAAACCGATACTAAGGACTTCCTTATCTGTGGTAAAAAGCTGATAAATATATGGCGCACCGTTATATAATAGCAGCGATACAAAAACGGTGGCTCCCAATGTCATACACAGACAAGTTCGAATCCCCTTCCGCACTCTCTCCGGCTTACCTGCGCCGAAATTCTGTCCTACAAAAGTAGTGACGGAAATGCCAAATGCATTGATCGTCATCCAGAAAATACAGTCCAATTTCGAGTATGCCGTCCAAGCCGCCACCGTATCCGTTCCCTGTGCGTTGATGGCAGACTGAATGATTATGTTGGAAAGACTGTACATGACGGACTGTAGGCCTGCGGGAAAACCGATTCTGATAATTCTATGAAACATTCTTTTGTCAAACCGAATTTTTCTAAGCTCTAAGCGATGCATATCCCCTGTCTTCATCAGCACAATTATGACCAAAACCGCACTCAGGGCCTGAGAAGAAATAGTAGCAATGGCGGCTCCCGCCACGCCAAGTCTGCACACCACGATGAATACCACATCCAGCACAATATTGACAAAGCAGCTGGCGATCAAAAAATATAAAGGACGCTTGGAATCTCCCACGGCACGCAGGATTCCGGCTCCTACATTGTAAATCAGATTCCCGATCACCCCGAGGAAATAGATACGGATATAGAGAATCGCCAAGTCCAAAACTTCTGTGGGGGTATCCATGGCCTTTAAAATAGAAGGCGCTGCCGCAAACCCTCCTATCATCAGGAGCAGCCCCGCCGCCAAACTGAAAGCCATTGCCGTATGTACCGCATATCCTACCATTTCCTTACGCTTTGCCCCGTAATATTGGGAAATAATAACGGTTGCACCGCTGGATAAACCCACAAAGAATCCCACCAGCAAATTGATTACCGTACCCGTACTTCCGCCTGCCGCGGACAACGCCTCCTTCCCCACAAAGCGCCCCAAAATCATGGCATCCGCCGCGTTATACAGCTGTTGGAAAAAAGTGCCGAATAATATGGGGAAAAAGAACAGGAGCAGCTGTTTCCAGATGACTCCCTCCGTAATTTCGTTTCTGTTTGTGGTCTTGCTTTTATCTATGATGCCATTTTCCTCTATGGTTTTACATCTTTCCACGGCCTTGTTTTCGTCTATGGCTTCCTTGCTTTCTTCTATGGCTTCCCTCTCACAATTACCACTTTCTTCTATCATATGTACTCTCTTTTCCCTTCTTCACTGTCCGGCCCATTTTGATATCCTGTATGCCTCCCTTATCCGGCTTTTCCCAATCCCCCGTTTCCATCTTCCATAGGGTTCTCTGCCGTATCACTTCTTTCCCGCTCTACCATTTACTACAAATTATCTTGAAATTTTTCACCCAAACTGCCTGCTGCTATTTTCTTTTCCAGAGCTATTTTTCTTTCTACTACTATTTTTCTTTCTACTGCTTTTTTCCTTTCCGCGCCCCGCACCCGAAAAGCGCTATCTTTGCTTTCACTGGTTTGGGTAAATGAACTGCCTTTACTTAAAGGCAGTATATGCTTGTTCTTGCCATATGTCAAGAAATATATGTCTGCTTCCGCTGCGCCAAAAAATGTCGGTCTTTTTTATCTACAGTTTTCGGCTCCCTATTATACCATAAGCATTGCAATACATGAGGATGGTATACCGACTTCCCTGATCGGAGCAAAACCTTTGAAAAATGCTTTCTCCGGGCCCCAAGCGTTAGTATGCCCCCGCCGGACGGCATAACCACAGCGGACCCGCCGCCCGGTTTGCGTAATTGAGGTACGCAGAGGGAACACCGTCCTTATGGTTTCCGTCTGCTTCAAGCAAGACGCCACCGCCGACAAAATAATATTTTTACAGGACATGGCCGCCCGATTTATTTTTACGTCTTCCAAGAAAATGAACTACAAAATATGATGCCAGAATCAATACACAGCAGCCCATAACAAGCATTGCAAACTCTTGAAATCCCGCCATTCTTCCCCCCTTTACCCGATTCAGGAAGGGGAGTCCTAATGTCAGAGCAAAATACCAAAAAACAGGAGCCGCACATTTACCCGCAAAAGTCCGCACAAAGTCCCTCTTACCTGTCGCGGAAGGGGTATCCGTTACCGTCTCAGAGGCGCCGGAATTTTGCCCATTGGTCAAAACGGAATTTACCGTTCTATGGATCAGACATCCTGCCAGACGATAAATCGTAAGCAACGCGATAAAATAGACCACCACGCCGATCATCGTGTGAAGACTGTCCTGTGTCAGGGTCCCTCCCATGATTCCGGTATCCTCAAGATACAGGGGAAGGTAAATGGCGGCAATAATCCGCAGACCGTTGACAATCACGGTAAACAGCCATGAAAGCAGCACACTAACAACAATCCAGCCCACCCCCTTTATCCTTGTCTGCCAAAGTCCCATTTCCACAGAATTTCTGTTAACTGTCTCAACCGTCTCAGAAACAGGTTCCCTCCGCGTTGACACAATCCTATGGATAAAAGAAAAATACAGGGTTGCAAAAGCAATGGTCATAAATCGGAAACCGGAGCAGGAAGGCGCAATTAACAGCCTCATATCGTGATTCACATAACCTGTACCCGAAAAATACGTAAAAGGAATCCCGCTCAACAGTTCCACCCAGCGGGTGGTAGGTGTGAGAATCCATAAAAGGGAATCACAATCGGCCTGACGATAATATAATTTCATCCCGAAAAGGATTAGCACTCCCATTGTATAATAAAGAAAATTTTGCCGCAGTACATTCTTTTGTTCTTTTCCCTTCATAATTATACCCCCCGCCCCCGTCGGCGGACATCCGCTCAAAATTTGAAAGTTCTTTTCTTTCAGCTTTCAAATATCCTGTCCTGCGGCCAACGGCGGCACAAACAATTAACGTGATGCCGCAAACCGGAAAAGCCGCATTGGTTGATGCATTTGAAATTTTTACCGTCATTTATTCGACTTATCCGCAGAGGCTCTCCCCGCAAATTTCTTTCTTAATATAACCGCTGCTGCCGCCAGTGAGAGGAACAGCATCCCCGGCTCGGAATATGCCCTATACCCGCCGCCTACGGCTAAGTTAGACACTCTCTGGGGCAGAGGCAGCGCCTGATCCACATCTTTACTGTCTCCGTCCGTATTTCTGATAATCTCCGAAACGGCAATGAAAGAAGTATAGGGAGTAATCATATTGTATTCCAGCCCCAGCTGCGTGATTTCCTCTTTCACCGACTCGTCATTGCGGACACTTCCATATCCGGCGATTCTGTCCAAATGAGTCCTTGCCCACAGATAACGGATGGCCTCACTTTCCATATCCACGGTAACATTGCCCACAGGAATCTCCCGCATATATTCTTCTCCGCCTGCTTTTCCCGTTATGGTAATGGTTCCGCCGGGTTTTCCACGCCATTTTCCGAAAAGTACAATAGGCTGCGACGCATATAGAATGGAAGGCACTGCCGGCTCCACGTCATACACTTCAAACCCTTTGTAGGTTATGGAAATATCGGTGAGCAGCGGCGCTTCTATATATGTGCGGAAGTTTTCTGCGGACTCCTCCGCGTCTTCCTTGTCCGTCACGATAAAGGACTCTCCCAGCCCGCAGCCCGCAACCTGCTTGATCAGATAATCGTTTACCGAGCTTCCGATACCGAAAGAGAAAAAGCTGGCACTGTCCATGTTATCGGTAATACAGGAAATCACTTCACTTTCATTGGATATATAGCCGTCGGTAATGATTACAATACTTCGGGCAATATCTTCGCTTTTCGGTACGGCAATGGCATCCTCCAGCGCCGGAAGCAATGAAGTTCCTCCTCCGCCCTCCTGTTCATCAATGAGCTTCGTAGCTGTCTTAATGTTTGCCGCCGTAGCCGGAAGGGAACGGGGGGAAAGCAGCATAGTTTCATTTGCAAATAAGATCAGGTTAAAGGTGTCCGTTTCCTTCAAGTCTGCCACCAGATCATGAATCAATTCCTTGGCAGTGTCAAGGGGATAGCCGAACATGGATCCCGAAACATCCAGCACGAAAATATATTCTCTGGGCGGAATGTCTTCCGGCTCAAATCTCTCGGGCGGCTGTATGGTCAGCATAAAGAATTGTTCCTCCTTGAAAGAACCGTTGTTTCCATGCCCTCCGGCAAGCACCAAACCGCTTTGTATACTTTCTCCTGTAAGTTTGTATTTTAAAATAAAGTCCCTGTTTCCCGCATAGTCGGCAGAATTGGCCAGCGTAATCTGCGCAGTGGAACTATCGGTTTTATTAACTTTAATGGCATGAGTCTTACTTGTGATATCCGCAATAGGAACTCCGGTAGAGAGATTTACGGTAATATTATAATCTCCGGGAGGTGTAGCGCCGTCTGCCAGATAAGGGCTTACAATCCAACTGTCATCTTCGGATAATCCGCTGCCTGTGCCGGAGCCATTCCCTACGGAAGTGCCGTTTCCCGCATTGGCACTATCCCCTCCGGAAACGCTGTTTCCGTCTGACTCTCCATCCTTTTCGGAAACGCTGCTTCCGTCTGACTCTCCATCCCTTTCGGAAACGCTGCTTCCGCCGGATTCTCCATCCCTTTCGGAAACGCTGCTTCCGTCTGACTCTCCGTTCTCTCCGGAAGCATCGCCGTCCTCACCGGAGGGCTCTGCCGGCGGCGCATAGCGGGGTCCTACAACGGTGGGAAAAATAAATTCGTAAACATTCTCCACAGGGGCGAGCAGTTCCGTATAGTGGAGCTCTATGCTGACCGTGTCACCGGGCATGATATTTGCCACATCCATGGTAAATACATTGGGTCTCTTCTGCTCCATCAAAGACGCACTCTTGCCCTCGCTTTTTGCCTCTTCATACTCAACCTTCGCCTCTTCCTTCTCTTTGATCTGAGCGGTAATCATTTCATTACCGATGATCATCTTCATCCCGTGTACGGAAACGCCGGAAGAGGTGGGAAATACATAACTGGCATTTATGGGAACCTCGCCTTCATTGACATAGATTTGCGTCACATATGTCTCTGCGATTAAACCGTTAATATTAGTCACAACATCCGTAGATTTCAAAGGAAAGCGTTCCACAGCAGCCCCCTCATCACCGAAACCCTGAATAATAAAATAAGGTGCCAGCAGCTTGTCCCCGTCATCGGTTTCTTCCGATGCTTCACCGCTATCTTCCGTCTCGCTGTTTCCGTCACCGGAATCCGTAAAGTTATTCTTTTCCGCCGCACATACCGCAGGACAACTGGCAGCGAAAAGAAACAGCGCCAGCATACAGCAGAGCCATTTTCTGATTTGGCACAGAATCTTTTTTTCTCTTTTAATCTTCATTTGTGGAACCTCCTTGGAATATCGTGGCATCATTTATATTTCAAGGATTATCATAGACCGGCAATGCACAAAATGTGCATCAAAATCTCCACAAAATCGCATCAAATTTAAATCATTTTTGCATCATTTTCTTTTTTATATTCATCTGCGCACTAAAAAAGGGTGCTTACACACCCTCTCGCAGTCTTAAAAGAACTTCATTCCTTTCATACTTCCGTATCCAAAAATATCCTTGATCCCGTTGCCCCGGTCTGCCCTTGGTATTTACCGTTATACGGGTGAAGCGCCGGACTGTCCATTTTTGCAAATACAAGCTGTCCGATCCGCCGCCCCGATTTCAATTCTATGGCGAACCTGTTAGCGTTATACAGCTCTAATGTGATTTCCCCCTGAAACCCCGGATCTACCCAGCCTGCATTTTGAATAAATAGACCCATACGCCCCAGAGAGCTTCTTCCTTCCACAAACGCCGTCAAATCATTCGGCAATTCAAAGTACTCCATGGTGGTTGCAAGAACAAACTGCCCCGGCAAAATCAGGTATGTATCCGTTTGAATCATTTTATAATTTACGGAATGATCCAACGTAATAATTCCCGAAGAGGAATCCTCAACTACGCTGAATGTATTTCCTAACCGGATGTCTACGCTTGCAGGCTGAATCTGCCCTTGCTCCAATGGAGTTATCGTCAGAGTCTTCTCGTCGAGCATCTTTTGTATTGTCTTATCCGATAAAATCATATCCTTCGCCTTTCTCCGTCTCGATTGTACAATCGAAATTGTATCTTAAAATGCAATGTGTTTATTTTCTTTTTTCACAAATTTCTTCTTTTCATTATAATGTAACGCAAAAACTTTCCGCGTCGGAAGTACAAAAAGCAACCTTTCCGGTAATAATAAGATCAAAAAGTGCTGCGAACGGCGCCTCCAGCCAAGACATAATTTCCGATTTATATAAAAAAAGGACAATGCTATTGCCCTGTCTCCATTGTTAATATAGCATAAAAAACAGAAAATAACAAGACTGTTCATATGGCAAATCACATGATACACTATCAAAACGTTACTGTTCACTCCGTTCACAGCAACCTATGCACAGAAATCGCAAAACAGCGGTTTCGCACACGGCATCCAAGCGATTATTCTAATCGCTTTGGTTTGATCACGCAAAAAACGCGTGAAAACGCCTCGCGGTGGCGTGGGTGTGAACAGTAATATCAAAACGAAACCGTTCAAACAAGTCGCGGAACTGTTATGCCGCCGTAATATCTGCCTGCACATGAGTTCTATAAACCGTCCTATCATATGTGATAGAGCATGGGACTCCCGTGCACTGCCCCGATGCCCCGTAAAATAACCGGACATAGGACAGAAATAATATGGGCAGAGCCAGACAGCGCCAAAACGCAGCAGTTCCGGCAAATGGGGAGGATTATATTATGGAAAATAATCGTACAGAAATGCATGAGGAAGAACAACAGTTACAATCAACCCTTGCCATAGCCAAAGAACAGCTGGATCAGGCCCAAAAGGCACTTCGGGAAAAGGAGCAGGATATTATCGAATCCAAAAGACAGGTGCGGGAAAATACCACACACGGAGTAACCAATCTATACCATTCCGATGACTTTGAGGCAATTGTGGAATTAAGCCAATGCATGAATCCGGTGGAGGAAAGCATATCGGATTATGAGGAAGAAGAGCGGCGAATCCGCCGACTGGAAAAAATAATAGAACGTCCCTATTTTGCCAGAATTGACTTTCGGTTTGAAGAAGACCCTCAGGCGGAGCATATCTATATCGGCCGCTCTTCCTTAACGGAGAAAAAAGCCCGTGAAATCTATGTATACGACTGGCGCTCACCCATTGCCGGAGTGTTCTACCGTTGTGCCTTGGGGAAGGCATTTTACGAAGCTCCCGGCGGCATAGTCGAGGGGGAGCTGCAGCGAAAACGCCAATATGAGATTGCCGACAGCGTTCTGAAATTCTACTTTGATGCGGATATGACAATAAATGATGAATTTTTAAGGCTGCTGCTGTCTAAAAACACGTCGCCGCAGATGAAAGCCATTGTGGAAACGATACAGAAGGATCAGGATATCGTTATCAGAAATATGGAAAGTGATCTGCTAATGGTACAAGGCGTGGCCGGAAGCGGTAAAACCTCCATTGCCCTTCACCGGGCGGCATATCTGATGTATCAGGGTCTGCAGGCCAAGCTTTCCGCAAACAGCATTTTGATCCTTTCTCCCAATTCCGTGTTTGAAGAGTACATTTCCAATGTGCTTCCTGAGTTAGGGGAAGAAAACGTAAATTCCGTTATTTTTGACGATATCTTATGCAAAATTCTGCAAGGATACCGGATACAGACCAGAAATGACTTTTGGGAACATATGATGGGAGATGAGCCTTATAGCAGTATTGCACGAAAAAGCATGGAGTTTAAAATGTCGGAAAGCTTCCGGAACATGCTGGACGCGTTCCTCCTTGAGATTCCCTTGCGCTGGATTGATTTCCACGATATTCACTATAACGGCAGCCTCATTATAAGCAAGGAACAGCTCCGGGAATGGGTATTGCGAAGACCTCATATCTCACTGGGAACACGTCTTTCTCAACTGGAAGATTATGTGATAGAGCTGATATTCGGGACGGGCAGAAAGCACGGCGACGGAGAGCAGCGGAATCTGATCCGGCAGGAAATCCGAGAATTTACGCAACTCAATATCATTGAACTGTACGGTAAAATTTTCAGGAAATCAAGTGTTACGGAAAACGATATACCGGACAATATTCGCAAATACACGCAGGAAAACCTAAGCTCCGGGCTGCTGTTTTATGATGATGCCACGGCCGCCGCCTATCTGTACCTGAAAACATATGGGAACACAGGCTATCGCCATATCCGTCAGGTTGTCATAGACGAGGCTCAGGATTACTATTCTCTTCAATATGAAATATTCCGGCTGCTGTTTACCAATGCCAAATTTACGGTTCTCGGCGACATTAACCAGACGCTTGTCAAGCCGGAAAAAATATCCTTATATGAAACCATACGACAAATATTGAACAAAGAAAAGTCCGATTTGATAATACTGGAAAAAAGTTTCCGCTGTACAAATGAAATATTAAATTTCAGCTTACGGTTTATTGACGATGCTCCTCAGATAAAGAGCTTTAACCGTACAGGAGAAAGTCCCCAAGTACTCACTTCCGGCAGTTACGAAGAGCTTCTGAAGCTGATTATTCAGGAAATCGCCGTATGCCGGGAAAAGGGGTTGGAATCCATATGCCTGATCTGCAAAACGGCAAAGCTTTCAGACCGGTTGTATGAAGATTTAAAACAAAAAACAGAGATCCGGCAGGCCAAAAACGGCAATGCGGAGGGGCTCAAAGGAACGTTTGTAATGCCCGTATATATGTCAAAGGGTCTGGAATTCGATGGGGTTATTGTCTGTGATGCGGATATGGGGACGCACTGTAGTGAAGAGGACAAAAAACTCCTTTATGTGGAATGTACCAGAGCTCTTCACAGGCTCAGCCTGATATGTTCCTCGCCTTCCAGCTCTTCCACGCCAATGTCATGAAAGCCAAGCTTCCTGCATAGTTTGAGGGAGGCATCATTTCCCGGCCTCACGAAGGCCTGAATTACACCGAAGCCTAACACCTTCCGGCCATAGTTAAGGATGGCGCGGCATACCTCCTCCGCGTATCCTTTCCTCTGCCACGGAACCCCTATGATAAAGCCAATCTCAGGTTCCTCGTACCCGTCTCTGTAGGAAAAACCGGCCCTGCCGATTACGGCGCCGCCGGTTTTTTCCACCACTGTCCAGACGCCGAACTCCCAGAAGGTATAAACTTTCTCGATATATTGGCGGATATACGCTCTCTCCTGCTCCTTCTCAGGATAAAGATCTTCCGTAAAGGCGGTAATCTGCGGATGACGGTAAATTTCATAGAATTGGTCCACATCCTCCACCGTTGTTTCCCGAATCAGGCATCGCTCTGTCTCCAAAATATCCCATGGCATTCCCAGCAGCCTGCGGCAGACCTTCTCCAGATAATCCCTGTCCAAGTCCTCCGGCTCCTGTGCCACAAATACAAAATCGGAAAAATCCTGCCCCTCATTTCCTTCATGCAGATACGGCACCACCGCTTCCCCCGCGTCCCGCAGCTTTCGTGCTTCCGCCTCGCAGTCCGTAATCGTCAAAGTATGCTCTTTTCCGTCGATTTTTATGGTATGTTGTTTATAATAAAACAAAGTAATCACTTCCCCTCTTTACTCAGAAACTCTTTTCGGGTAAGATATATCATGGCGGGCAGAAATCAAGCTCGTATGCATCACGAAGTGATGGCAAGACAGCGTAAGCAGGCTTGCATTCTGCGCCAGCAGAATCATTATACCATGAGCGCAGAAAATCAAGCGGCCCGAAGGGACATTTGATTTTCAAGCCATGGATTACCGTATAATGCATCACGAAGTGATGGCAAGACAGCGTAAGCA
>ERZ808037.1921-NODE-1921-length-11841-cov-3.924940_pt1 | contig 11841 bp, 8 predicted proteins | sample MGYA00380190_ERZ808037 | MGnify/ENA primary metagenome ERZ808037 (study PRJEB31490, sample SAMN06133399) | mouse gut metagenome | isolation source: J9 | host: mice | place: China: Chengdu | collected 2015-05 ...
GGAGATTCTGTCAGGCTGAAAGGAAAAAAGGAAGGGTTCGAGGTGCTGAGGCTGGAGGAAATCGTGTCCTGAGACAGCCTGGAACGATCTGAGCCGGGTCAGCGCCGGACTGGATTAGGGCTGGACCAAGTCAGCGCTGAATCAGGTCAGTGCTGGACCTGGGACATCTCCAGGGCGTATACCCGATAGTCGTCATGGAAGAACAGGCCCAGGTTCCCCTTGTTGGAGGAGCCGCTGGCGCTGGTCTTGAACATGGTGGATACAGTCATTTCCAGGAAAGCTTCGGATTCCATGTACTGATTCCAGACGTTGAATTCAAAGGAGACGGTATCCGACACCTTTTCTCCCATCGGAATATTCGCTATTGCCTCCCGAGACAGGAAGGAATCGCTGTCCCATCTGACACGAATGTCAGAATTCTCCCGGAGTATGGCCCCTATTTCCTGGGCATCGGTAAAGCCCATCTTTTCCAGAACCGTCTCGATGGAGTCGCCTACCTTGATATCCAGGATGCCCATATCTGTGCCCTCAGGAAATCCCTTCGTCCAGCCGTAGGTGGTGAAGGAGGAAGCGTCCGGGGACTGTACCGCGTCCACCGGCAGATCCAGGAAACCTGTGGTGCCGGGGTACATCAGCTGGGTGCCCAGCCCCTCAATCTCCTCCAGGTACAGGCTGCTGTTCGCCAGCCCCTGATTCACCAGGAGATCCCGCAGAGCGCTTATGGTAATGCCGTCAATCTCCTGACCGAAGAGGGTCACGTTGCCCTGGAATATGTTCTCTTCTCCCTCTGCCCTGGAGTCCATGTAATAGCTCGCTCTTTGGTCCGGGGGCAAAGTCTCAGGATCCACTTCGGCCTGCTGGTCATCCGGCTCGTCCGATGAAGGCTCCGCGGAGGGCTCCGGCGACGGAGAAGGTTCCGGCTGCTCCGGCAGCAGATTCCTGACTGTTTCTTCCATGGTTCCGTCCAGCTCCTCCCACACATATTCCGGGATGTCTTCTTGCGTGAATGCCTGTATCTGAAGTGGGTCGGACTCCTGTGCATGGTCAAGCAGGCGCAGCATTTCACCGGCGGAAACCGTGTGCTGGGAGCCGTCGTCCGCAATCGTGCAGACCACGTTGCCGTCAAGGATATAGACGCAGGCGCTGCCCGCGGTCCTCTGGACCCAGCCGTAGGTTCCGCGGATTCCCACGGAGAGCGTGTCCATGCGGATTTCAAAAGTCTCGTCCTCTTCCAGCGCCTGTGTCACGTGGAAGAACGTGCTGCCGTATTCAGCGGTCAGCTCCAGATGCTTGTCTTCCTTATAGATGGAAGCGCCGCTTTCCTGATCCATCTTCGCCAGCTTCGTGTCGTCCAGATTGATCCAGGCGTAGCTGTCGGCGGGTGTCTCAAGGGCGTAGCCGCTGTACAGGGGCAGCTTCTCCTGGAGATCCACGCCCTCCCCGGCATCATCCTCCACATGTACGGCGCCCTGGGATTTCTCCAGCCGCATGGTCGTCGCGCTGACGCTTCCGGCTGTGCTGCTGTCCATGTTGCCGCACCCTATGCACAGAAATGCTGCCAGCAGGATCAAAAGATACGTTTTCTTGTGTCCCATTTTTTCTGTCCTCTCTTTTTGATGCATTTGATGCATGGATTTTGCTGTTTCGGATTTTCAGCAATCTTTGTTCTCGATTCCGAAATGCAAGCCCTATCATAGCATACGTTGTGGAGGCATGTCAAGCTGCAGAAGCGAGTTCGGCATATCTGCCCGCGGTCGCTGCCCTGACAAATTCCTCGCGTATTTCATTCCTTTTCGCATTGCCGTAAATCCGGCGTTGCCGGTGTTCAGGCAATTTCCCACATTTTCACGCTTCCATGGTAAGGGTTTCAGTGATATGACAGTGAATAGAAGACAAAATAATTGGGAGACAAGTGATGTCTCCCTGATTTTTGTAATTGTAAGTTGTAATTGATAAGTTATTAACATTTGTATTTGCTAATTTATTTTATTAATATATCATGTTCGATCAAGTTTGTCAACAGCGCTTTGGATAGAATCAATTTCGCCCACAGAATCTATTTCATCCATTATTTTGGCCCATTCTTCGTCCGGCCTTACGATAATACGGGAATTCATATATGCCCATTCGACTGGCAGAACCGTTACACCCTCATAATAACTTATGGAATTGTTCTGTATTTTATTTAAAACAATGGCTAATCGAACCGGCGCTCCCGGAAAATATAAGGGGGCTAAAAGCTGTATTTTATTCTCGCCAGTTTCAGTATTATGATAACAGAAAGGCAAGGCCAATTTAAAATTTCTCTTTAGTTTCTTTTCCAAGGTTACCATTGCGGAATCGAACAATGCACTTATTAATTCCTTGCTAAAATAACCCGCATTACTAAATCGTTCAAAGTTATCATCTATTATATGTTCTTTCCTCGGTTTTAATTCAAGGCTGCTGTCATAAATCAAGTCATTTACATTGTCGCAGTAGTCAGCTAAAGGTGGTAAAGAAGGTGGCTCAACCGGCGTTTGTTTTTGTAAACGTCACCTCCATTGAACTCAACCCATGATTGTGGCACAATGAGGACATGGAAGCTTTCAGGAAAAGGACAAAAAGGAACAGAATAAGAACAGAAAAGGAAATGAATAAAAATGGAAAATAGGAAAAGCCAAGGAATTCAATTTACGACTTTCAGCAATCTGCGCTATGTCTTCACAATACTATGCAAGAACCATAAAACCTATGTGCTCTTGAATCTGGTGTATGCGGTGCTCCGGTGCCTGGGGGCAATCCTGCCCGTGTTGTACATGAAAAGTATTGTGGATTTGCTGACCGCCCAGGAGGGCATCCGATCCTTTATCGCCTGGTCGCTCTTCTTCTACGGTGCCATGCTCCTGGAGAGCCTGATGCACAAATGGATGGACTGCTATTATAACCTGACCGGGTCGCAGAAGGTGCGGAACACCATCCGTATCCAGATATTGCAGTGCGCAAAGCGGACGGAGTATATCCGTTTCGACGACCCGTCCTTTTTTGACATCTATTCCAGGAGCGTCTCCGAGGGCGAGGATCGCTGCCTGGACATTCTGGGATCTTTCTGTGACTTTATCACCACCGTGTGCTCCCTGTCGGGCATCACGGCCATCATCCTCCAGCTGAGCTGGCCGCTGGTGGCATTGTCGGCGGCGCTCGTGGCGGCGCACATGTGGGTGGTGACGAAAGCGAACAGGCTCCAGTACGACTGTGACACTGCGGCACTGCCTCTCCGCCGTGCCAACGACTACATCAAGCGTATGTTCTACCAGAAGCAGTTTGCAAAGGAGGTCAAGGTCTTTTCCTTGGATGACCTGTTCATCAGGAGGCAGCGGGAGGTGTCGGACGGGCTGGTCGAGAACTTCCGTAGATTCGCACCCAGGTATATCGGGCTGGGTATGGCGGGCTCTGCCGTGAACATAGCGGAACAGGTCGGCATCGGCTTGCTGTGCGGAATCTCGGTGCTCCTGGGCAGGCTCACGCTGGGCGGGTTCGCGGCACTCCAGTCCGCATGCGCCGAATTCATCTATCAGCTGGTCGAGATGTTCGAGGTCGTCCCCAAGCTGAAGAAGCACTCGCTCTACATCAGCGACTTACGTAGGTTCATGGAATCCGGCGAAGATATGCCTGTAGGGCTCCCCGCGCCCGGCCCCTTCGTCGGATTGGAGCTTGACCGGGCATGCTTCACCTATGAGGGCTCCGGCTTTTCGCTGAAAGACCTGTCCATGAGGATCGAAAAAGGCGAAAAGATAGCCATCGTAGGCGAGAACGGCTCCGGCAAGTCCACGCTGATCAAGATGCTCCTGAACCTCTACCATCCCGAAAGCGGCAGGATCTGCTATAACGGTAAGCCCTACGGCGAATACGACAGAGAGGCCCTGCACGCGGTGTTCGGCACGGTCTTCCAGGATGTCCAGAGCTACGACATGACAGTGGCCGAATATGTGCTTCTGCGGGAATATACCGAAGCCGACTATCCGATTGTCTGGGAAGCCCTGAAGAAGTGCGGGCTGTACGGTTTCGTGGAAAAGCTCCCCAAGGGGCTGGAGACCCGCATCTCCACGGAATTCGACAGCGAGGGGCTGGAGCTTTCCGGCGGGCAGCTGCAGAAGCTGGCCATTGCACGGATCTACGCCGGTGACTACGACTTCATCATCCTGGATGAGCCCACGTCCGCCCTGGATCCCCGGTCGGAATACGAGTTCAACAAGACCCTGTTCGACATCGCCAAAGACAAGACCGTCATCTTCATTTCCCACCGCCTGTCCACCACCCGGTTCGCCGACAGGATCTACCTCATGGACGGCGGCAGGATCCTGGAACAGGGCAGCCATGAGGAGCTGATGGGGATAAAGGGCGGACATTACCGCGAGCTCTTCGACATGCAGGCGGAGTTCTACCTGGAGGGCGGGGGCGGGGAGCACCAGGCCGCATGACAAAGCCCTGTGTCGGCTTTTTGGTTGTGGAGTTTTTGCAAAATCGTCTTTTTTAAAAGAGCCATTTCCCTCAAAATCGTTATTTTTAAAAGCCGTATTTTTCTCAGAAACAAAATGAAAGCAAAATAAAAAATTAAACCATTTGCTTTTTGTGTCACTATTAAGATAGAAGCCAATGACAGAAGCTTCTGAACCCCGGGGAAGCGACAAAGGAACACTGAGAGGAATAAGGACAAAATGGAGGTGGCTTTATGCGGCAGTCTTTCAAGGAGCTGAAAGATAATCTGCTATATCTGCTGAAGCTTGTGTGGGGATATGACAAGTCCCTGTTTGCCGTATTCGCGGTATTTTCCATATCGGGAGCGGCGTTGAGCTATACTGAGATTTATGTGCCCAAGATCCTGCTGGGCAGCCTGATCCGGGAATCGCCCATGGACAGGCTCCTCGTCCAGGTAGGGCTGCTGAGCCTGGCGATACTTGCCGTGACCTTGGTGAAGAGCTGGACGGGGAACCGTTACCAGTGCAAATGCGGGCTTGTGCGGTCGGATCTGTGCCTGAATCTTCTGACCGTCAAGCGATTCCGGATCCGATACCGCTACATGGAGGATCCAAAGACAGCGGACAGCCTGGAGAGGGCGAAGTACATATCCTGGAGCTCCAATGTGGGCATAGAAGCGGCGCTCAACAATCTCCAGGCCTTTGCAAGAGGGGCCATTCTGCTGGCCGGGGTCATCGCGGTCTGTGTCTCGTTGAATCCGGCCATACCCCTGACATTGATTGCGACGGCTGTAGTCAACCTGCTGCTGGGAAATGCCTCCAAGAAAAGGGACGTGGAGATCTGGGAGAAGAACGCCTCCCTGGATCGGGAGATCGAGTATCTGAGCGGCAACATGGGAGAACCGGACGTAGGCAAAGACGTGCGGGTCTACGGCCTTAAGGAATGGTGGCTGGGGAAGTATGCCGCATGCCTGGGCATGAGGCTGAAGAACGAGGCGGAGTCCCAAAAGACGCTGACCGGTATGCGGCAGATGGCCACATTGCTCGCCATGGCCGCTGACGCTGTCGTATACATATGCCTGATAGGGGAGGTGCTTTCCGGGGGAATCAGCATCGACGACTTCCTCCTCTATCTCGGAGCGGCTGCCACGCTGAACGCGGCTTTCCAGGAGATGATCGGCAGCGCCACGAATATCGCGCAATATTCCAGATGCATCTCGGACTTCCGGAAGGTCATGGAACTGCCAGAGGAATTCCAGGAGCCGGAAGAGGAATCTTCCATGAAAGGGATGCCGGAGCCCGCGGAACAGGGGGAGGGGCTGCCCTCGATCCGCTTTGACCGGGTCAGCTATTGCTATCCGGGGAGCGCCGCTCCTGTATTGAGGGATCTGAGCTTCGAAATCCGAAAGGGGCAGCGGGTCGCCCTGATAGGCGTGAACGGCGCGGGGAAGACGACTGTGGTGAAGCTGCTGACGGGGCTGCTGGAGCCGGATGCGGGTACGATCTACGTGGATGGCATCGACACCAGGCTGATTCCAAGGCAGGAGCTGTATGACCGCTTCTCCGTGGTGTTCTAGGAGATCAACCAATATGCCTTTACGGTATCCCAGAACATATCGTTCCAACAGGAATATGACAGGGAGCGGATGCGCCGTGCCCTGGAGGGCTCCGAAATGCGCCGGCTGGTGGACGGATTCCCGAAAGGGGCCGATACGATGCTGCGCAAGGACTATGCCACGGACGGGATCCTGCTGTCCGGAGGGCAGGCGCAGGCGCTCTCCTTGGCCAGGGCGCTGTACAAGGACAGCCCGTTCCTGATCCTGGACGAGCCTACCGCAGCCCTTGACGCATTGGCGGAGGAGAGGCTTTACCGGCGCTTCGACCGGATCATGGATGGCAAGACCGTCCTGTTCATTTCGCACAGGCTGGCCAGTACGCTGTTCTGCGACCGTGTCCTTGTGATTGACGGCGGCATGATCCGCGAGGAGGAGACACATGAGGGCCTGCTCCAGATGGGCGGGCTCTACGCAGAGATGTACGAGAGCCAGTCCTCCAGATACGCGGAGGGGAAAGGAGAGGGAGCATGAGCGGATTACAGGGGCACAAGAAGAATGTTGCATTATTCTTTTATTTTTTAAAAGAGGCCAGACGGTACTCCAGGTGGTTCGTGCCGGTCAGCGCCATGATCATGGCGATCCAGGCGGTGCGCCCTTTTCTGCTGGCATATCTGCCCAGCCTGCTGATTGACGAGCTGACGCGGGGACGGCGCATCGCCGCCATCATAGCGTATGTGGCAGCCGTGATAGCCGGTGAGGGAGCCCTGGGGCTGTTGGTGCAGGAACTGCGCAAAAGGCAGGATGTGGAGAGCATCAAGGTGAACCGCCGGATGGAGATGAACGTGTCCCTGGCGATGGCGGACGTGCCCTATGCCAGGCTGGAGGACAAGGAGTTCCTTGATTTCCGCCAGACCTACCTGAGCGGGCTGAGCCGCTCCTCACAGATTGCCTACGTGATGGTGAGGGCTTTCCATATCGGGACCTGCCTTTTAGCGCTTGGGGGATATGCCGCGCTCCTGATACGGCTCCTCGCGACAGACAGGGCGGGAGTTCCCTCTGGCGTGGCGGCCGTGGACTTCCTGGCCTCGAACACCTGGATCTGGCTATTGGCCATTGCGGGCATGAGCGTCTATTCCTCGTACCTGAAAGTAAAGGCGGACAATATGTACACGAAGATGGTGGAGGAATTCGCGCCTACGGAGCGGGCGTATGCCTATTACCAGAAGCTGTCGAGGAACCAGCTGTGCGCAAAGGACATCAGGCTGTTCCGGTTCTACCCGCTGCTTTCCGCCTATATGGAAGATTACCGGAAAGCGGCGAGGAAGCTGGAGATTAGGTTCCCCAATGCCACGCTCTGGCGCGCCGCCCCGGCGGACATCTGCCTGAAAGTGCAGACGCTGCTGATCTACATCCTGGTGGCGATGAAGGTATCTGTAAAAATGATAACCTTTGGACAGTTTTACATGTATGCCAATGTCATCCGCAATACCATCGGGGCGCTGTCCGATATGTTGGACGACATCACCGGCGTCAGGTATGCTTTCGGATTCCACTATGCCTATCAGGTGCTGGTGGAAGAGGGGACGGCCTGCACAGGGGGCCCTATGGAAGATGCAGCCGGACAGGCGGAAAAAAGCGAACCCCCTGCCGACGCCGCGTTCATGAGCCTTGAATTCGAGGATGTCTGGTTCCGGTATCCCGGGAGCGAGGCCTGGGTGCTGCGGGGATTTTCCGGAAAGATAGAAGCCGGGCAGAGGGTCAGCATCGTGGGGATGAACGGCGCGGGGAAGACTACGCTGATCAAGCTCCTGCACAGGTTCTACCAGCCGGAGCGGGGGAGGATACTGGTGAACGGGATCGATATCAGCTCCTATCCTTATGAGGCCTCTTGGCGGATGTTCTCGCCCGTATTCCAGGATGTCCATTACTTTGCCTATTCCGTGGGCGAGCATGTGGCTGCGTCCGCGGACATGGTTCCCGAGAGGGTCGACCAGGTGCTGGGGCAGGTGGGGCTGACAGAGATGCTCTCCAGGCATAAGGGGCATGACACAGAGCTGACGAGGGACTTTTCCGAGGAGGGTGTCATCCTGTCCGGGGGAGAAGCGCAGAAGCTTGCCATGGCGAGGGCTTTCTACCGGGACGCCCCCATCTATGTGTTCGACGAGCCCACCGCGGCGCTGGATCCGCTGGCGGAGAAAGAGATCGTGGACTGTTTTGACGGACACACACAGGGCAAGACGGTGATCTATATCTCCCATCGGATGGCGAGCTGCCGGAATTCCGATAAGATTTTCGTAGTTGACAAGGGATGCCTGGCCGAATGCGGGACACATGAACAGCTTGTGGCAGCGGAAGGGATTTATTGGCAGCTGTGGTCTGCACAGGCACAGTGGTATGGGAGGCCTGGGGTTTGAAGTGGGTTTGATAAAACGCTGAGGATATTCCAGTCCCCCTTTCTCCTCCTTGGGAACCGGAGAAAGGGGGTTTTGTCATATGGAGAAACCTTTTTGACATATGAGCAATGGCTGTAGTAGCTTCAGGCAGGTGCCAGGTGATGATTATCTATTGGTTTTAGCATTCTTTTTTGTCCGGGATAGGGAAAGAAGGATAGGAGCAATCTCGTCATCCAGAAGCTTCCTATATTCATCGAAGCAGAGGCCTTTTGTCTTTTGACAGTGTTCTTCCCGAATGGTGTGTATTTCATCGATGGTCAAGGTGATGTTTTTATCCATAATCAAAAGCCTCCTAACATCATGCTGGGTGGGAATATATCCACCTGGGAAAGATTCATTGAAAGGTTTATTGCATTTACAGCTTTGATTGTCTTGGGGTTGACAAAAAATATACCTTTAACTTTCTCATAAGGATTCCTTTCTATATACGTGGAGCGGTCTGAATAGTTGCATTTTAGTTACTATAACAAACTTTTTTATGATGGTCAACAGAAGCGCAACAATCCTATGTTCATACAACGTAATTTTCCGTCCGGTGTATGGGTAAATTTATTCCAAAATCGTTATTTTTAAAATCTGTATTTTTCTCAGAACATCCCACTATACTATATTGCGTAAAATTTCACAGTGACCATTTTCTCAATGAATATGCTCGTTCTGATAATTTTCGTTGTGGTGACAGATAATAGACATGGAGGTGATTCTGGATGATAGATTATAGTCCTATGTGGGAATATATGCGTACCCATCATATTAGTCAATATTATCTGTTAAAACATGATATTGATAACAAGACGATATACAATTTAAAGAGAAATGAAAACATTACTATGCTGACGCTTGAAAAGCTATGCAAAGCGATGGATTGTGAACCTAACGATATTGTGAGATTTATTGATGAACAATGAGAGAGGGATGCTGTTTTCGGCGTCCATTGTTTTGGCGCAGGAGACAGAACACGGCTGAAGCGGGCTAAGGACAACTAGGGGGGAGCGCAGAGGGGTTATCCTCTCTGCCGCATGCAAAATAAGGCGCACAAAGATAGGTCATATATTTGGAAAGTGGAATAGATTTGATGTTTTGGTAAAATTGTGATATCTTAATAGAAAGAGGCAGGTGTGATAAGGTGATTGTAAAAGCGAGAGTGAAACGCTCAGGTGATATTATAGGATATGTAGTTGACGATGGGCATAGTGATATATTCATTGATATTAGTGAAACATATAAGTATAGGCCGGATAATGTACTCATATTATCTAACGGATTATGGAGAGCTAAGAGTGGAAATATACCTACAGTAAAAGAAATAGAAATACAAAATAGGAGTACCCCATCTGTAGGAAGACCTGGATTGATATACAAGTCATCATTGGGTAGAATGTCTTTGACACAAAGGAAATTATTGGAAAAGATAAGAGACTGGATAGATATGTGGAGTTCAAAGGAAGCGCAACATCTATACATTTAAGCAAAAATGAGCTGGCGAAATTATTGAATGGTAAGTACAAATGGGTAGGGCACACTCATCCGGGAGATACATTTAATTGTTTAATGCCGTCTGACGGGGATTATAGTACATTGAGATTATTCAATCAAAGACACAGCGTGATATATAATTCTATAGGACATTATTACGTATTTGGAGAGGAGTAAACATATGAGATTAAATGAGAGTTCCAAGCAGATATTATTTGGCAACATAGAACTGATAAAATATTGTAGGGGCGCTGGGGTAAGCATTGAGAAGATTAAAAGGTGCAATATAGAAAGAATGGGGGATTTGTATGTGTTTGTGTTGAGCAAAGACAATGTAAAAGATTTGGCGGATAAGTATCTTGAATATGATATAGATACCCAGCCAGATATTGTATTGACGATGGAGTACAAAGATGGAAAGGGATTTGAATTTGAGACGACGGAATTCACGAAGAGGGTATTGAATATATAGCGAAGTCAGGGCAGATGCCTGCCCTGGGAAATTTGCCGATTTCTTTATTGAACCATCAGGATTGTTCAATTTCTGACTTTCTTTACAATGGATATAAATCATCCCTGATTCTGTCCGGAAAGAGCCGGGCCCGTAATTTTTTCAAAAAAACATAAACCCCGCCAACCTTCCTCAAACGCCCCGCACTATATAAGTATACAGCGCTGGAGCAATAAAAAGGGAAAACAAAAAGCAGACCATAGCGGAACAGGCTAAGGCTGAGGAAAGGGCTTTGAGGTGGCTATTATGGATTTTATCAAGAAATTATTTACGAATATCGGCAATTCCGGCAAGATAATCCGGCTGATGTGGAAGAACGACAAGGTATATCTTTTCTATATATTGTTGGACATTGCCGTGTACTCCTGTCTGCCTTTTATCAATATATTCCTGGTCCAGAAATCCATCCGGATGCTGGAAGACAGCGATGGCTTCCAACGATACATTCTGGAGGTGCTGGCGCTCATCGTGCTTGGCTTTGCTTCAAACTGTCTGCACGATTACCTGAACTATAAACGGGAGCTCCATGGTGGCGTAATAGAACTTGCGCTATATAAGGATCTCTTTGAGAAGACACTGGAGATTGATTATGAGATGCTTCTGGACAAGGAAGTCCAGGAAAAGAGGGAACTTGCCCTGAAGATGGTCTCAAATGGCCGCTTTTCCCAGATTGTAAATAATTTTCACAATTTTGTGTCCAATCTCATCATCTTGTTGGGGCTTGTGGCGGTACTGTCCCAAATCGATGTCTGGATATTGGCGGTCTCCCTGGTGGTCGTGGTGGCCAATGTGGCTGTCACGGCCTATAGGAACCGGTACAGCCGCGCCGTTGACGTGGATCTGAACCCGGTACTAAGGCGGGTGAGGTATTTTGTGGAGATCGGCGCTTCCTTTTCCTGTATGAAAGAGATCAAGACATATGGGATGAAGAAAAAGCTTGTGGCCGAATATGCAAAGCTGCAGGAGGAGACGCGCCAGGGACTGAACAAGGTGATCCATCTGTCCCTTACCGGCTATATGATATCCCACGTCATGCAGCTTCTGCTGGACGGGTCGGTCTATGCCTATCTGGGGTTCCGGGTGCTGGTGCGCCATAACCTCAGCATCGCGAGCTTTTCCATGTTCCTGAACGCGATCTATAATTTTAACGACTCTATCGGCGCCATCGTCAGTACCTTTGCCCAGATATATGCAAACGGGGCCTATCTGCAGGATTATTTTGACTTTATGGCCTTAAAGGGCATGCAGGGCCAGGGGGATGCGGCCCCGCTGCAGCTGCCGGAAGCGGTTCCCTGTTCTTTCGTCCTGGATCATGTAAGCTATCGCTATCCCCATCAGAAAGAATACGCCCTGCGGGATGTGAGCATCGAGATCAGGCCGGGGGAGAA
>ERZ808037.1924-NODE-1924-length-11823-cov-3.424315_pt1 | contig 11823 bp, 12 predicted proteins | sample MGYA00380190_ERZ808037 | MGnify/ENA primary metagenome ERZ808037 (study PRJEB31490, sample SAMN06133399) | mouse gut metagenome | isolation source: J9 | host: mice | place: China: Chengdu | collected 2015-05 ...
AAACTGATGCTTGAAATATCCTGCAAGCCGATTAACATATTCTTGGATTTTAATGCGGTTATCGTTAATTTAGAAAGTATGGAAAAAGAACAGCAGAGGGAATGTCTGGATAACATTGAAAGCAATATCAATATGCTGAAATCTTATCTTGAGGAGAATATTGCTATGAAAGAAAATGCTCCCGATATTCCTGCCACGGGTATGGCAGTTTTACAGCAGCAGTTTTTGTTGGTGCAGGCAATCGAAGAATGGATAGCAACACTGAAAAAGGAATTGGGATAATTTGCTATGAGCAAGAAGGAATGGATCTTATGTCCTATCTGCGGGAGTAAAACCCGTAATAAAGTCAGGGAGGACACGATTCTGATAAATTATCCTCTCTATTGTCCGAAATGCAGACAGGAAACATTAATTGAGGCAAAGAATTTACATGTTACAGTTATCAAAGAGCCAGACACATTAGATGCAGAGCCGATGAACGTGTGAGAAAGCACTGTTTGTCGGTTTTTGTATATTTGTGAATATGGAGAAATTTTGATATAATAAACCCTCCACTGTAACACCAGACTTTTGCGGTGTGGTAAGATTGGCTTATAGGAGGTGAATTTTATGAATACATACAGGACTTCGGAAGTGGCAGAAATCATTGGCATACATCCGAATACCGTAAGGAAATATGAGGAACTAGGACTGATACCAAAGGCAGAGCGCAGGCCTAATGGCTATCGGATGTTTACAGAGTTCCATATGGAGCAGCTGCGGCTTGCCCGTATCGCTTTTCAAATAGAGGTGCTTCAAAACGGATTGAGAAAAAAGATTGTAGAAACGGTTAAGATTTCTGCACAGGGTGATTTTGACAAGGCTCTTTGTTTTGCGAAAGAATATCAGAGCCAAATACAGAAAGAACAAAAAAATGCGGAGGAAGCGATTCATATTGTAAAGCAGATTTTATCTGGCAGATCAGCAGAACAATCCATTTGTTTAAAGCGCAAGGAAGTATCCGATTATTTGGGCATTTCTATGGACACGCTCCGAAATTGGGAATTGAACGGTTTGCTTCGAATTAAACGGAAACAAAACGGATACCGTTTTTACACAAGTGATGATGTGGAACGGCTAAAGCTTATACGGTCACTTCGATGTGCCAACTATTCATTAGAAGCGATCCTGCGAATGTTAAATGCTCTTGAACATAATCCGCAGACAAATATTGAACAAGTCTTGAATACGCCGAAGGAGGATACCGATATTATTTCCGTCTGCGACAGACTGATTGTATCATTGCAGGCGGCCGAAAAAAATACAGAAAAAATGATAACGATTCTCGCAGATATGAAAAAGAAATTTTCTTAACCCTCCACCTTAACACCAACCTTTTTTTCGCTGTTAAGATAAAAGCGATAACATCAAAAGGAGGTAAAACAGATGAATGAAATTATCAGTGTGAAGCAGCTTTCAAAATCATATGGCGGATGGAGTGCTGTGGAGGACTTGAATTTGTCAGTCATGCAGGGAACGATTTTCGGGCTGCTTGGGGCAAACGGCGCAGGAAAAAGTACCACAATCGAATGTATGTTAGGTACAAGGCGGCCTGATACAGGAACAGTTTCAATTTTAGGAATGAATCCGTTCCTGAAAAGAAAACAGCTTTTTGAACATGTCGGCGTCCAATTCCAGGAAGCCAATTATCAGGATAAAGTGACGGTTGCTGAGCTATGTGAGGTAACCCAGTCACTCTATCGGTATGCCGCAGACTATGGGGAACTTCTGAAGAAATTCGGCATTTCTGATAAAGCGAAAAGCATGGTAAAGGAGCTTTCAGGAGGACAGAGGCAAAAGCTGTTCATTGTTCTGGCTCTGATACCCCAGCCAAAGGTTGTTTTTCTGGACGAACTGACTACGGGACTTGATGTAAAAGCCCGACGGGAGGTATGGGAAATCTTATCTGACCTCAGAGAAAAGGGACTGACAATTTTTCTGACATCCCATTTTATGGATGAAGTAGAAGCATTGTGCGATGCAATCTGTATATTACGGAAAGGAAAAGCTGTCTTTTGCGGGACAGTAAAAGAAGCCATTGCAGACAGTCCATATGAAAAATTTGAAGATGCTTATTTGTGGTATTCGGATGAGGAGGTAAGTGAGAATGAAAACATTTCGAACAATGCTGAAAAATGAGATGAAACTTTCTCTGCGTGATATGAATATGGTCATATTTGCAATTTGTATTCCGCTTGTGGTTTTGATTCTGCTTGGCGCTATTTATGGCAATAAACCTGCTTCTCCGGGTGCGGAGTACACGTTTCTGGAGCAGTCCTTTGGGGCTCTGACAACGATTTCGATTTGTGCAGGCGGCGTTATGGGCCTGCCGCTGGTAGTATCTGATTACCGAAATAAAAAAATATTGAAACGTTTTAAAGTTACCCCCGTCAGCCCTGGGATGATTTTGGCAGTACAGGTTGCGATATACACAATCTATTCTGTGGCATCGCTTATACTGCTTTATATCGTTTCGGCAGTTTTTTGGGGATTTCGTATGGAGGGTTCCATAGTTGCTTTTCTTGGCAGCTATCTATTGGTTATGTTATCCATATTCAGCATCGGCATGATGGTGGGCGGCATTTCCCCGAACTCTCAGACTGCGGGTGTGATTGCAAGCCTGCTTTATTTCCCAATGCTTATTTTTTCAGGAGCAACCCTGCCGTATGAAGTAATGCCGGAGGCAATGCAAAAAGTAGTGAGTATTCTGCCTTTGACGCAAGGGATAAAACTTTTAAAAGCTGCTTCATTAGGACTTCCGATAGAAAGGACTTTTGTTCCAGTGATTGTTATGGTGGTACTTGCTGTCATTTGTATCGGAGTATCCCTTTGCTTTTTCAAATGGGAGTAGTAAGTAATGCCGAGTGGCTATTATGCCCTGTCTGCGGAAATAAAACAAGGTTAAAAATGCGGAAGGATACAGAACTCAGGAATTTTCCCCTTTACTGCCCAAAATGTAAACAAGAAATATTGATAAAGGTAACAAATTTACAAGTAACAGTCATCAAAGAGCCAGACACATTAGATGCAGAGCCGATGAACATGTGAGAAATCACAGTTTGTCGGCTTTTCTTTTTACAGAACCATAGGTAGATACGTCCACCAAATTAAAAAAAACAGCAATTTGGTGGGCGGTATTGCTATGCCCGAAAGACTTAACAAACACTCTCCAAACCTGTTTCAAGTTTGGAGGGATTTTTATTGCCTGCAAATAGCAATTTCTATTTTCATATACGATATAAAGGGACGGATAACCCGTTAAAAAAATCCTTGCCAATACAAGGGGGCTTTCTACCCCACAAGTAGAGGTCAAATTTCTACATAATAGAAATAAATTCTCCATAGACCGTAAAGGTGTGACAGCCTTTGCGGTTTTTCTTTTGTCGTTTTTTGCCGGATTACGCCGCAGGGCGTTATTCATCATCGGTTGCCGCTCACCGCCTTCCAACCTGAATTTTCAACAAAAAAATTCAGATTGGAGGAAAGGATATGGAGGGTAATCGCCCAAAAAGAAGAAAGGATAAGTACAATCCTTATACGATATTCGAGAAAGACGGCCAGTATTACGTTTCATTCAAAGATGGACAAGGTGTATCACATAAACTTGAAATCAGCAAGGTGCTGTATGACACGTTTGATTCTTTTGAATTAAGCGATTTGGTATATCTTAACGTGGTGGACAGGCATATCGAGCAGTCGGAGGTGTGGGAAAACACTTTGAATATGAGAGCAATGAAAAAGTCGGACAGTATGGAGGAAATCGTGTTCCGCAAGCTTCAGACAGAAAAGCTACATAAAGCAATCAGCGAACTGCCTGAAAAACAGAAGAAAAGGCTGATACTGCATTATTTTCAGGAGTTGACCTATGTGGAAATTGCAGAGCGGGAGAAATGCTCAACCAGAGCAGTAGAGTACAGTATCCACGGGGCAATGCAAAGCCTGAAAAAGTTTTTTGAAAAAAATTAAAAAAGGACTTTCGGGTTTTGCCTGATTAGTGAGGAAACAGGTGAGGGAGATAAAAATTCCTTCACCTGTTTTCTGCATTTATGTGGTGAATGGGTTTGTACCATGAAAATTTCATACCCATTCATCAAATACATTCCTGTTGTTATCGTGATGAGCGTAAGCCACGTTAGCAGGTACGCCATGAGCTAAATGGAGATAAAGGCATCGAAATCGCACAGATAAAAAGACAATGGTTTGCGGCTGTCCTATCCCCATTTAAGGAGCGAAAAATACCGGGCTATAACTGCCAGCTTGCTACTGGTAAGGCGATAACAGGCAGCAGGGACAATGATACTCCCGTCCAGTCACAGGTCGAGCGTAAATACCCATCAGGTATAAAAACGCCGCAACCAATGAGGGCGGCTCCGGGCGATCCCCGGAGGGGTTCTATTCCCGTGGAACTGGCCAGCAGCCAGTCGTTTGGTGACTTCCCTATGTTTGCCGTAAAAGCGGTAGATATGTAAGCCGGGGTGTCGAGGACAAATAGGCTTATCAGGCTAAAAGTGGTAGCCGGACACAAAACATGAAAATATTCTTAAGAATAATCAAAAAGCCATGCTTTTGTGTTCGGCTGATACATACCTGAAATGCAGGTTTTTTCGGCAGGCAAGATGTATTCTGTAAATTTATATTTTCCGCCATGAAAGAAAAATCAGACTGGATTCAGGAAGTAAAGATTATGGAGGACATTTTTATTATGGAAGAAAGAAAAATCAGACGTGGAGATATTTACCATGCAGACTTAAATCCCGTTTTCGGAAGCGAGCAGGGCGGATACCGTCCGGTATTAGTGATTCAGAATAACAGAGGGAATCAATACAGCCCAACCGTAATTGTGGCAGCAATTACAAGCAGGCCAAAGTCAAAAATGCCCACGCATGTCCCGGTTCCGGCAGATATGCAAGGTCTGGAAAAAGATTCTGTTGTGCTGTTAGAGCAAGTCCGAACACTGGACAAAAAGAGACTGGGAGATTATATCGGGACAATGGACAGGCAGCAAATGATGAAGGTTGATAAAGCGTTATGCTCCAGCACAGGAATGAGAAAACGGGATAAACCGATTTTAATGTGCTTATGCCCAATATGTGCAAAACCCTTTTATGATTCCAAAGAGCATTTTATCCAGAGGGCAGATAAGACTCAAAATTTAAAAGATACCTGTATGTTTTGCAACAGCAGGCAGGGATACGATTATTTAATAAGGAAAAGGTATTGCGGTGAGAACAAGGATAATTGAAAAGTCAAGGATGCGATTTGAAAATTCGCACATTAGACGGGAAGGGATTGTAAAGCTATGATAATAGCAAGCAGTCCCTTTTGTATTTCGGGAGGTGACTGATATAGATACCATGAATTTGCAAAAACAGGTTTATGACGCTGATGACATTCAAAAGCTATTGGGTATTGGCAGAAGCAAGGCATACGCATTTCTGGATGAAGCCTATGAGAGTCAGAAACCGTTCAGAGTGATAAAAATAGGAAAGCTGTACCGGGTTCCCAAAGAGGGATTCGATCAATGGTTAAATGGAGCGAGCTAAATGTGCGGAGGTGATAGGAATGGGAAAGAAAACACAGGAAAAGAGTGTTGCTTTTTTTGAACGAAATTCATGGTATCACCGTACAAAGGCACTGCAAGATAATGGCATTGTTAAATATGGAAAGAAAGGCGGATTTTCCAGTCAGGCAGAGGCGGAGGCCAGTTATCGGAAGTGCGAGGAAGAATTTAATACGCTGTTGCGGAAACAGCAGCTTTCAGGCAAATCTAATAAAGACGTTCTCTTTAAAGATTATCTTATCTACTGGTTTGAGGAAGTGTTTTCAAAAAGAATCGAGACGACAACAAGAATGGTTGGGGCATACACCTTATATGACTTGATTATCCCAAACATTGATTATGATATAAAGATGAGGTTTGTCAGCGTGGAATACCTGGACGGACTTCTGGAGAGGGCGTCAAAGGCTTGTGTTTCAGCAGGAAACAAAGGACGGGAAATTTTGAATCTTGCCATGAAAGAGGCAGTCATAGAGGGCTATATCAATGTGAATCCCGTGCCGGAAACAAAGCCGTATAAGCGAAAGAAACCCAATATCGTGATTCTCAGCAGGGAGAAAATAAAAATACTCCTTCAGGCGGCTTCAAAGGATAACTGGTATTTGGAAATTCTGTTGGGACTGTTTTGCGGACTGCGGAAAGGCGAAATCTATGGACTGAAATTTTCCGACTTTGATTTAGAACATCGTAGTGTGAAAATCAGCAGGCAGATTGTTGCAAACCCCATCATAAAAGAGGGCAGCAGGATTGAAGAAAATATTTCAATCGAACGTGATCCCAAAACGCCCAACAGTTTCCGGGTGCTGCGTGTGCCGGAGGTCATTATTACGGAGTTAGAGAAAAGAAAATGTCAGATAGATATGTATAAAGAGAAGATGCAGGAGGCTTTTATTGATAACGATTATATCAGTTGTCAGGCAAATGGAAAGGTACATAGCCTGTCTGCCATGAACAATGCTTTGACAAAGCTGTGTGTGCGGAATGGGCTTCCTGCTGTAACCGTGCATGGACTCCGCCATATGTTTGCGACCATTTTGGTGGAGCAGGGTGTTCCGCTTGCGAAAATATCAGGGTTATTGGGACATAGTTCTGTCAATACAACCTTTGAATATTATTGCGACGTCATGGATGAGAAAGAAAAGATTATTGCCTTTATGAATGATGCTTTTGCTCCTGAAGGCAGGGAAGGAACAGGATAATATGGAATTTGATTTAAAATTACAGCAGTTTGTGGACTGGAAGGTTTATAACGTCACGCCGATTAAGAATAAGTTTGGCTATCGTGTGGTTCTGATTTATGCGGATGGGACAAAAATACCACAGCAGAAATCCGGGTTTGCTACAAAGAAAGCGGCGAACACGGACAGGGACAAGACGCTGGGTGAATTATATTCAGGCACATATGTGGTATATACCAGTGTAAAAGTGAAAGACTTTATGCTGTTCTGGCTTGAAAAAGAAATGCGTCCACGCATTACAAGCGGTTCCTATGAAACCTATTCCAATATTGTGAATAACCATGTGATTCCAGCGATGGGCAACATCAGAATGACGGAAATCAAACGGAGCCATATCCAGAGCCTTTATTATGAAGAAGCGGCTGCTTCGACTTCTATTGCAAGGCTGGTAAAAACGGTGATGAATACGTCCATGCAGTATGCTGTGAATAAGAAGATCATTTCCATAAACCCAACGATTGATGTGGCTCTGCCAAAGCAGGTAGAAAAGAAAGCCTATCATACCCGGAACATTGATTTACAAAAGACGCTGAATATGGAGCAGGTTTTAACGCTCATTGAAGCGAGCAGGGAAACGCCAATCCATATGCAGGTACTTTTTGCAGTGCTGTTGGGATTGAGGCGGTGTGAAATCAATGGGGTAAAATATTCGGATATAGATTATATCAATCGGACATTGAAAGTGCAGCGGCAGTTAGGCAAGAAACCAAACACGACCGCCGAGGACTTCCCGACTAAGACGTTTACAAAGCAGGAAATCGGATTGAAAACGCCGTCCAGCTACCGAACCATACCCATACCGGATTATGTGTTTGAAGCCATTCTGGAAGAAAGAAAAGTGTATGAGAAGAACCGTAGAAGGAGGTCAGACACATTTCAGGATTTGGATTATATCTGCTGTTCCACTTATGGACGTCCGAGAAGCAAGGATTTTCACTGGAGGCATTATAAGAAGCTGTTGGAGGACAATGGACTGCCTGATATAAGGTGGCATGATTTACGAAGCACTTTCTGTACCATTTTATTAAAGAACAACTTCAATCCCAAAGCGGTATCACAGCTCATGGGACATGCGAAAGAAATTATCACCATAGATGTTTATGGAGACACTGCCGAAATCATTGAGGACTGCTTAGACGATCTCCAGCCGTTTATTGATGAAGTAATCCCAAAGGAAGAATGTGAAAGCGGTACAGATTTTTCAGAAGATAATTATATAGAACAAATCAGTGAATTTCTTGCATGAAACTAAGATACTGGCATAACTGAATCGCATAAAAAGATATAAAAAAGTACAGAACAAAAGTTCGATTTTGGTCTGTACTTTTTTTGACTTATATGTTATAATGAAAAACCAAATGACTGGATAATACTATCTGTACTGGTTGGTGTTATTCAGTGTTGTTTCGTTTCAAAAATACGGTTTTGTGACCTGCATTCGTGTAATTGCTATTTTAACGCTTATTCGCCAGCTTTGCAAGCCCATTTTACACGAATCGAAAATCAAATTACACGAATTTCGGGCGAATAGGCAAACTTTTTTCGGTCACAAATTGGAGGTTTTCATATGCCAGAGTTCAAATTACAAGCCCCCTACAAGCCCACAGGCGACCAGCCGCAGGCTATCGCCGAGCTGGTCAAAGGCTTCAAGGAGGGCAATCAATTCCAGACTTTACTAGGGGTTACGGGTTCCGGCAAGACATTTACGATGGCGAATGTCATTCAGGAATTGCAGAAGCCGACGCTGGTAATCGCTCACAACAAGACGCTTGCGGCGCAGCTTTACGGAGAATTCAAGGAGATGTTCCCTGAGAATGCAGTGGAGTATTTTGTGTCCTACTATGATTACTACCAACCGGAGGCCTATGTCCCATCTACTGACACCTACATCGAGAAAGATTCAGCCATAAATGACGAGATAGATAAGCTGCGTCATTCTGCCACTGCAGCACTGTCGGAGAGAAACGATGTTATTATTGTTTCCTCAGTTTCTTGCATATATGGACTGGGAAGCCCTATTGATTATCAGAACATGGTGATTTCTCTGCGGCCGGGTATGGAAAAGGACAGAGACGAAGTAATTCACAAGCTTATTGACATTCAGTATGATCGGAATGATATGGATTTTCATCGTGGGACATTTCGGGTGCGGGGAGATGTAGTGGAGATCTTCCCTGCTTACTCAGGCAATGAGGCATACCGTGTGGAGTTTTTTGGGGACGAGGTGGACAGGATAACGGAAATTGATACCCTGACAGGGGAGGCAAAGGCTCAATTGGGACATATTGCTATTTACCCGGCTTCCCATTATGTAATTCCCAAGGAAAAGATGGAGGAGGCAGCCAAGAATATTCTTGCTGAACTGAAAGAGAGGGTATCTTACTTTAAAAGTGAAGATAAGCTTTTAGAGGCTCAAAGAATATCAGAGCGAACGAACTTTGATGTGGAAATGATGCGGGAGACAGGATTTTGTTCTGGAATTGAAAACTATTCCAGGCATTTGACCGGGGGGAAGCAGGGAGAGCCACCGTATACTCTGATTGATTATTTTCCTGATGAGTTTTTAATAATCATTGATGAGTCACACATCACTCTTCCCCAAGTGCGGGGGATGTATGCGGGGGACAGATCCAGAAAGCAGACATTAGTGGAATACGGTTTTCGGCTCCCGTCAGCGCTGGACAACCGCCCTCTGAACTTTAGTGAATTTGAAGAAAGAATTGATCAGATGATGTTTGTGTCTGCCACGCCGTCAGATTATGAGGAGAATCATGAGCTGCTCCGTACAGAGCAGATTATCCGGCCTACAGGACTTTTAGATCCGGAGATTTTTGTTCGTCCGGTGGAGGGGCAGATTGACGATCTGATTACCGAGGTTAACAAGGAAGTAGATAAGGGCAATAAAGTACTTGTAACTACTTTGACAAAACGGATGGCTGAAGACCTGACTGACTATATGAGAGAAGTGGGAATTCGTGTCAAATACCTTCATTCCGATATTGATACATTGGAGAGAGCGGAGATTATCCGGGATATGAGGCTTAACGTATTTGATGTGTTGGTGGGCATCAACCTTTTAAGGGAAGGCCTGGATATTCCGGAGATTTCACTGGTAGCGATTTTGGATGCAGATAAAGAGGGATTCTTGCGTTCAGAGACATCGCTGATTCAGACAGTAGGGCGTGCGGCCCGAAATGCAGAAGGGCATGTAATTATGTACGCTGATGTGATTACGGATTCTATGCGTCGGGCTATAGATGAAACAGAGCGCCGGCGAAGGATTCAGCAAAAATACAATGAAGAGCATGGGATAACACCGACCACTATAAAGAAAGCAGTTCGGGATCTTATTGCCATATCGAAAGCAGCGGAGAATGATTCCAGGGACATGGAGAAAGATATGGAATCCATGGACGAGAGGGAGCTTAATAAGCTGATGAAAGAGCTGCAGAAAAAGATGCATAAGGCAGCAGCAGAACTTAATTTCGAGGAGGCGGCAACTTTAAGAGACAAAATGCTGGAGGTAAAGAAGATGCTCCTGGAAATGGAGTAGGCATCTTAGAATTTTTTTATTGACAATCATTGTCATTAAGAGTATGCTTCATATAGAAAGAGTTACCTATTCCTAACCCAAAAGGAAGGATAAAAGGGAGTATGATAAGGAGCATACGGCTATGAGATTAAACGAGGGAGTAATCGGAGAAACTTATAGGGTTATCAATGTTAATGTGGATCAGCAGATTACCAGGCGGCTTGAGGCTTTAGGGGTCAATGAACAGACCGCCATCACCATATTGAACAAAAAGGGCAGCGGCAGCCTAATTATTAAGGTACGGGGAACAAGGCTTGCTTTAGGAAAAAGGATTTCTGACGGAATTATGGTGAAGGAGGCATAAACATGGCACATAAAGATTATGAGGAACAGGCAGGCAGAGACAAGAACAGCCCGATTACTGTTGGATTTGTAGGAAACCCTAACTGCGGAAAAACTACATTATTTAATGCCTTTACAGGGGCAAAACTGAAAGTGGCCAACTGGCCTGGCGTTACGGTGGAAAAGGTGGAAGGAGAAACCAGGTATGAAGGGCGTCTGATTAAGGTTGTGGATACCCCAGGAATTTACAGCTTGACTTCCTACACGATTGAGGAAATTGTCACCAGGAAATGTATTGAAGATGAGGACGTTGATGTGATTATCAATGTGGTAGATGCGTCTTCTCTGGAACGGAATCTGTATCTTACGCTGCAACTTTTGGAATTAAAGAAGCCGGTAATTTTAGCTCTTAACATGATGGATATCGTGGAGGAGAGAGGAATGGAGATTGATCTTCATCGTCTGCCGGAGATGCTGGGACATATTCCCGTTGTGCCAGTTTCAGCAAGAAAGCGCAGCGGCCTGGATGTGCTGATGCATGCTGTAGTACACCATTATGAGGAAGGACCCCAAGGAATAGTGGTCCATTACGAGCCGTGGCTGGAAGGTCTGGTTAGCCAGGTAGAAGGAGCATTAAGGCAGCGCTACGGAGAAATGGAGAATTTGCGCTGGCATGCCATTAAAATGCTGGAGTATGATGAGGAAGTCAATAAAGACCACCCTATTGATCTCTTTCATATTGTCAGCCGCTCTTATGAAAAAGAGATTATTAATGAAAAATATGATTACATAGAGGAAGTAATTGAGGAATGCCTGTTTAATAAGAATGAGAAGGCGGCTACCACGGACAGGGTGGACCAGTTCATGACCCATCCGGTCTGGGGAATCCCCATCTTCCTGGGAATCATGGCACTGGTATTTTTCCTCACATTTACGGTTGGTGATTTCCTGAAACAATATTTCCAGATGGGCCTGGATGTGATTTCGGGATCCGTGCTTGCCCTGCTCACCAATGTGCATGCGGCCCAGTGGCTTACATCCCTGATCCTGGACGGAATCATTGCCGGGGTGGGCGGGATCCTTACGTTCCTGCCCAATATCTTCATCCTGTTCCT
>ERZ808037.1925-NODE-1925-length-11818-cov-5.469551_pt1 | contig 11818 bp, 7 predicted proteins | sample MGYA00380190_ERZ808037 | MGnify/ENA primary metagenome ERZ808037 (study PRJEB31490, sample SAMN06133399) | mouse gut metagenome | isolation source: J9 | host: mice | place: China: Chengdu | collected 2015-05 ...
TGAAAAAAATATTGTCATGCTGTAGCGCCGGAATAGAAAAGTCCAGCCAGATACAGCCCTGAATCACCGCGATCAAAAGCACCGGCATACCCGCCGACTTGAAGGTGAACAAGAGCACTACCAGCACCGCCAGAATGGACACCACGTTGTTGACCAGATTATCTCTGCCGAACGTTTTCTGCAGATCGTACTGACTCACTGACTCGCCACACACCAGCACCCTGCCGCTCGGATAATACTTCTCTGCAATTTCATGCATCCTGTCAAGAAAAGCGAACGTCTCCTCACTCTCCTCAGGAAGCGTCAGAAAGACAAGCATACGGCTGTAATTCTCACCCTGCAGCTGATTCTTCGCAAAGTTCATGGCATCATACGCATCGTCCAGCGTATCCTGCAGATCATCCTCCAGCGTAACATACCCTTCCTCCACCTCGTCGTGAACGAACATAAACATGTCAATCAGCGACACCTTATATTCGGGAAGACCGTTGACCACCTTCGCGTAGTCTTCATCATTCACGGCGTAAGCCGCATATACCAGCTCCGCCACCTCATAATCTAAATCAATCAGCTCCGAAAACTGCCTCGGCGTCAACTTATCCGTCAGGCAGTAATCGTCCAGCGCCTCTATATTGGCAAGGCCCTGCGTGTAATCTACCTCGGGACAAGCCTCCAGCTCTTCGAGCAGCTTTGCCTCTTTCTCATAGTCCCCCGCAGGCACAATCAGCGCAACCATGTTGCTGGCGCCGAAATTCTCGGTCTGCAGCTCCTCTGTCTTCTGGATGCTGTTCTGAATCGGCGGCGTAATCGTACTGTCGCCAAACACATAAGGGCATTTGCTGGAAACGGTATACGCCCCCACAATCACAAGCACAAAAAGCGGCGCCACAATATGTCTCGTTGCGTAATCGAATTTTCCCACAAAAGGAATATCCGGAATAAAATTCTTATGCTTGGTCGTGTCCATCAGCTTGGAAAACAGCATAATCACGCCCGGCATCAGCAGGAATACCGAACCCAGCGCCAGAAAAATGGACTTGATCAGACACATGGACAAATCCGGTCCCATCTTATACTGCATAAAGCCCATGGCGATCAGACCGCCAATCGTTGTAAGAGAACTGCCGCATATCTCCGGAATCGCCTTGCTGAGGGCTATGATAATCGCCTCGCGTGCTTCCAGATTAACATGCTCCTCCTTATATCTGTTTAAAAGAATAATCGCGTAGTCCACCGACAGCGCAAGCTGCAGCACCACCGTCACAGAATTGGACACAAAGGAAATCGTACCGAAAATGAAATTCGTCCCCATCTGCAAAATCGCCGCAGCCACAAAAGTAATCAGCAGCACCGGCACCTCCGCATAAGCCTGCGAGGTAAGCAAAAGCACAGTCACCACGACGAAAGCCACCAGAACGACGATGACGTTCATCTCCTCCGCAATCAGCTCGGCTTCAATATCCCCCAGCGTTGTGGACAGGTAATAGTCATAGCCGTCCAGCTCTTCTTTCACCCGATCCAATACCTCCAAGCATTGGTCGTCCTTTTCATCATAATCAAAGGTGACATTATAATAGGAAGAACCGTTGAAATAATGCTCCTCCGAATCGTCAAAGTCCACCATAAAAACGCCCGGCATAAACTCCAGCTTCCGCTCAATAGACTCTGCCTGTTCATAAGAGACGTTTGCCACCATCACGTCACAGGTGCCGTATGTAATAAACTCTTGTTCCATCAAATCCAAGCCCTGCTTCGTCTCCGTGGAATCCGGCAGATAATGGGACATAGAGTTCTCCACGTTCACCCAGTTTCTTGACACGGCTGAAAAAATGATCAAAATGCCAAACAGCAGGAAAAACAGATTCCGTTTATCCACAATGAATCCGCAGATTTTGACCATTGCCTGATTGCCGCCCTTTTTTTCATTTTGTTCGTTTTCCATAGAAAAACACCTCTTTCTTTCAATGGGAAATATAACATTTCGACCGCCGGTCGTCAATTCCGCACAGCGCGAGTTTTATACATTCCCTTGAAATTGTATAAAATACGGCGTAAACTATATCTGTATTGACAGAAAGGCTTCTCCATGAAAAAGAAACTACGTATCAGCTTAACCACAACACAGACCATTTTGCTTAGCTTTTTGCTGGCAATTTTTGTCGGAAGCGCGCTGCTGGCACTGCCGGTCAGTTCCGCAGACGGAGCAGCCGTACCCTACATAGACGCGCTCTTTACGGCGACCACCTCCATCTGTGTGACGGGACTCGTGACCGTTCCCACTTTTTCGACCTGGAGTCTGTTCGGACAGATTATCATTCTCTTTCTCATACAGATTGGCGGGCTCGGGGTGGTCACCATTATGTCGGGGCTGATGATCAGTCTGCACCGCAGAATCGGTATCCGGGACAGAATGCTGATTCAAGACGCTTTCAACTTAAACACCCTGTCCGGCATGGTTAAATTTATCCGGAAAGTGATCGTCGGCACCCTTTTCATCGAGGGAATCGGCGCCCTCTTGTACATGACGGTATTCGTGCCGGAATTTGGCGTAAAAGGCGTCTGGATTTCCCTGTTTAACGCCGTGTCCGCCTTCTGCAACGCGGGCATGGACGTGATATCGGAAAATAGCCTGTACGCCTATGTCCATAACCCCGTTATCAATATCGTGACAATCCTGCTGATTGTTTTCGGCGGAATCGGTTATATTGTCTGGTGGGATCTCGTGAACACGCTGAAAAATGCAAAGCGGCAAAAACGAAAATGCTTCGCCAGTCTGACCCTTCACAGCAAAATTGCCCTCTCCGTCACAGGAATCCTTATCCTTGCCGGGGCGGCGGCGTTTTTCATCTTTGAATACAACAACCCCCTGACGATAGGCAGTTTTTCCCTCTGGGACAAGCTGCTGGCTTCGCTGTTCCAGTCCGTAACCACAAGAACCGCCGGCTTTGCAACCATCCCGCAGGAAGACCTGACAAACGCTTCCGCTATTGTCTCCCTGCTTCTGATGTTTATCGGCGGCTCGCCGGTGGGCACTGCGGGCGGCATTAAGACGGTAACCTTCGCGGTGCTGATCACCTCGGCGTTTGCCACGATGAAAACCCATTCCGAGGCGGAGCTTTTTCATCGAACCATCCCGAAACAGTCTGTCAGCAAGGCGGTTGCCGTGGTGAGTATGGCATTCATTATCCTGTTTGCGGCAACCCTGCTATTGTCCGCCGTCACGGACGCCGACGCTCTCGACATCGTCTATGAGACCGTCAGCGCCGCCGCCACGGTAGGTCTGACAAGAAGCCTGACGTCAGAGCTGAATATCTGGGGCAGGATCATTATCATCATAACCATGTATCTCGGCAGGGTCGGTCCGATTTCTCTTATGATCGCGCTGAATACAAAAAAGGAAACAAAAAATATCATCAAAAATCCCACCGAAGATATAAGTGTGGGCTGAATATCAGGGAAAGGAAGATAAATTTATGGGCATTCATCAATCTTATGCGGTATTCGGTCTCGGCAGATACGGACTTGCCGTGGCAAAGGAGCTTGTAGGAAACGGCGCGGAAGTGCTTGCCGTGGATTTGGACGAAGAGCTTGTCAATGCAGCCATCGCCGAAATCCCCATCTGCAAATGCGCGGACATCACCGAGGCGGAAGTTATCAAACAGCTTGGCATCGCCAATATCGACGTTGTCGTCATCGCTATGGCTAGTAATCTGAAAGCCAGCGTTATGGCAACCATGCTCTGCAAGGAAATCGGCGTGAAAACCGTGATCGCCAAATGCGCCACCGATTTAGACCGCAAAATCTTAAGCAAAGTAGGCGCAGACCGGGTCGTATTCCCGGAGAGCGAGTCTGGCATCCGTCTGGCAAAAAACCTTTTAAGCTCCGGATTTATGGATATCATGGAGCTCTCCAAGGACGTCTCTATGGTAGAACTGCCCGTCAGACCGGAGTGGGTCGGAAAGACGCTGATTGAATTAAATCTCCGTAAAAAATACTCTATCAACGTAGTGGCAGTCATTGAGGATAAAAACGTCCGCATTGATATCGACCCCGAAATGCCTTTGCAGACATCCATGAAAATGATCGTGATTGCCAATACGGCGAAACTGGGGAGACTAGCATAATGCCTTCCCCAGCCATACCTTCCGTTATCTTAAGGAAAAACACACACGCAGCGATATCCTCAGTTTCCTACAGCTTTAGCTCCACCTGAATACCGCCGTCCAGACCTTCCAGCATCTTTTGGAAATCCTGCCCGTCGGTTTTCTTCCCCACAATGCTGCCGTAATGCGTCGGAATCACCGCTTTCGGCTTTAGTTGCACGATATACTCCGCCGCCTGTTTCCAGTCCATCGTGTAAAAGCCCCCGATTGGAATCATTGCCACGTCACAACGCACTTTCCTGATATCCTCATTCACATCCGTATCGCCGGACACATAGTAACGGGTATCATCCATCGTCACCACATATCCCTGCCACTTCTTTCCCTTCGGGTGAAAAGGTTTCAGCTTGTTGTACGCCGGAATCGTCTCAATCGCGATGCCGCCCGCCTCACAAGTTTCGCCCGGCTGGTAAAACAGACAATTCTCCTGCGCAATACCCGACTCGGAAAGCGCCTTCTTTTTCATGGATTCCGGTGCGACAAGAAGCGTCTCCTCCTTCTTCAGCTTCGCAATGGACTCCGGCTCAAAATGGTCGTAGTGCTCGTGGGTAATGAAGATCAGGTCCGCGTCGTGAGCGGCTGCCAGAATCTGGTATGGGTCAAAGTATAAGATTTTCGAGCCCTCGATGCAGATGCTGCTCTGGGTGTTGACAGTAATGTTGGATAAAGTCATTTTCAATTCCTCCCTTTTTTCATTTCACCATTAGAAGTTACTTTATCGCGATAATAACAGAAAACTTCTGATACGAGTAGACACATTTGACACTCTTAAACCCACTTTTGCCAAGCATTGCCGTTTCTTCTTCCACAGAGCATTCCCTGTCCAGTTCCCTGCGCTCCTTCCACAATGCAATATCATGTTCTGTCAGCCCGCTGCCTGCAAGCTGACTCTCCCAGTAAGAGTCAAACCAGTCGTTCATACCACCCTGTCCCGCACAAAACTGGTCGTAATTTACAAACAAACCGCCCACCGGCAGTTTATCATAAATCCTTTCAAACAGCTTTTCCTTATCCCCGTTTTCCAGATGGTGTATCGACAGCGCGGAGACAATCACATCAAAATCCTGCACAGGAAACTCTCCGGAATAATCCGCCGCCTGATATGACACCGTATCTATTCCGGCAAACCGTTTCCGGGCAACATCCAACATATCGTCCGCGATATCGACAAGCACATACTCAGACGCCGGAAAATGCTGATACCAGAAATAGGACAACAACCCCGTCCCCGCCCCTAAATCTAAAACACGTTTCGGTTCCGCTATGTTTGACACGATAAACTTCGTCGTGTTTATGTAGTAGTCGTCAAAGCAGGGAATAAATTTTTTGCGGTTGACGTCGTATTCTTGGGCGATTCGGTTGAATTGTTCTTCTATGTTCATTTGGTTTCACTCCTTTTTCACTTCTCTTGTACCTTTAACTCTTTATTACTGAAAAAACCTCAATTATTCCAGCTCTGCATGCCGCCTTCTCTATTTCGGTAAAACATTTCGATATCACATGAAACACATCACATAAATAAAACTTATCATAATGTTCTTCCACTTGATCCCATTCCCTGTGCACAAACTGATTGCGTATCTTTCTCACCATATCTAAATATACCAGCTCATTTTCCAACGTTTTTACCAAATCACAGTGACAACATTGCCCTATTTTATCAAGATAAAATTTAATCTCATTACTTTCTTTTCCTTTCCGCCCCAGCGTTATCGACTTTTCCTCACAAAACCATTTCGCGATTTCATTCAGAGAAGATTCCAGATAGGAAAGCAATAACAGTAGTAACGTACACTTATTAATATCACGCGAAAGCTTCTCCCATGTAAGTAACGGCGAAAAAGAATATGCGGGGTCAAACATCATATCTATTTCTTCGTCCGTATACTCTTGCTGCCGTTTGTAACCTTTTACAAGCTCAAAAGAACACTTTGACTCCTTTATCAGCATTTTTAATTTTTCTTCTATCTGGCACAGGATAAAATAGCAATAATCGTTAATCTCTGCCAGTTCTTCTTCATCTTTTACAAAAGGATACACGCCGCTGATACTTGAGAACAGAAAGTACGATAAATCCATTCTATCATACATCTCACTGCTTTCCATCAATCCCTCTTTATCAAAATATACTTTCAGCATTTCTCCCGCTACCTGTTTCCTTTCCGATAAGACAAAGCCCCCAAGTCTACGAGCCTCCTCGACTGCTGCTTCCTAAATCAGCTTCTCCATACGCTCTTACCCAAGTTATGCCTCATCAGCCTGCATACGATAGGATTGTTGAACTATCTCCATAATCTGGTCAACATCTGCGGTATGCTCCATGTACAATTCCACGTCCCCATTCCCCCAGCGGCCAAGACCCGTAATATCTCTACAAATACCTTTCGGATCAATAACCTCCGAAAACTTCATATTGATAGAGATTCGCAAACGTTGCTTCTGGAAAACAATATCAACAAAATTTGTCTCCAATTTATATGCCACATACAGCTTCTTAAACTCACGTTTCACTGCCGATGAGAGATTCTGAATACGTCGGTCAAGCACTTCAAACAGTGTTTTGGTAAATACATTTGTATCATAGGTTTCAAGATTATACTTCTCAGCAGGCTTTTCCTCCACTTGATAGGGAGCCAATTCCTCTGCAGTCATATTCGGGAATGCCCATATCTGTTTGGCTTTATCAGCCAGCAGACGGGCACGCTCTTTTATCCGCTGCTCATTCCACTCGGTGACTTTTACCACATAAGCATTCAGCCGAAGCGCGCTCTCCTTAAAACCGCCTTCCATATCCATCTTCACCATAAACGGATGGTCGCTCATCTCAGAATTATATGCCGTCAGAGTCAAATTTCCTATTGTATGCAGATAGGTCTTCTGTACATCCCGCCAATTAGTTCCAAGCATCTGCTGCCATTCCGGGCTCAAATTACTATTCTGCGGCATGATATGTTCTATTGTATAATTTTCTATGATAATTGGGGCTTTATTACCATAGTTCTCCAAATGACTTAAAATAAAGTTACGGGAGCGCATTGTATATATATCCTTAGAAATAAATGCAGCCGTGAATTTATCATCATTCGGAAATTCCTTATAATCATCACGCATAATAAAGAATGCCTTAATAGAATTTACATAGTCATCCGACCTGATTTCGTTTTTCAAAGTCGCGAAAGTTTTATTTAAAGAATTTGGCGGAATGTCGCAAATACTGCGGCGAAATACATAACTGATGCAAAGCCGGATAATCTGTTGCAAACCATCTTCTTTAATCATACCCTCAGCATAATCATTATGTACTTTGAGTAAAAATGGATAAGATACTTCCATACGCAAATCATTCATATCCTCATAAAGAGCCTTAAGTATAGAATTATTACTTCTCCCAAACGCCATATCTGTATAATAATTGGCATAGGTAAGCAAATCCTGACATAATTCCCGAACAGTTCCAAATTCACAATTTAAGTGATAAAGTTTAAATTCTTCATATATACGGTTTTGCTTCGGTATGCGCGTAGTCTTCATTGTTAAATAATCACGAAAGAACTTGTCCATAACCAAGCCCTGCGTCTCATACACAAAAAGCAACTCCATCGGGCGCCAAAGATACTCGTAAACATAGGTTTGTTCGGCAGGTTCCAATCCCATTAAAACATAGTTCCTGATTAAGTCAGATTCTGACAACTCTTTACCTGTGGAATTCAGGCTCTCAAAAATAGCCTGCGCGTCATCCACTAAGCGATCAAGCGTAATATTAACAATCTGTAATTTACCAATAGACTCATATACCTCTGCTGGAAGCAATTCCTTGTCAGCAATTTTACTTGCAAAGAATCTATAGTTGTCCAACAACTTCGACCTTGTATCATCCGAAATAGACTTTTCTTCTACAAGGCACTTTAAAATGTCTCTATCCGTTTCCGTCAAAAGCAGCTTGTATCGCTCATCGCCGGTTTCATACTCATTTTTCAATAGCATATTATCGATACGGCGGGCATTGATTGTTGTGTCGCCAGGATTTTTGACAGCATAATCACGAAGAGCAATCAGAAGCAATGAAAGTGTTGTCATTCGCTGCTGCCCGTCAATAATCATATATTTTTGGACACCGGTGGGCATGGCCTGCTCTGCAATATTTACAATAGAGCCTACAAAATGGCCCTCTTTTCCCCTCTTCTGCATCTCGACGATATCATTCCAGAGACGCTTACACTGTTCAATATCCCAGCTATAATAACGCTGGTAAACAGGTATCAGAAATTGTCTGTTTCCGTTTAAAATCTCATAGATATTGCCTTTTCTCGCATCCATACATTTCCTCCCAAAATCACTTTTTCTCTCCATATGGCACAGAAGCTTCTGCAACCATTAACGGATATTCGCTTTCGTGGTGATAATTGTATGTAGATGACATATACTGCTCAAGTCTGCCTGCATAAGCATCCACACGCTCATCCATGTCATTATTATCCGTCCACAATTCGCATTGAAGCATAACCGTCTGAACAGCATCATCCATGCCTTCCGGCGGATACTTATGCTTTTTTAAAAGCTTTCGAATCATCATACGCATTTTTGCACGCGCCGAATCACGCCTCTGCCAATCTATCGTCCGATTGTTACGCAAAGACTCTGCCAACTCTTTCGTAATGGCAATCAATTCCTCATTTTCGTAAAAGTCCTTAATTGCACGCGGCTTCGTCAACGCGTCATAAAACGCAAGCTCGTCCGCAGTCAGTCCAAGTTTCTCTCCTTCCTTCTGCGCGGCCTGAATCTGCTTCGCAAGATTAAGCAGTTCCTCTATAACCTGCTCATTGGTAAGCATACCGTTCAGGTAGCGGTTCATTGTTTGTTGAATAATTTCGCTAAACTTCTCAGACTTTACCACATTTGTCCGTTTATATATAAGTACTTGTTCTGCAATCAGTTTCTTTAACAGTTCTACTGCAAGATTTTTTTCTTTCATTTTCCCGATTTCTTCAAGAAACTTGGGATCAAATAGTGAAAACTCACCATTCACATCGGAAAACAAATTGATCACACCGCTACTTTTTATGCTCCGCTCCAAAAGTGCATTAATTCTGGCATTCATCTCCGGCAAAGAAATCTTCTTACCATCCCCCTGGTTTATCAATCGCATAACCAATACACGTATGGATTCAAAAAATGCTGCCTCAATACGCAACGGTTCTTCGGCAAGTGACGAACAAAGCGACAGTGCCTGCCTGAGAAGCAACGCTTCCTTTAGAAAAACTTCTTTCTCGCGCTCCCTGTCCCTGGATATAATAAAATTGACCGCTCCACTGATCGATTTCGATCTTTCCAAATCAGTGCCGGTAGTGAATTTTGAGTAATCATATCCGTGGAAAATATCCCGGCAAATAGAAAGTTTCTCCAAAAACTTTGGATATGCCACCTTCGCAATATCTGTGTCCCCGTAATTCTTCTTATCGCGGGATGTATAATCGTTCATCGCTTCCTTAAGCGCCGAAGCTATTCCAACGTAATCAACTACCAGGCCACCCTCCTTATCGGCAAACACACGGTTTACGCGAGCGATAGCCTGCATCAGATTATACCCCTGCATCGGCTTATAAACATACATAGTCGCAAGGGACGGAACATCAAATCCTGTCAACCACATATCTACTACAATAGCAATCTTTAAAGGACTGTCATTATCTTTAAACTTCTTTGCCAACTCATCCTTATGACGCTTATTTCCGATGATAGCACGCCATTCTTCCGGATCCTTGTTGTTCTCTGTCATAACCACAGCAATTTTCTCCGTCCAAGACGGGCGCAGCTCCATAATACGCTTATATATCTTCATGGCAATAGCGCGGGAATATGCTACAATCATCGCCTTGCCGGTCAACAAATTTGCACGATAACTCTCATAATGATCCAGAATATCATCGACCAGGGAAGCAATCGTCTGATCATTTCCCAAAACAGCGTCCATCTGACCAAGTTCTTTTTTACTTCTGCTAACCACCTCTGGATCGGCATTGTTCGCCATGATATCATATTCCGCATCAATCAAGTGCAGTGTATCTTCATCCAGCTTCAACTTGATAACACGGCTCTCATAGTATACCGGTCTGGTAGCGCCATCTTCCACGGCCTGCGTCATGTCGTATACATCAATATAATCACCGAACACCTCTCTGGTGCTTCTGTCTTTCATGGAAACCGGTGTGCCGGTAAAGCCGATATAGGTGGCATTCGGCAAACTGTTACGAATGATTCTTGCCGTTCCAATTCTGATCTTGCCGGTTTCAGCATCCACTGTCTCCTTAAGTCCATACTGACCGCGGTGCGCCTCATCAGCAACGACTACGATATTTCTTCTTTCAGAAAGCGGCTCATGTGACTCCTTAAACTTTTGCATCGTGGTAAAAATGATTCCGTTTGCCTGCCTGCCGTCAAGCAACACCTTTAGGTGCTCCCTGCTTTCCGCATGTATCGGATCCTGTCTTAAAAAATCTTTACATTTCGCAAACTGCCCGAAAAGCTGGTCATCCAGATCATTTCGGTCTGTCAGCACCACTATGGTTGGACTGTCAAGTGCTTCCTGCAACAAATGGGCATAAAATACCATAGACAAAGACTTCCCGGAACCCTGTGTATGCCAAAATACACCGCCTTTACCATCCGTCTCCGTAGCGCGTTTTGTGGATTCAGCAGCTTTATTGACAGCAAAGTACTGATGATATCCCGCCAGTATTTTGAATTTCTTCAACCCTTCATTGGAAAAACAGATAAAATTCTTAATGATATCCAGCAACCGCTCCTTCTTGAAAATCCCTTCAAAAAAAGTATCAAATTGAGCATACTGTGTATTTTCATAACTGCCATCTCTCGTTTTCCATTCCATGAAACGATCCTCACCGGAAGTAATCGTCCCTGCCTTGGATGTCAAATGGTCACTCATGACACAAATACAGTTATAAATAAAAACAGAAGGAATCTCATGCATGTAGTTCCGAATTTGTGTATACGCCTCCGACGCATCCGTTTCCTCTCTGGAAGGAGATTTCAATTCCATCAACACAATTGGAAATCCGTTTAAAAAAAGAAGAATATCCGGACGTTTATTGCTGTTTTCCATAAATGTCCATTGATTTGCCACAACAAAGGAATTGTTATCAGGATTCTTATAATCAACAAGATAAACGAGGCCGGAGCGTTCCTCATTCTTCACCAGGTAGCGTACTTCAACCCCATGCTGAATATAGTCCATAAAAATAGCGTTTTTCTGAACCAGCTCAGCATTTTCATAATTCTTCAATTTAAACAGAGCGTCCGTTATCGCATCATCAGGCATGTCCGGGTTCAGTCTCTTAAGCGCAGAATTTAATTCATCGTCATATACAGGTGAACTAAAGTCCCTCTCTACATCCGGACCATAGACATACCGATATCCCATATTCTGGAAAAGTTCGAGGATAGATTTTTCATAGTCAGCTTCTGTATAAAATCCTGACATAGTCTTGCTCCTTTGTCTTTTATTCATGTCTCTAATGGTAATTGTTTATTACGTTCTCATTGAGTTGCTTTGATAGCATGTAAACGAGAATTTACAGCAGCAAATGCAGGTGCTGTTCAAAGAATGGTTTATTGACAATCCTGATTCTGTTGAATGG
>ERZ808037.1926-NODE-1926-length-11817-cov-4.265588_pt1 | contig 11817 bp, 7 predicted proteins | sample MGYA00380190_ERZ808037 | MGnify/ENA primary metagenome ERZ808037 (study PRJEB31490, sample SAMN06133399) | mouse gut metagenome | isolation source: J9 | host: mice | place: China: Chengdu | collected 2015-05 ...
CCCGCCCGCCGGGGCGGGCGCGCAGGACATGGCGGCGGCGCTGAGGCGCAGGGCGTACTTGGGGGGCGAGCGCGCCGTCCGCCTCGCCGGCCTGCCCCGCAACGTGTTCCCCTTCCCGAGATCGGGGGACGAGCACCCGGTCAAGTACTACAAGCCGCACCCGAAAGGCGTCCTCGAGGCGGCCGCCTGGCTCTCCCGCGAGTTCTTCGGAGGCTCGGCGGACGTCGGGCTCGTCGGGGTCGGGAACACCCCCGAGGACATGATCGCGTACCGCCTGGCCGGGATCCGCAGCGCGCTGGCGCTCTGGGGGGTGCCGGGCTGGTGCAGGGAGCACGCGCGGAGGAGCTGGGGCGCCGACCTCGTGTTCGAGAGCCCCTCGGAGCTCGCCCGGTGGTGCCGCGGGGCGTACGGGCCCGAGTGCCTCCCGGATTACTGCGGCATGGGGGCCGCGGCCGAGCAGGCCGCCCCCCGGGCGGCCGCCGACTGCTACCTGGCGGCCATTCAGACCGGCGCAAACGCCGCCGAGGCGGCGCGCAGGCTGGCGGGCATCGCGAGGGGCGAGGAGCTGCTGGAGCTCGCAATCTCCGCCGGGGACCGGCTGCACGCCCCGTTCGAGCTCGCCCGGATGCTCGCCCCCGAGGACCCGGAGAGGGCGAAGGCGCTCTACGAGGTCTCCCTGGAGGCGGGCGACGCGTACGCGTCCGCGAACAACCTGGCGCTGCTCGTGGAGGGCGAGGACCCGGAGAGGGCGGCTTCGCTTTTCGAGAGGGCGATCACCGCCGGGAACCGCGACACCGCCACGGTAAACCTCGCCCGCCTCATAGGGGAAGCCGACCCCGCCCGCGCGGTCCGGCTCCTCGACGCGGCGGTCCGGGCAGGGCGCGACGACATCGAAGCCGACCTGGAGAGGCTGGTGCGCATGCGCGCGCCCGGCGCGGTGGAGCTATACGAGTCGGCCGTAGTGGAGAAGGACGGAAAGCGGGCGAACGACCTTGGCACGCTGGTCGAGGAATACGACCTCGAAACGGCAAAACGGCTCTACCGGTTAGCCATAGACGCCGGCGATGAGCGCTACGCCACCGGCAACCTCGGCTTCCTCATGATGAACGACGACCCCGAAGTCGCCAGGGGGCTGCTCGAGAGGGCGATAGCCGCGGGCGACGAGTTTTACGCGACGAACAACCTCGGCGCGCTGGTCATCGAGTCCGAGTTCGACCACGCGATCGCGCTTTTCAACCGTTCGATAGCCGCGGGCGACACCCGTTACGCCCCGACCAACCTCGCGCACGCCCTCGTGGCGACGGAACCCGGAAAGGCGGCCGGGCTGTACGAGGCGGTGCTTGAGCAGCACGACGAGACCGAGGCGATGGTCGGCCTTTCTTACCTCTATAGGGAAGCGCGGCCCGATCGCTCTGCGAACCTCGCCGAACAGGCAAGGCGCGCAGACGACAGGGCCCCCTCGATCGCCTTTTTCCTGAAGGTCCTCGCCTGCGTCGACCGCGAGGAGGCCGCAAATGCAGAGCGGTTCTTCGAGGGCGCGGAGCTGATCGGAACGTAAAGCGCATTTCGAGCGCCGCGCCCCTTCGTAACGGCGGACGGCGGGTGCAATCCGGGCGGTAAGGGCCTATATGCCGGAATTGACCTCGCGCGGCTTCAGCCGGCTTTTACAGGACGAGCAGGGATGCGCTTTACGGCACATGTCCCTGACGCCGCCGCTCCAGCCGCGCCCGCAATCGGGGCACCTCCACCAGACCCTCTTGTACGACCCGATGCCAATGCCTGTTGGTTCGAGGCCCGTGTTCTTGTCGCCATCCCAAAACGGGATCAGATCCGGGCGCAAGGTTGCCAAATCGTTGACGCCGCCCAATGCTTTCTTGCCCGTGCAGTACGGGCAGCCTTGCCCGCGGAGCAGCTGGTTCGGCCCCGGGGACCATTCGCCTCCGCATTTGCGGCACCGGACGGCTATCTTCTCGTGCACCTTCCGGTATTGGCCGAGGACCTCGACGCCGGGGTTTATCTCGGCCAGTTCCGCGATGAACCGCTCGGTGTCCCTCCTGGCCGATTTCCCCGCCGCGATCTCCTCTATGCGGAACCAATCGGAATCGGATACTTCGAAACCGGAGCCGAGCTCCTCGATGATCCGGGACAGGACCGCGCGAAGCGTTCCGTGGTCCTCTTCGCTGCCCAGGTCGATCGAGTAGGTCCAGCAATCGGCGTCGAAGGGCGCGGGCTCGTCCGGCGGGTAAGAATCGTATATCGTGATGAGGCGTATCCTGCATTTTAGGCAGGCCTTCCGCTTCGCCCCGTCCCGCGCCAACTTGCCCGAGTGCCAAGCCCAGCTGCCGGGCTCTATGGCTACCCGCTTCTCCGGGATGAAGATGTCGAGCTCCCGCCCGATCGCGCTGCGGTCGCGGGACAGCACCGCGTCCTGCCCGAAGGCCATCCTCAAGCCGGCGAGGAGGCACTGCTCCATGAACGAGGTCCCCGCCTTGACGCAGCTGGGGCAGCGGTGCAGCCTGAGGAGGTTGTTCGGGGTGGCGGACCACACGTGCCCGCATTTCGCGCATTGCACCCTGATCGGCGCCGTTGAGTGGATATATCGCTCCAAGGGGATGACGTCGGGATTCGCCTGCTTCAGGTCGAGCAGGAACTGCTCGTTCGTCTTCTTGGCGTTTCCCGCGCATGACGGGCATCCCTTTCCGCTGATGAGCGATGCCGCCTGGGGAGACCATTCGTAGCCGCACGCCCCGCATACGCAATCGACTCTATCTCGTGCCCTCGTGTAAGGCGACAGGCAGGTGATGCTCGGGTGCATTTGGGCCATGAGGGCGGCGAACTCCTCGGGGGTCCTCTGCCTCGTTCCCCCGCACTCCGGACAGCCGCGCCCCTGCATCAAGTTATCGGCTACCGGCTCCCATTCGTGGCCGCACTCCCTGCAACGCGCGGCTATTCGGTTCTTTATCCCGGCGTATCTCCCCACGATCTCGACTGAGGGGTTCTTGGCGGCCAGCTCCGAGACGAATTGCTCGTGCGTCTTCGTGCGCTTCGCCGACCTGACCTTATCGGCGCACTTGTTGCATCCGCCGCCCCTTAGGAGGACGGAGGGGACGGCGTTCCATTCGTAACCGCAAGCCCTGCAGCGGCACGCGATTTTCGTCGTCGAGCCGACATAGGGGCTGAGCAGGTCTATGGGCGTTCCGACCTGCGCGAACTCGCGTTGGAACTGTTCATTTGATTTGCGTTTGCCCATTGCGCCAGCCGTCCTCTTGAGAGCAATGCTTTCGAAACCGCTGTTTTAGACGCTGAATTTGTAACTGACGCCTGCGCCTGACGCCCTGGCCTGCTCGCCGAGCCCCTCGAGCAACGGGTAATAGACGGTGTCGGGCTCGTAGCGCTTCGCCTGGGCCATGCCGGCGGAGACGAGCACGGCCTCGACCATGTTCTCCCGCACGAAAACCTCGTCACTCGCATGCCCGTCGGGGTCCGCGAGCCACACGTGCCTGAGCAGGCGGCCGTACTTGTCGCGGTCCGATCGCTCCGACGTCACGTACACCTCGGACCCGACGCGCAGGAGATCCTTAAGGAACCGCGACGCAATCCTCCCCTCCTCGCAGTTCCTGCTCTCGTCGCTGGCGATGCTCTCCGGCGCGTCGACCGAGATGAGGCGCACTTTGAGATTGGGCTCACCGCCGATCGAGAGCACGACCGTGTCGCCGTCAACCACGCGCTCCACGACGGCGCGCTGCGCCTTGCCTGAAGGGGCCTGCGCCGGAGTGGAGGCGCAGGCGGGCAGGAGCGCCGTGCAGAGGGTGAACATGGCCGACACGACCATGATTTTCGCCCCCAGCTTTTCGCCAGCTATCGTCACAATCCCAGAACGTCTTCGTTCACGATGCGAATAGCCTCCTGCTCGAGTTCGTATGCCTCGAAACGCTTCGCGTTCGCCTGCAACATGAGGTCGTTGATTTCGCGCTGCGCGTCCGCATCAGCCAAGAGCGGTACCGGGATGCTCCGAACATGGTCGTCGGTAATCTCGTCGATGACCGAACCGTACGTGTACCTACGGATGAGCTCGCGACCGTAATCGCTGGCAAGAAACACGTTCAAATAACCCGAGATGCCGTCGTTCGCCGGCGCCACGCGGATGATGTGTTGGTTTGCCGCCCAGCCTTCCCAATGCTTTGGAACCATCGCCACCTTACCGATTGTGCCGCTACATGTTATCAACGTCATGCCCTCATGCAACATCAGCGTTTCCGAGATGAGGTCGCCATGCTTAACGTTCGACAAGAACTTCTTGTTCGCGGGGTCGATCTCCCATAACTGCTTGCCGCCAATGAACGTGACGCCATGACCCTCTTCAACGTATACGCGTTTGAAACGGCCGGGGAGGATGACCTCCTTGCTGATCCTGGTATCGCCGACAGTCGTCATCTCACCTGCATGTCGCTGCAAGTGCTCGATAATCGCCTCAACCACGGGAACGTGGTACGAAGCATCGGCCCGTCCGGACATGTCGCTCAACTTGACCGAGAACGTATCGACACCCGCGTCCTTACGGTACAGGTCGCAATCGAGTTCATGTATCGGAGGAAGGCTCAAGGCGTCGACCATCAGCGCCGTCGCCTCGTCGACGAGATCGTTGGACTCGTCGCGAAGCGCATAACTCCTCATCACGAGTTCGTTCACCTGTTCTTGAATGTCGATCGGCGCATTCGGCACGAGCACCTGTTTCATGTGTTCGGGCTCAATTTGGTTGACCACCGCGCCGAACGTGTTCGACTTCACCAACGCCTTACCTACAGCCGTCCTGAGATAAGCGTATACGTATCCGGGAAATTCCTTACATTCGAGCCTGATACTATGCTCACTAACAAGATATTTTTCCAACGTCTTGCTAACGAACGTCACGTTGCCTATGGTGCCGGAACGAGATACAAGCACCGTTCCGTTTTTAACACGAAAGTCGGCATTCGCCGCATCCTCAACCATGAATTTCACGGGTTGCGGATAACAATCAAGCATCTCAGACGAACCAAGCAGTCCAATCACGTCATCACGAACAGGCTCGACATAATGTCGCTTCAAGCGGGCTCCGTAATACACATCGTCGAGCAACGTGCCGAGGTGCCTCACCCCGAATTGGCATTTCTCCACCAACTCGCGCATGCGCATGGCATCGACGTCGAACGCGCTCGCATCGATCCTGTTGCCCCGAGCTATCGCGTCGGACAGCTTGACGGAGCAATACTTAAGACCCGTCACCGCTGTCGTTACCATGCGATACCCTCCTGCTTCTTCCAATTGGCGAAGATGCCGGGCACCAGCGTCGTCTGGTCGTCAATGACGGTATGGGCGCCATGCTCGGGATCGACGACGAGCACCTCGTTGCCGTCGTCATCCCTCACGAAGATGGGATTGCCGCGTTTATCATGACCGACGTGCTCGACCATCGCCATGAAGATGTCGTAGTCCGCGATATGCCTGCTCTTCGCCTCGGCATCCTTCTGCGCCTGCGACTTCTTCTGCAAGATGAGCACGCTCGTCTGCACGCCGTTATGAGGCTGGAACGCATCCGCATGCAAGTCAAGGCTCGCGACGATGCGATGGTTGACGATGAGCCATTCCCGAATGTATCCCAGACCCGGCGCGCCGAGGATGGAGTCTGGCAGGACGATGCCCATGCGGCCGCCTTCGACCAGGAACTGAGTACAGCGCTCCACGAACAGAATCTCGGGTGGAACGCTCGACTGCAGCCTATCGGTCATCGTCCACTTGCCCGTCGATTTATCGCATTCCCAGATGTGGGCTAATTCGAACTGATCGAGGATGCTCGGGTCCTTGATGGGGATCTTGGTTCCGAAGGGCGGATTGGTCACGATAACGTCGAACATGGCCAACGACTGCCAATTGACGAGATCCTTGGGATCTTTGCCGACGGCCTTCGCGAGCCTCGTCTTGAAATCCATATCCCACTCGTGCGGCGGTAGCAGCGAGTTGGTCTGCAAGATATTGCCGCTGCCGTCGTTGTTCATGACCATGTTCATCTTAGTGGCCTTGGCGAGATCACGGTCGATATCGAACCCGAAGAAGTTCCGGCTCGCCACGTCCGCCACCGTTGACTGAAACGCGGATGTCTCCTCGTAAGTCCAGCCTTCACGGGGCCCGAACTCCTCGATGAGTTCAGCTTCGATGCGCTGCATGACGTGGGTCATCGCCGTAACGATGAATCCGCCCGTGCCACAGCTCGTGTCTGCCGTGCGCTCTTCGTCGGTGGGATCGAGCATCTCGACCACCATCTTCATCACGTTGCGAGGCGTGAAGAACTGCCCTCGATCACCCCGGAGGTTTGCGCCGACGATCTCCTCGTAAGCTTTGCCCTTGATGTCGATGTTGGTGTTTAGCAGGCTGTAACCCTGCAACTCGCTCACGATGTAGGCCAGGCTCCGAGGCGTCAACTCGATGACGGCATCCTCGTCGAAGATCTTGCCGTGGCGCGTCTTCACTTTCTCGAAGATGGCACCGATGCGCTTCTGGACCGTCAACTGACCATCGCGGCTGCCCCGCTCATCGGATGTTGCGTAGAACTCCAGCGGATGGGGCAGATTGCGCTCGTCTTCGATTTTGCAGAAGATGACCTTCAGCAACTCGAAGAAAGCCTGTTGTTTCTGCAGGCCGTCGTTGGCGTAGATGTGATTGTGGCACGTCCTGAATACGAACAGCAAGTTATCGTCAAATGCGCTCTTCAGAGTCTTGCGCTTAGGACGGTTCACGTCATCCAACGTCCCGTTCGCCGACGGAATGTCGTTGAACTCCATGAACGTGATATGACCGTCCTCGTCGACCGACTTGCGGAAAACGAATTTCTGCAAACTATTGGTCCAGAGGCCCCACTCGCAGTTCGGGCAGCATGACATGTACGACTTCAGCTGGCCGATGCCATCTTTCTTGGCGCTCGGGCTAACCGATTCCTTCTTGCACTCGATCGCGATGCGCACATTCTCCTGTGTTTGGGGAACCGATTCGTTCTCGAAGATCGCCAAGTCGACGCGCGGCTTCCTCGAACCCACGTGCAATGTGAACTCCACGCGAACCTGGCCACGCTTGTACTCATGCTCATTAACCAGACGCTTCTCAATTGTCTGGCGGACGTATTCCTCTGGCGTGTCCTTCCGAAATTTTCCGTCGATATAGTCGCTAACATACCCATCAGGAATAGTTGCAACTTCAGTCATGTTTTGGCTCATACTACCCTCACTTTGCCTTTCGCCGTAAACGGCATTATCGCAGCAATCAATTCGCTATATGCCCCGCAATTGGGACGTTCAACCGTTTTCTTCTCTGCCATCCCGCTCATGAATATACTTGTAAAGCGTCGGCTTGCTGACGCCGACCGCCTCGCAGATCTCCGGGACGCTCATCTGCTTGCTATCGTACATCGCGAGCATCTGCTTGACTTTCTTTGGATCCAAGGCTTTCCGCCCTCCCCTCCTGCCGCGGGCGCGCGCGGCCTCGAGGCCGGCGTTGGTCCTCTCGACGATGATGTCGCGCTCGAGCTCGCTGATAGCTCCCATGACGTGGAAGAAGAACCTGCCCATGGCGGTCGACGTGTCGATCTGGTCGACCACGGAGACGAACTCGACGCCCATGTCGGCGAACCTCCGGGCCAACGACTCTAGGTCCTGCACGCTGCGCGAGATGCGGTCCAGCTTGTAGACGACGACCGTGTCGCCCTCCCTGAGCATGTCAAGCATGCGCTGCAGCTCGGGGCGCTCGGTGTTCTTGCCGGAGGCGTGCTCCTTGAAGACCTTCTCGCAGCCCGCCTCGCTCAGCGCGTCGAGCTACAAGTCGAGGTTCTGGTCGTTCGTCGAGACCCTGGCGTAGCCGATTCGCATCCCGCACCCTCCCTACGGTTTCCCAAACGGGCGTTTGCTTGCACGTAGATAAATTTACCGTTTAGTTAACCATCGGGCAAGAAGAATCTCCCGTTTTTGCAGCCGCCCCGGAAGCCGTTAACTAAACGGCCGTTTATCAAACAGTTTTTCCTTCGTTTCCAACAAGAAATAGTCGTTTTGTCGTTCGCTTGTCCATTTCAGCGAGATATGGGACACTGGTTTGACTCAAGTGGTCGAGTGGCGCAGCGGGAGCGCAGTTGCCTTACAAGCAAACGGTCGGGGGTTCAAATCCCTCCTCGACCACCACAAAAACAAAGCCCCTGCAATGGGGCTTTTTCATTGTTGACGGGGCCGAGCTCCTCGTTTCCTCGCCCGGGCGGGCAATAGCCCGCCCCTACGTTCAAAGACAGGCAATAGGCCGCCCCCACGTTCCTGGGCGGGCAATCGGCTGCCCCCACGTTCTATTCATCGATTAAATCGAGGAGTTCTTGACGGGAGTGGACGCCGCATTTGGCGTAGATGCGGCGCAAGTGGGTGTCGACGGTGCTCTTCGAGATGACGAGCTCCTGGGCGATGCGCTCGCTCGTGCGGCCGCGCAGGGCGAACGAGAGGATCTCGGATTCGCGGTTCGACAGCCCGTAACGCTCGACGATCTCCCCCTGCGCGCGCTCAATGGAATCGCTTTCGGTCACAAGCTGGGACAACTCGTCGAAATCGCGCTCGGTGAAGAAGAAAATATAGCTGAGCAAGATGACGACGCCCGCCAACATGACCGGCACGTCGAACAACACGACATCGGAAGACGACGCCGTCAGGAACACGGCGACGAGCGCGCCGACGAACTCGCCCGCGAACAAGGCCAAGAACCCGGTGGAAAACGATTTTCCACAATCGGTGGAGGTGATTTCCGCGAGCACGAGGAACAACGAGATCAGCACGACCTCGAGACCGAGGAACCCTGCGAACACCACCGTCTCGCCTGCAAGGGGCGTGCCCGCGAGGAGTGGCCAAGGCACGACGAGCACTCCCGCCATCATGCAGAATACCGCCAGGCGATAAGACTTGTTCAGCGCGGCGCCGCGCCCGAAGCCATCCGACAACAACAGCGAGAGGCCGCCGATGAGAAATGCGCCGAAGAGCACGATGGCGACCTGATAATGCGTGTGCAGCTCGCCGCTCACATTGCCGCGAAACCACAGCACGAGGCCCGCCGCCACACCGAACAGCGCCGTTCCCGCAATGACCTTCGCGGAAACGACCTCCGCCTCGCCGCCTTCCGGCGGAGCGACGACGACGGCCGGGCCGCCGCCTATCTCGATGTTGACGACGCTCGCAAGGGGGAGCAGGCACACAGCGGCAAGCGCCGCATAGGACCCGGCCGCAAGCGAAAACGCAAGGCAGATCAACGCGCCGACAAGCGATCCCACGAACACCTCGGGCACCGACACCTCGGTGGGCACGTTGCCGAATGACCTGCCCCATGCCGTCAACAGCAGCGCAACGGTCAACCCCACCATCGCAGCCTGCACGATGGCCGTCGTGATGCCGCCCCCCGGCAGCATCACAGGCAACAGCAAGCCCGCCCCGGCGAGCACGGCATAGAGATAAAGAAGCGGGCGGCTGAAAAGGCGTGCATAACGCCCCGGGCTCATCCCGCGAACCAAGCCAAATCCGACCACCATGAAGAGCAGCACGCACAGCAAGCTGAATCGCGCCGCGATCGCATCTCCCAAAAAGGGGCTGTTCGCGCCAGCTGCGTTGACGAACAGCGCGAAGAACACGAATGCCTGGTTGCAGGCGAAACCGATGATGCGTCGTGCAGACAAATCGCGTTGCATCCGACCCGCCTCCTAACAAACAAAAGGGCACGTTAGCTACGTGCCCTTTATTTTAACGTGAAACGGTGAGGCAACGAGGCCGGAACAACTATCAGGCGGCGTTGTCTGAAGGAATGACAACCTTCTCACCGAACAGGGAGAGATATTCATCCATGTCGAAGTCCGGGCGAATCTCGCCGACAGGATGGTCGAGCGCCCACTGGCGCCCATATCGACGCAGTTCGTCCTGCAAGATCGCATTGTTCCAATCGTTGTAAGCGCGGCCGCCGGGGCATCCCACGAAGAAGCGGCCGCCGGGCAGGCACCTGTCAACATCCGCGCGGACGCCGGCGCGAATGTCCTCTTCGGCCGCCATGCCGTTGTCATAGGCCGGCGTGTCAATGCCGCCCTGCATCGCGAGCTTGCCGCAGGTGCGCCCCTTGATCTCCTCAATCGGGTTCTCGGGAATGACCCCTTGCCACACATCGATGCCGATATCGACCATGTCCTCGACGATCTGCGCGCAATAACAATCGGAATGATGGACGTAAAGCATACCGCACTCATGAATGACGTCGGCGATCTCGCGCTGCAGAGGCTTGATGATCTCGCGCCAGACATCGGGCGGCAAGAACAGGTTCTGCTTCGATCCCCAGTCGTCTTGGAAGAAAATCGCATCGGGATTCAGATGCTCGTGCGCCTGTCGGATGCACTCGATCTTCCAATCCTTGACGACTGTGAGCAACTCGAACATCTCATCGGGGTAAAGCAGGTAATTGCACAGGGCATCTTCCATGCCCATGAGAAAATGCGAGCGCTCGAACAAGCCCGTCGTCGAGAAGTAGCACACCCATTGCTCATCACGGTTCACCGCCTTGGCAAACGCTTCCGCCATCGACCAGTCGAGGCCGTCTACCGGCGGAACGGTGACGCATTCCTTCCAGTCCTCGATGTCCTCGACCACCTGGTTCTCGCCAGACGAAAGCGGCGTCTCACCCGGCTCGCCCGGCATCCAGATCTTCGTCGTCCCCCATGAGTCCTTGTGCGGCATCCCGTCTTGGGGACACAAGTCGCGCAAGAAAATGGGGTCGGGGCAAATCGCCATGGCGTCCATGATATCGCCGTAAAAATCAGGCTGGCCGCCAGCCAGGATGACTTCGGAATTCTGCCGTAATGTATACACTAAGCACCTCCTGCATCGAACAGTTTGCCTCATGCGGAAGCCGCCAAGTCGGCGACTTCCGCACAGCACCCCTATGCCTCGACGAGCGTTTTCAAGTTCACGGTCTCCCCCGTGGCGGGGTCGGTGACCTCGTTGCTCATCGGGTCGTAGCTCTTCCCCTCGGCAATCGCCTTGTGATAGGCATCGATCTCGGGCTGGCGCGGCGAAAGCACCGGCTCGTACCAATCGAAATTACCGTTGCGCTGCACGGCTTCGTATGGCATTTCATCGCCGTCGCGCACGGGGTAGATCTTGCAAATCATCGCCTTGATCGGGGCGCCGATACCGCCTTGACCGGTCGTGTAGGCCTTCGTGCAATTGTTCGGGTTCGACTCGAACGTGCCAAAGAGGAACGGCGCGGCGCCCTCGGTCTCGGGGAACCACCAGCCATGCTCGGCGTGCACGGTCTTCTCGTTGACCTGCGGAGTGATCTTGGCGACTTGCTTGAAGCGCCCCATGTCGTTCTCGATCCAGACCCACTGCCCTTCCTCAATGCCATATTTCGCGGCCGTCGCCGGGTTGATCATGACGAGCGGCTGAGGGTGCAGCTCGCGCATCGTGGGCAGCTGGCGATGCTCGGAATGGAAGAACTCGAACGAGCGACCGCCGCACGTGAGGATGAGCGGATACTCCTCCATGAGCTCGGGCGTGGTGATCGGCCCCTCGGGGGGCTCGGTGTGGAACGGCGTCGTGCGCAGGCCCCAATATTCGAACAGCATCGGTGCAAGCTCGAGGCGCCCCGACGGCGTGCCATACCCAACCGACCCGTCGGGACGGAACATGCCTTTCGCCGCCTTGTTGTAAGTCCCGTTGAACTCGTCATAGGAATGGCCGAGCATGCTCGGGTCCTTGACGAGGCCCTCCCAATCAGGCTCGCACAGCG
>ERZ808037.1927-NODE-1927-length-11808-cov-15.493479_pt1 | contig 11808 bp, 10 predicted proteins | sample MGYA00380190_ERZ808037 | MGnify/ENA primary metagenome ERZ808037 (study PRJEB31490, sample SAMN06133399) | mouse gut metagenome | isolation source: J9 | host: mice | place: China: Chengdu | collected 2015-05 ...
ACATGGGCACCCGCTCGTCCTCCGGCTTGCCCCGGTCCCGGGTGGTGAGGGTGAGGCCCAGCTCCTCCGCCCCCAGCTTGGCGTCGTCGTGGAACATCTCGTAGAAGTCCCCCAGCCGGAAGAACAGCAGGCAGTCCGGGTGCGCCTCCTTCACCTTCCAGTACTGCTTCATCATGGGGGTTAGTTCGGCCATAGGCTCCCTCTCTTTCTCTATGAAGCGCGGCAGGGGATATCCCCGCCGCGCCTGCTTTCGGTCACGCTTGGATTGGCCGCGCCGCCGGGTCGCTTTCCCGCCGTCTCGGGCCAAACCCGATCCCACTGTGTGGGCTCTGGGCTTTTGCCCTCGCTTCGGTCCAAGCTCCCCTGCGCGGCTATCCTCGCGCTTCTTATTTTCCGTAGTCCACAATGACATACACATACTGCACCCCGGCGATGTCCGCGGCGGGCTCCACCTGGGCGTACCGGCTGATGCCATCCTCCTCCACGCACAGGGTGCGCACCGTCCCCACCACCAGCCCGGGGGGGTACACCCCGCCCAGCCCGGAGGTGGTCACCTGGTCGCCGGTGACCAGCTGGGCCTCCTCCGACAGAAAAGACAGCCGGGTCAGCCCCTGGAGCATGAGGGTGAAGTCCCCCTCCAGAATGGCGCTCTCGTCGGTGCGGGCCACCCGCCCCCCCAGCTCCAGGGTGGGGTCCAGGATGGTGGTCACCACCGAGGAGTTCCAATCCGCCTGGGTGATTACCCCGATGAGGTGGCCATACTGGTCGATGACGCAGTCGTTCACCTCCACCCCCCCGGAGGTGCCCCGGTCGATGGTCAGGTCGGAGGACCAGTTGGAGGACGCCCGGCGAACCACCGCCGCGTCCCGGTACTGGAGCTCGGGGCGCTCGTCGTGCAGGCCCAGCAGGTCCTTCATCCGCTGGTTTTCCCGCTGGGCGTCCTGCCCGGCGATGGCGTCCTTTTGCAGCTGGGCCACCTGCTGGCGCAGGGCCTCGTTCTCCGCCGCCAGCTCCTCATACCGGAAGGCCCGGTCGTACTGGTCCTGAGCCCAGTTGGTGACGGCGGCGGAGGCGGCGCGGAAGGGGGTGGCCAGCGCCTCCAGGGCGGCGGCCAGAGGGTCGAAGCCCAAGATGTAGGACCCCAGGGCCAGCACCGCCGCCAGCAGCGCCGCCGCCACCAGCAGCAGGCCCCCGTTGTTCTGGAAAAACCTTCTCATACCTCGTCCTCCGCCGGGGCGCACAGCAGCTCAACCCCAAAATCGGCCAGCATCCGGGCCAGCCGGAACACCGGCAGGCCCACCACGCTGCAGTAGTCCCCCCGGATGCCGGACACCAGCAGGGCGCCCAGCCCCTGAATGCCGTAGGCCCCCGCCTTGTCCATGGGCTCGCCGGTGGCGATATAGCCCCGGATTTCCCCCGGCTCCAGCGCCCGGAAGGCCACGGTGGTCTCCTCGTGCCCGGTGGCGGCCTCCTCCCCCCGGAGGACGGTGACGCCGGTGTACACGCGATGCTCCCGGCCGGACAGGGCGGACAGCATGGCAAAGGCGTCCTCCCGGTCCCGGGGCTTGCCCAGGACCTTCCCGTCCAGGGCCACCACCGTGTCCGCGGCGATGACCAGATCCTCCGGCCCCGCCTTTTTCGACGCCGCCCGGGCCTTGCGCAGGGACAATTCCTCCACCATTTCGGCGGGGGACAGGCCGGGTTCCACCGTCTCGTCCACGTTGGGGGCGGACACCTGGAAGTCCTTCAGCCCCATCTGTCCCAGCAGTTCGCGGCGCCGGGGGGAGTTTGATGCCAAAATGATGTTCATGATACTTCCGCACCTCCGCGGCATTGTCACGCTGGGATTGGCCGTGCCGTTTTCCCCTTGCCTTGAGCAAAATCCGGCCCAACGGTGTTTTGCTCCCGCTTCGGTCCGAGCTCCCCTGCACGGCTATCCGCGCGCTTCTTCCTTGTCACGCTCGGATTGGAGCCATCACGGGACGGCTTCCCTCCGACTCGGATGAAAACCGCCTCCGCTCAGCGCCGGCTGGGTTTTCATCCTCGCTTCGGTCCATCCGTCCCTATGGCTCTATCCTCGCGCTTCCTTGTCACTCCACATCCCGGTAGTACAGCCCCCGGGTGAAGTTGTTGGGAATATAGCTCCCTGTGCCGCGGTAGGCCTCCAGCACCTGGGAGCACTCCACCCCGTTCTCGGTGGTGAACAGCAGGCGGATGGCCCGCAGTCCCGCCTTTTTCCAATCCGCCGCCTTGTCCGCCAAAAACACCTTGTTGGCGTTGAGCACCTCGTTGCGGCAGCCGTAGGCCCGCTCCACCGGGAAGCGGACCCCCTTGCGGTCGGTGAGCAGATTCACGTTGGAGCACACGCACTTGCCCGACTGGTTCCGAATGGCGCAGTTCTCCGTGATCATCAGGGGCAGGCGGCCATAGGCGATGATCTCCAGGTCCACCGCCTTGGACACGTCCCGGATCTGGGCCAGCTTCAGCTCGAAGGAGGCGGTCAGAGACCGGAACCCCAGCCGCTTGTACTCCTTCACCCCCTGGCTGTTGAACACCTGGAGGCCGAAGTCCCCCCGCAGCTCAAAGCCCAGCTCCCTGCACAGGGGGATGAGCCCCAGATTGCCCACATAGGCGGCGGACACCCCCGCCTCCCGGCAGGCCTCCAGCTCCTTGCGCAGCCCGTCCAGCTCCCGGTCAAAGCAGATCCGGGGCAGCACCGCCGCCACGGGGACCCCCCGGCCGATGGTGGCCTTTACCTCCTCGGGGTGGGCGGCGATCTCCTCCGCCGGCAGGGTGATGAGGGCGGGGCGCTGCTTCACCAGCTCAAAGGTCATCTGGCCCGCGTGCCGCAGGGATACGTAGAGGTCCGGCTCCCCCCGGTAGTTTTCGTACCGGGCCCCCATCTTGTACTCGCCGTGGCGGCGCTGGGGCAGGGCGGTGCGCTGGCGGGACAGCTCGTCCAGCACCTGCCGGCGCAGGCCGTTCACCGCTGACAGGGGGACGGCCAGCCCATCCTCCACCAGAGAGCGCACGTCAATCACCTGATAGGGGGTGCCGCCGGTCTTGGTCAGCTGGCCCTCCACCTCCGCGCGGGCGGTGGCCCGGCGGCGGGCGGGCTCCGGGACGCGCCCGGCGGCGGTGGCCACCCGGCCCTCCCGGTCCTCCACCCCCACCTGGATGGGCTCCCCCGCCCGGACCATGGCGTAGAACTTCACCGGGACCCCGGGGCCCTCCCCCTTCTCATAGGCCGCCCGGGCCTGGGCGAACAGCTCCCGGGGGTTTTTGGCCTCCTCCCGGACGCCGAACATGTCCGGTCCTTTGCGCTCCATGAAGTAGCCGTCGGTGAAGCCCTGGCGGGAGAAGGCCTGCTCCAGGCGCTCCAGCTCCTCCCGGGTGGGTTCCCGTCCGTCTCGCAGGGCGTCGGCGTACACCTTGGTGACGACATAGACGTATTCGGGCCGCTTCATGCGGCCCTCAATCTTGGCGCTGGCCACCCCCATGTCCTGGAGCTGCTTCAAGTGGCCCGCCAGGGACATGTCCTTCAGGGACAGCGGGTGGCCGGCGGCCAGCTCCTCCCCCCAGCCGTAGGGCAGGCGGCAGGGCTGGGCGCACATGCCCCGGTTGCCGCTGCGCCCGCCGATGACGGAGGACATGAAGCACTGCCCCGAGTAGCACATGCACAGCGCCCCGTGGACAAACACCTCAATCTCAATGGGGGAGCGCTCGCAGATATAGGCGATGTCCTTCCGGGACAGCTCACGGGCCAGAACCGCCCGGGTCATCCCCAGGTCGGCGGCCTGCTTCACCCCGTCCAGGCTGTGGAGGGTCATCTGGGTGGAGGCGTGGAGGGGCAGGTCCGGGGCGGCCTGCCGCAGGGCCCGCACCAGCCCCATATCCTGCACCAGCACCGCGTCCACCCCCAGCTGGGAGGCCTGGACGGCGCAGTCCACCGCCTGGGCCATCTCCCGGTCGGAGCACAGGGTGTTCAGGGTGAGGTAGGTTTTCACCCCCCGCAGGTGGCAGTGGGCCACCCCGGCGGCAAACTCCTCCCGGGTGAAATTTTTCGCCCCCCGGCGGGCGTTGAATTGTCCAAAGCCGAGGTAGACCGCGTCTGCCCCGGCGCACACCGCCGCGCGCAGCGCCTCCGGGCTGCCGGCGGGGGAAAGTATCTCCATAGGTATCTTCTCTCGTTTCTGTGGATAGTGTGGTCATATCGCGGCGTTATCACGCTCGCTTTGGGCGCGCTGTCCGCCCCGGCTTCCTTCCGCCTCGGATAAAAAACAGATCTGCTCCGCAAATCTTGGTTTTTTATCCTCGCTCCAGTCCATCCAGGGCGGCGCGCCTAAGCTCGCGCTTACCGCTTTTGCTGCAGTTTGAAGATCTCCCGCTTGGACTCGCTGAGCTCCGACTTCAGCCGGGAGTTCTCCTCCAGCAGGTCCTTGAGCTGCCGGCGCAGGTTTTCCGACGCCTCCCGCTCCTTAAAACGGTCGTCCGCGATGTTGATGGCGGTGAGAATGGCGCAGTCCATCTGAGAGCGCCCCCCCGCCCGGCCGGTCTCCTTCAGCTTTTCATTCACATAGGCGGCCACCCGGTGGACATAGTTCTCGTCCTCGACGGCCAGCAGGGTGTAGTTCAGCCCCCCCACAGTGACAGTGACGCGGTTTTGCATGGCGGTCCCCTCCTGCACAATAATTCAATCTACATTATATCACAGCCTTGTGAAAAAGGGAATGAAAAAAGTGTAAAAGTCTGCTGATTTTTCACCGCCAGTCTCCTTGATTTTTGCCCTGCCGCGTGGTATTCTCTTTTGCAGATACCGATATCCCCTGCGGGGATAGAGGCCGGAGAGGAGATGGAACAGTTTATGGAGGAAAAGCAAAGGAAGGCCGAGGCCCGGAAAAAGGCGCTGAAGGAGATGCTGGAGGGCGTCGGTATGCTGCTGATCGGGGCGGTGGCGTGGCTGCTGTCCAAGGACTTCACCTTCGTGGAGGGGGTAACCACCCGAAGCGAGGGGCGCACCCAGGCGTATCTGATTGCGGCGACCGCAGCAATGCTGATTATCGGCTCGGTGCTTTTGGTGCTGGGGCTGGTGCACCTGATCCGGCCGCCCAAAAACGGCGGGAACTCAAAGCCGGAGCCGTGATGGGCGGTCCCTCTTGACAGCCCCGTTTTTCTGTAATAGAATGCAGGAGACAAAAGCGATGAAGGAGAACAGTACCCCGCGCCGGGGCCATCAGAGAGGGGACGGACGGTGAGAGTCCCCCGAGGGCGCGGCGGGAAGGCCCTCCCGAGCCCGGGCAGGAAATGGTCCGGCGGTCCCCGCCGTTACCGGGCAAGAGTGCGCGCCCAATCTGTTTGAGACCGGCGCGAATTCAGGTGGAACCGCGGACTGTCCAGTTCGCCCTGAGCCGCAGCGGCTCAGGGCGTTTGTTTTTGCGTTTTGAGCCGGAAATCATTGAAAAGGAGCGTCATATCGTGAAAAACAGCGAGAAATCCATGGAAAAGATCGTAAACCTTTGTAAGGCCCGGGGCTTCATCTTCGCCGGGAGCGAAATCTACGGCGGCCTGGCCAACACGTGGGATTACGGCCCCCTGGGGGTGGAGCTGAAAAACAACGTGAAAAAGGCCTGGTGGAAGAAGTTCGTCCAGGAGAACCCCTACAACGTGGGCTTGGACGCCGCCATTTTGATGAATCCCCAGGTGTGGGTGGCCTCCGGCCACGTGGGCGGCTTCTCCGATCCGCTGATGGACTGCAAGGAGTGCCACGAGCGCTTCCGCGCCGACAAGGTGATCGAGGACTGGTGCCAGGAGAACGGCTTTGAGCTGGGCCACAGCGTGGACGCCATGAGCCAGCAGGAGATGAAGGCCTTCATCGACGAGCACCAGATCACCTGCCCCACTTGCGGCAAGTTCAACTGGACGGACATCCGGCAGTTCAACCTGATGTTCAAGACCTTCCAGGGGGTCACCGAGGACGCCAAGAACACCGTGTACCTCCGGCCCGAGACCGCCCAGGGCATTTTCACTAACTTCGTCAACGTCCAGCGCACGACCCGGCGCAAGCTGCCCTTCGGCATCGGCCAGATCGGAAAGAGCTTCCGCAACGAGATCACCCCGGGCAACTTCATCTTCCGCACCCGGGAGTTCGAGCAGATGGAGCTGGAGTTCTTCTGCAAGCCGGGCACCGAGCTGGAGTGGTTCGCCTATTGGAAAAACTTCTGCCACCAGTGGCTGCTGGGCCTGGGGGTCAAGGAGGAGAACCTGCGCCTGCGGGACCATGACCCGGAGGAGCTGTCCCACTACTCCAACGCCACCACTGACTTCGAGTTCGCCTTCCCCTTCACCGACTGGGGCGAGCTGTGGGGGGTGGCCAGCCGCACCGACTTTGACCTCACCGCCCACCAGAACACCTCCGGCAAGGACCTGACCTATTTCGACCAGGAGACCAACGAGCACTACGTTCCCTATGTCATCGAGCCCTCCCTGGGGGTGGAGCGGATGCTGCTGGCCTTCCTGTGTAACGCCTACGACGAGGAGGTGGTGGACGCGGAGAAGAACGATGTCCGCACCGTGCTGCGCCTCCACCCCGCCCTGGCCCCCTTCAAGTGCGCGGTGCTGCCCCTGTCCAAGAAGCTGAGCGACAAGGCCCGGGAGGTCCAGGCCGAATTGTCCAAATACTTTATGGTGGACTTCGACGACGCGGGCTCCATCGGCAAGCGCTACCGCCGGCAGGACGAGATCGGCACCCCCTACTGCATTACGGTGGACTTTGCCACCGTGGGCGATGACAAGACCGAGGCTGACCACGCTGTCACCATCCGGGACCGGGACACCATGGACCAGGTGCGGGTGCCCATCAGCGAGCTGAAGAGCTGGCTGGAGGAGAAGCTGGCTTACTGAGAGGCTCAGCAAAACGCGAAGAAAAATGCCCGGAAGGCGGGGGATCTGCCTGCTTTCCGGGTATTTTTGATGAATCTGTGACCGCGGCTGGCACAGGCTGGGCGGCGCGGTGAATTTTTCAGGATTTCCTTGAAAAAAAGGTTGACATTTCCGCGAAAATGGGGTATATTAACTCTTGCCCCTGTCAGGGCGGCAACATGGCGGCGTAGCTCAGTTGGCTAGAGCACTCGGTTCATACCCGAGTTGTCACCGGTTCGAATCCAGTCGCCGCTACCATCCCAAAGAAGCGGCGATGGCCGCTTCTTTGGGGCTCCGCTCTGATCGCCCGCTTCGGGCACCACGGCCCGGTGGTCAAGCGGTTAAGACACCGCCCTTTCACGGCGGTAACACGGGTTCGATTCCCGTCCGGGTCACCAATATGGAGGCTTAGCTCAGCCGGTAGAGCGCTTGCTTCACACGCAAGAGGTCACAGATTCGAGTTCTGTAGTCTCCACCAGCCGAAACCCCTTGAACCGCAACGGTTTGAGGGGTTTTCCCTTTGCCTTTATGAGCCGTTTATGGGACTTTTATTTCCCATATTTTAGGATGTTTTCGGGCCATTTCGGGCCTCGTTGTTGCAAATATGTTGCAAATTTTTGGCCCCTTGCGCCGCCTTACGCGCTTTCCCGCATCGCTTCCCTCACCTTCTCCGCCGTCTGTCCCTCCCGGGAGCGGCGGTCGTAATGGGTGTATACTCGCAGGGTCATGTCCACGGTGCTGTGCCCCGCCAGATACTGGATCTCCTTGATGTCCAGCCCCGCCTCGAACAGCCGGGTGACGTAGGTGTGCCGGAGGATGTGGGCCGTCACATGGGTCTCGGGCAGCTCCCGCTCCACCAGGTTCCACATACTCTTGTAGGCGGACTGGGTCAGCGGCTTGCCGTTCTTCATGGACAACACAAACTTGGAGCGGCTGGTCTGCTTGCGCTTCAGCAGCCATTCCTCCAGTTCATCGGTGAGGGGCAGATCCCTCCGGCCGGCCTCCGTCTTGAGGGTGTCCCGGATGGAGGTCTCCCCTTTCCCAATGATGGCGTTGTGCCGGATGTGGATGACCCTCTGGCCGAAGTCGATATCCTCCCACATGAGCCCCAAAATTTCTCCCCTGCGCATCCCGGTGTGCAGCGCGATCAGCAGGAAGGTGCGGGCCCGGGGATTCTCCACCCGCTCCGTCAGCAGACGAGTCTCCTGGGGCGCCAGGGCCGTCTTCTCGGCAGTTTTCTTTCCACCCGGCTTCAGCATACTGCTCACCGGGGACTTGGCTACCAGGCCGTTTTCCTGGGCCGCCTTGAAGATACTGCGCAGGTGGATCAGCACCTTGGACTGCAGGGAATTGCTTTTCTTGGACAGCGAGGCCATGATAGCCTGGATCTGCATGGGGCTGACGTCCCGCAGGCGGTAACTCCCGATATAGGGAAGGATGTGCTGGTTCAGGACGTACTTGATGGCGTTGAGGCTGTTTTCCCGCAGGTAAGGCTTTTTGTAGAGGTCATACCACATCTGGGCGAAATGGCCAAAGGTCTCCTCGCTGCAAATGTCCACACCCGCGTTGACCAGGATCTGGGCCTTCATCACCTTTTCGTCCAGCTCGGCCTGAGTTTTGGCTCGGAGATATTTCCGGGTGCCGTCCGGGAGCTGGATCGTCTTGGTCAGATAGGTGTACTTCTTTTTGTTGCTTGCCTTTGCCATATGGCGCTCTCCTTTCAATAGCGCCTTGCGATACAGTACCTTCATTATAGGGGGAATATTTGCAAATCGCAAGGGGCTACAAAGGTTTAATTTTATTTCCCTACGCCGGAAAAACTCATTTGATTCTCCACGCATTTGCGGGCTTCACCTGGGCTGTAGGCTGGCAGTTCCCCGACAAGTATGCCTCCAACGCTTCCACCGTAACGAGGTATTTGCGGCCAACCCGGGCACTCGGTACGGCCCCGGAACAAATCAACCTCCGGATAGCGGTTTCCGTGAAGCAGGTTTTCGGGTCTGACTCCCGGAAGTATGCCGCCGCTTCACGGATCGTTCTTGTCCGCATCACATCAACGCCTCCTTTGACGTAAAAGGGAGATGCCTCCTGGATTGATTGCTCCGGGAGGCATCTCCTATTTTTGACAGCTTAATCATACCACAGAGTAAATGGACATTGCAAGTACCACGTGGCGGACAATTTGCGGACAATACCCGGAAATTTACTGGTCACCTTCAGGCTATTTTCGACTTGCAACCTCCCCTGTGAAAGAATACATTTCCGTCAATTCCTCAATGGCGTCATCCTTAATTCGCCGCACGGTACGGGTGGCAATTTCCAGCTTTTTTGCGCATTCTTCTTGGGAATAGCCTTCAAAATAGAGCAGCTTCAGCAGTTCCGCATGGCGGGAGGTCAAGAGTGACACATAATAGTTCAGCCGCTCATGTTCTCTCTCCAATGCGACAAGCTGGCCAGCAACTTCTTCGGTAGTATCGTCTCTCATATGGTCGATTCTGGCTTGATAATTCAGAGCAATATACAGGGTCTTGTCGGAAGCGTGTCCACTTGGGCGACCGCCTCCATCAGCATGGGCGAGGGCCAGAGCCCCAATCATTTCATTCTCCGTAACGCAGGCCGGGTGGGACAATTCGTAGTGCAAAAGGTCAATTTGCTTTGAACGCTTTTGATACGACTCCAATAGGCCAACGACATATGTTTTGATATCGGAAGTCATTTTTACAGATCCTTCTCTTGACAGTCTCGATAGGCCGGCGGCGGTTGTCAAGCCCATTCCGCCGCGGCAACACATGGCCAATATTCAATTTGCGCACACAAGCAAGATAACTCACACGACCGGCGGGGAACGGCCTACACTCAGGAAACAGCAGACGATAACTTTCATGGACGAACCTCCCTACACCAAAAATCCAGCAACCCGGGCTAAGAGATTTCTGTGGAATATATTACCATCGAAATGAAAACAATTTTTGAACTTGGTTAGGAATTGGTTAGGATTTGTTCGACATAAAACGACACAATTTCCCCAAAATAAAAAGTCGTTATAATTATATGGTCCCACCGAACCGATATCCCACACCAACCACAGTATGAATGTAGGTAGTGTCTTTGCAGCTAAGGCCCAATTTACATCGGAGAGAAGAAATATGATCTGATACGTTCATACTCTTTGGATTATAGCTATCCTTCCACACGGCACGATAGATTTCTTCTTTGGTCAAGACTATACCAACATGATTTGCTAATAGGCAAAGAACATCGTACTCTTTTTTTGTCAGGGCAACTACTTCGCCATGCATAGTTACCATTCTGCAGGATCTATGAATAGCTAGCTCCTTGTAACTGAATATGGGGATTTGTTTGTTGCGGCGGAGCACAGAATTGATTACAGCTATCACTTCATTGCCATTGATAGGTTTATCTACACAAGAATCAGCTCCACGATCAAGCATATTTGCCCGATCATTACCATCTCTATATTTTGAAGCAATCATGATGTATGGTTGAGGTAAATGAGCAGAAAAGACAATATCGCTCAGGAGGGAATTTAACCCTTTTATGTCAAAATCAAGCAGAATAAAGGCAGGACTGTAGTTTGCTGGGGTAAGATAGCGTAACCATAAAAGATGGTGCGCTGTCTTACCCCAGTATTTTGTATTATCAGACGGCAAAACTCTTGACATCAGCGCCAACCTGCCGGAAATAGGATATGCTTTCCGTCGGTTCATCGCCGCTGTCTACCTTACCCACGAAGCTGTAAAAAATCTCGATTTTCCGGGTGTTCGTTTCCCTGTCCAGCTCATGGACTAAAATGCGGTCGATAAACTCATGGACATTCTCATAGGTCAGTTCGCTGATCTCCGAGTACCGGCGAACCAAGGCAACAAACCGCTTCACATCCGCCCCTCGCTCGGCGGCGGTGTCAATCTCCTGCCGAAGTTCCGCCGCCCGTTTTGTCAGCGCCGCTTTCTCGTCCTCATAGCCAGAGGTCAGAAGCGCAAACTGCTCGTTCGACAAGCGGCCCAAAGCCATATCCTCATAAAGTTTACGGAACAACAGATTGAGTTCATCCATCCGGCGTTCTGCCTTGTCCAGTTCTTTCCGCTGCTGGGCAAGAGCCTTTTTAGCGGCCTGCTCCCCACACTCGGCGGCGGTACGAACAAACTCTTGCTCATGCTCCTTCACATAGGCCAAAACCCGCTGTAAATCAGCAAGGACAAGTTCTTTCAGGACACTTTTGCGGATGTAGTGTGTCGTGCAAAGAAAATCGTTTCTGGCCCGGTTGCGGTAGTTGCCGCAGGTGTAGGCGTGCTTCCTCTCCGGCGTTCCGGCGCCCTTTTGAAGATACATTTTGTAGCCGCAGTCCCCGCAGAACAGTAACCCTGAAAACAGGTCGATTTCCTCCGATTTTGTGGGCCGGTGTCGGGTGGCGATACGCTTTTGAGCAAGGGCAAAGGTTTCTTCGTCAATCAACGGTTCATGAGTGTTGGGGAAGAAATACCGCTTGTCCTCTGGATTTTTCCGTGTCTTTTTGGATTTATAGGACACCTTGCAGGTTTTCGCCGTGATGGTATGGCCCAAGTACTCCTGCCGGGTGAGAATGTCATACAGCGTTTTGTCCGGCCAAGTATACCAGGCGTTCAGTTGGGGGCGGGGGTGACGAGTGCTGCCAGTACGCCGGTAGCGCAGTTCGCCAACGGTCAAAACCTCGTTATCCCGCAGCCAGTTTTGGATTTCGCACATACGGTCGCCCCGTACATACATGGCGAAAATTTGCTTGACAATATGGGCCGTTTCCGGGTCGGGGATAAGGTGATTGCGGTCGTTCGGGTCTGCGATATACCCATAGGGAACTTCCCCGTTGACACGCTCTCCCCGCTGGGCCTTGGC
>ERZ808037.1930-NODE-1930-length-11794-cov-5.041564_pt1 | contig 11794 bp, 12 predicted proteins | sample MGYA00380190_ERZ808037 | MGnify/ENA primary metagenome ERZ808037 (study PRJEB31490, sample SAMN06133399) | mouse gut metagenome | isolation source: J9 | host: mice | place: China: Chengdu | collected 2015-05 ...
GGCCGCCCCCATGCTTTCTCTTAAAATACATTTATGGGGTACTGCCATAACGGGTAGGCGGTCAGTCTTTTGATGCAAACGCAGAGGGGACTGCCCCTCTGACTACGGGTAAAACCGGGAAAGGGGGGATTGCTTACATAAACAGCACAAAAAAGTAACCGCCCTTTGGCTGAGGAACGCGGTTACTTTTTTGTAGTAATCTAAACCGAGGCTGACCGTCTATCGGCAGTACCTCTCTTTGTGCTTTTATTGTAACAGATTCCCCCGCACCTGTCAAACGCCGAAGGGCTTTTTTCGACTCCAAACGGCTCTGAGGGGTGCCTGTGGGGAATATTATAAACTGGAAGGGCTGCTTGCGTACAGTGCCATTAATTTAAGATGATATTAGTCCCCCCTTTTTTGTGTGTGGATGGGGATCCTGTTTTAACGGAAGTGTAAGAAAAAAAGTAGCTCCACCACCTTCTGTATTCTTTACCCCGACATCCGCAGACAAAAATTCTGCCAACTCTTTTGCTATGCTTAGTCCAAGACCAAAATGTGACTTATCCGTATGTGACTTATCGGCACAGTAAAAGCGGTCAAAAATGTAAGGTTTGTCCTCGGCAGAGATTCCCTGTCCGTGATCAATAACAGAAATAGTTATAGCCTTGCGTGACAGAGTGGCTTTTATTTGGATTGATGCTTTCGTTTCAGAATGAGAAATGGCATTATCCATAAAAATGCTTAAGATCTGAAAAAGGTATTCCCGGTCTGTGTATAGTACGGGAAAGTGGACATCCATAAAATCTGCATCTAAAGGAATTCCTTTTTGGCCGCATATCGGTTCATAAGCTTCATAAAGGGCGATCAGCAAAGTATCAATATTTACCATTGTTTTATTGATATTGCGTGTTCCGGAATCTGAGGAGGCCAGTAAAAGCATATCTTTAATCAACTTTGACATTCGCATAGTTTCTGCATCTATAATATTCGTGGCCTTTTGAATATCTGGTATGCCGTCACTTAATCTGTTTATTTTGTCATTGTTGGCAAGTATGACTGCAAGCGGTGCTTTTAGCTCGTGTGAGGCAGCGGCAATAAAACCTTTCTGGCTTTTTAATACTTTTTCGGTTGGTTCTATAGCGTGTTTCAGCAGAAATCGGCTTACAATTATGATACAGAATAAGGAGATAACCCATAGCAGTATATAAAAAGGCAGTTGTTTCCCTATCAGTTCAAAAATTGTCTTTTGCCGGTGCAGCAGGCTCAGATAAAACAGGGTTCCGTTTTTGTCAATGACAACAGCCGGTATTCCCCAATATTTATCATGTGAACTACCGGAAAAAGATAAAACCCCGCCTTGTGTTGTAGCCTTTGTCTGATCCAATGCTGTGACAGATTCAACATTTGCCTTCTCTGTAAATTGACTTAATAAAAAGGTTATATCGGTTGGAAATGAGAGAGGGCTTTGATAAATCACATTTCCCTGTGCATCCTTTAGCAGGGCAAAAATGGAATAGTTATCTTCGTAGGGCTTAATAACCGTTTGCGGGCTTTTTTCCGGATTTTCCAGTTCATAAATCATTAACATAGAAAGCCGTCCGAAAAAAATACTATCGTTTTGCTGTTTATTATCAATGAAATCATTACATAAAATTCCAATAATGACGGTTATGATAGACATAATGGAACTGATAAAAATAAGATGAAGTTTTTTATATAAATGCTCCAGCATTTTTGCCCTCCAATTTATAGCCAGATCCGTAAACTGTTTTTATTTCGCAGCAGCTTCCTATCTCCCGTAACCGTTTCCTGAGAAACGAAATATAATTATCCACGTTTCCGGGTACGATGTCTGTATCGGTTCCCCAAATTTTGTATATCAGCTGCTCTCTGGTAATGAGGGATTGGGGGTGGTTTATAAAGGCAGACAGTACCTCGGACTCTTTCGCAGTTAAAAGCAGGGAATTTTTGCCGCATGACAAGATACGTTCCATCTGATTGAAAGACAGATCAGAAAAGCAAATGTGCATTTCCTGTTTTATTTCGGCGGGACGCCTGGTCAGCGCTCTGATGCGGGCAAGCAGTTCTGCGATATGAAAAGGTTTTACCAGATAGTCATCTGCACCATTGTCCAGTCCCTCTATCCTGTCATTTAGTTCTGACATCCCCGTAATAATAATGACAGGAATTGCAATTCCCTTCCGGCGCATGGCCTTAATAATTGTCATTCCGTCAATGATGGGGAGCATACGGTCAACGACTGCCAGGTCATAGCAGTATTCTATATTCAGTGCGTGGATCATGGCGGTTTCCCCATCATAGCAGCAGTCAACTATATATCCGGCTTTTTGCAGTTCATCCTGTATGGAACTGCAAAGTTCTATATCATCTTCAAGCAATAGTATTTTCATGATATCAAATCCTCTTTCCATGGTGTCGCTCCACATATGGCTGGAAAGACATTTTTCCATTTGCGGGTTATTCTTTTCTATTCAGTATAGCAGATAATTCTATAAAAATCCTATAAAAAGTGACGTTTAAATCGATTCCGGTTACAAGATTTTTTTAGGACTTTGCAGTTAAAATGAAAAAAAACAGAAAGGAAGTTTTTATTATGAAAAATCAAAAAATGTGGAAAGGTTTAGTAATTGGATTGTGCATATCAGCTCTTACAGGATGTGGCACTGGAGCAGATGAAAAGACAGGGGGTGGGAATATGCCTGCAACAGAGTATCAAAGCAGCATATTTGATGACGAGGATATGCATTCAGATGAAAATGATGACATTGCTCCTAAAGCAGATAATGCAGATGGCAATAGCAGCCAGGAAAACAAAGACAGTTCCCTGCCGGATGGGAATGGAACAAACGGAGCGGACGCCTCGCAGGAGAACCAGAGTAATACCACAGATAATGGTACAGTTGAGAAAGTGGATGCAGACAGCCTGTATTCATCAGCGGCTATCACTGGGAGCGTTGTGGAATTTTCGGATGGCAGCTGTACAGTAAGTGCCGCCACAACAGAAGATGACGGAAAAACTGGCGTAGTTGCCGCACCTGGGTATGAAAGTGAAGATACAAATGTAGTGGTGACATATCAGGAGGGCTGTGTGGTTCAGATTGCAACTATCTATACTTCAACCGGGACTGCAGAATTGGAGCAGGCATCTGTAGCTGACATTAAGAAACAGTCAAGCGTTATTATCTATGGGAGCTTTGAGGACACACATCATGTAACGGCTACAAAAGTTATCATATGCCATAGAACAGCCTGAACAGCAGGAGGTATTCATTTTGAAATTCTATCAGCTTGCCTTCCGGTATTTATGCCGGAAGAAGTCTAAAACATTTATTTTGCTTTTGGTATTGCTGTTCATAAACAGCATGATCCTGGGTTCTTACATGATTCTGCATGCCACAGAGGATTCCCGGATTACTATGCAGGAAAAGATGGGGACCAAGGCGGTACTGGAAGTGAAGGGGAGTGACCGATTTATTACGGAAAATGAGGTCAGGGAAATCCGGGATATGGATGGAGTGATATCCGTCAACCGCATGGCTGACAGTGCCGTTTATCCCGTTAATTTTAATCCCATTACGAACAGTGATTCCGAGGAAGAAAATAACTGGAAGGTAACGCTGCTGTCTTATGATGAGCTGGAACGTGACAGCGCCTTTAGTGACTTAAGATACCGCCTGATGAAGGGGGATATGATTACGGAGGGCTCTGGGAAAGGGGCTGTGATCAATTTTGCGCTGGCGGATGCAAATGGCCTTGAAATAGGGGATGAGATGGAAGTCGGGACAGAAACAGGGAGTGTGATCAATGTAAAGATCATAGGTGTTTTTGTTGCGGGAAGCGAGAGAAACCAGATGGATACCCTGCCGGCGGTAAACCGTATCGAAAACCAGATTTTTATTGACAATGAATCCTATACGGGGCTATTCGATAATGCGGGTTACCGTAAGATAGCGGTATATACCAAAAAACCGGATCAGATAGATGTTCTGGTACAGGAATTAAAAGATTTTTTGGGCAGCAGAGTGGAGATCACCACTGCTGATATATTATATCGTCAGCTGGAGGTGCCGCTGAACAGGATAGTCCGTGTGATGAAACTTATGCTGGTATTCACGCTGGCTGCAGGGGTGACAATTACTTCAATATTACTCTGTATGTGGATGAGGTCGAGAAAAAGGGAAATTGCTGTTTTTATCAGTATGGGAAAAAAGAAAACGGATATTCTTATGCAGGTTTTTATGGAAACGGCAGTCGTCTTTTGTTTGTCTGTATTTGGCGCCTGTGTAATAGGAAGTGGGATGGCAGGAATTATGAAGGAACTGCTCATGAAAGAAAATACGGCAGTTCTCCTGTCAGTTTCCTTACAGGCAGGGGATATTGCAGCAATGTTCTTTGCAGGAGGCTGTATAGCGGTTATTGCTGTCTGTATTTCATTGCTGCCCATTTTAAGGGCAAACCCAAAAGACATTTTATCAAAAATGGAGGGATAGTAAATGAGCGGTTTTAGTTTGGCATGGCGTTCTGTTATCAGAAAACCTGTAAAAAGCATCCTGCTGTTTGTAACTGTATTTACCATCAGCCTGCTGCTGTTGGCTGGAATGAGCAGTGGAAAAGCAACTGTTCAGATGCAGGATAATACAAGGCAGGCAGTCGGGGCAGGGCTTCTGCTGGAAGAAAATGAAGCAGACCGGCACCGGAGGATTGATGAGTTATCAAGGCAGCTTGATCATAAGGAAGGCAGCCTGGGCGGATACCATCAGGAAAAAATTACAATAAACGGAGTAGAAAGCTGGAGAACATGGACGGATAATTCTTTTGAAACCCTGTTAGTGGAGGATATCGAAAAAATAGCGGGTACAGAAGGGATTGCCGATTACAATATTACAACAGTTACAACGGCTGCAAGACCAGTTGGTTTTATCCGCATTGAGGACGAGGATGTGGATCAGTATAGCGACCTTGGAGGCGTGTCGCTGGTCGGGAACAAAGATATGTCCATGGATTCCAATTTTCTTTCGGGAAATGCTTTTATCATGGACGGCAGAATGATTAAAGAAGGTGAAAAGGATGTCTGTGTCATTTCAGCAGAGCTTGCAGATAAAAACCAATTAGAAATTGGAAGCAGAATAAGTTTTGGCAACTGCCGGGATAAAGAGGATCCTATGATTTATGAAGCAGAAGTTGTCGGTATCTATCGGGTAAACCAACCTATAGCTCCTTATATGTATGGGGATACTTACCGGTCTGAAAATATTATTTTTACGGATTTGGATTTCCCTGAAAAGGTGGATGGAAAGGCAGGCGACCCGTTATATGAAAAGGCATATTTTAAGATTGCAGATGTGGATGAATATGAAGCTGTAAAGATAAGTGTAATGGGGGTAGATATAGCGTGGGAAAGGTATGACCTGATTGACAATAACGGAAATATGAATACCCTGTCCGCAAATTTTAATGAAATGGAGAAGTACAGCAGAACTTTAGTCTGGGTAATTTCAGGGGCAGGCCTGATTATCCTGTTCCTTATTTTTCAGTTCTGGATGAAAAGCCGGAATAGGGAAATTGGAATCATGCTGTCAATGGGAACTTCAAAAATACGGATTTTGGCCCAGATCATGGCAGAAGCACTTATGATTGCAGCAGTGGCTGTGTTGGTTTCCTTCTTGGCGGCACCGGGAGTGTCAGGCCTGACGGCGGATTATCTGGTAGAACAGCAGGTACAGAGTGCGGGAGAACAGGATTTGCTGGATGAAGGGAAAGTGGCATTGTCTTATGAAAAGTCAGAGCAGAATGTGGTGGGTGTGCAGGCAGAAATTACTTCCGGGATGTTAATACAGGATGTTTCGGGCATTGCCCTGCTTATTGCGATCTCTATATGTGTATCAGGTATTGGCATATTGAAAAGAAATCCCAAAGATATCCTGCAGGATTTATAAAACAGTTTATGCGCGCAGGTATAAGTAAGGTAAGGAGGACGGTTGAAATGATATTAGAAGCAAAAAATATAGAATATGTATATAAATCCCAAAAGGACAGGAAAGTTTTAGGCGATATTTCTGTGCGGTTTGAAGAAAAAAAGTTTTATGCCATTATCGGGGCCAGCGGAGCCGGAAAAACAACTCTCTTATCTTTGCTGGCAGGGCTTGACAGTCCAACAGGAGGAACCGTTTTATATGAAGGGGAAGATATCCTTGCGAAGGGTTTAAATTATCACAGAAAGAACCATGTATCCTTAGTTTTTCAGGAGTATAACCTGATTGATTATCTCACCACGGAGGAAAACGTAAGGCTGGGAGGAACAGATAAGCCGGGGGAACTGCTTACAAAAGTGAATATCCCACAGGAAGCATGGAAAAGAAATGTAATGAAGCTGTCCGGTGGGCAACAGCAACGTGTAGCGATTGCAAGGGCGCTGGCAAGCAATGCAAAAGTCTTATTGGCAGATGAGCCGACCGGGAATCTGGATGAACAGACGGCAGAGGGAATTATTGAGTTATTAAGGCAGACTGCGCATGAGTTGGGGAAATGCGTAATCGTTGTTACGCATAGTAAATATTTGGCAAATGAGGCAGATGAAATTGTGCAGATTACGAATGGAATAATCGGATCATAGAAATGAAGGAATCCTACAAAAGACAAACCGCCGCACTATGGCCATCATCCGCCATATGCGGCGGTCTGCTTTTTTCGCAGGCAGGGCATCCGCCCACTCATGCGGAGAACGGTAATATTTTTTAGAAATGTCCATTTACTACCGCCAAGTGTCCAGATACAACACTCGTTCTTCCTTTTTGCTGATATCTGCCGATAAAATAGGTGGACGGGAAATAATAGCCCTTATTCGTAATAAAACATTGATACGAGGTGATCTGGATTGAATATAGCAGTTTGCGATGATGAAGAAAATATCCGCATTTATATAAAGAAGCTGATAGAAGAACAGGATGTACCCTGCCAGGTTATGGAATTTTCGTCCGGGGAGGAACTGCTGCGGTTTTGGGGGCAGGAGGACAGGGAACAGTTAGATATCCTGTTCCTTGATATTTCTATGGATGGAACTGACGGAATGGAAACGGCAGAACAGATCAGGGATTGGAAGGAAGAAAGGGAAGAAGTTTTATGGGGGAGTCTGCCCCTGCTGATATTTGTGACAGGTTACCCGGAGTAAATGCCGAAGGCTTTTTCCGTCAATGCCTTTCAATATTTAGTGAAGCCTGTAGACGAAAAGGAATTTGAAGATGTGTTTGTGCGGGCAGTCAGGGAGTGCCGCTGCATAAACAGGAAAAAGAACATGAGCCGGGGGAAATACTGGTCAGGAGCGGGAACATCACAAGGAATGTCCCGGTTGATGATATTTACTATATTGAGAGCAGCAACAGGAAGATCATCGTATCCATGCGGGACGAGGAAATAGAATGCTATGGAAAGATAAGTGAGATGGAGGATGAACTGCGGGAGGGCTTTTTCCGGATTCATAAGGGGTATCTGGTCAATATGAAATATGTGGAAAGATACAGCCGGACGGAAGTACAGATGAAGAACGGGAAACGCCTCCTGATATCCAAGTACAAGTACCAGGATTTTATAAAGGCATATCTGGAATACATTGCGGAGGACAGCAGATGAGCCAGGAGAGTTATGGATTATTCATAAATATATGCGACTTATGCTTTGTACTCCTGCAGGTCATGCTTTTTCTGGTGATCTGGGACATTTTTTTCAGGCCGGAAAGAGGGAAAAAGGAAGTGTTGTCCGCAGGCGTATTTGCAGCAGCCAATGTACTCCTGCGTTTATGCCCCGGCGTTCCGGGGTGGGTGAGATATGCGGTATCGGTGGCTGCTGTGTTGGGTTACTGCCATATCAGATATAAGGGATGTCTGGAAAAGGCCGTTTTCACTCTGCTGTTGCTTTACAATTTCCACGGGATGAGCTTTCTGGTCTCAAACAGCCTTTACCAGTTTTTAATGGATTCAAGACGGGTAAGGTTTATTTCCTCCCCGTCTTGGAATACCCGGTGTTGGTTCTGCCTTATTTCCAGTCCCGGAAAAGATAGAATGGGGGCGGGGACAGTCTGCATAACTTCAAGTTGTATGCAGTCGGTTAATGCTGAAATGATTTTATCAATCACTTTTTCTTCTTGTTCATCAAGTGTCAGCAACAGTAATTTTCCCATGTTTCCACCTGTTGTAAATTATTGCATTACTAATCAATACATATATTTTCGATTATTGATACACATTTTTCTATTCCGAGTGTCCCACTATCTAAACATAGATGATAGTTTTTGGAATTTCCCCATTTCTTTTCGGTATAATATTGATAGTGATAGGAGCGTGCTTTATCTATACTGCTGATGCGTTTTTTTGCTTCTTCACTTGATAAGTGATTTTCTTCCATTAAGTGTTTTATTCTAAAGTCTAAATCAGCATGAATAAAGATATTGAAACAATTTGGGTATTCTTTTAATATATGGTCTGCACATCTTCCAATAATGACACAAGCCCCTCTATCTGCTAATTCCCGGATTGCCTTTACCTGCGAAAAGTATATTTCATCTTGTAATGATATATTGTTACCGGAAAGAATTGAATTTGCGAGGGACAAATTATTGACAAGATTAAATAACATACTTCCTGTCATATGCTCCCCTTTATTTTCAATAATTTCTTCTGTATACCCTTTTTCCTTTGCAACCATGCTTATAATCTCTTTGTCATAAATTGGTATACCTAATTCTTTCGCAAGTTCTTGACCGATTGTATGTCCGCCGCTGCCACATTCTCTGCTAATAGTGATAATTTTTTTCTGCATATAGATAACCTCCTATTTTTTAAAGTTTTTTCCAATATATTTTCAGCATGATAAGAGCCGTAATAAAAGCTAATCCGTCCGCAACTGGTCCAGCCCATAAAGCACCCTCTACCCCTAATATCGTTGGTAATAAAATAGTTGCAGGAATAAGATAAATGATTTGTCTGGTTAAAGACAATATAGTTGCCTGTGTCGGTTTCCCGATTGCTTGAAAAAATATTCCTGTTACCATTTGCAATCCATTTATAGGGCAGGCTAAAAGAAATATTTTAAAGCACTTTACAGCAAATTGATTGTATAAGTCAGATTCCGAACCAAAAAGTTTTACAATACTCATAGGCATAAATTGGAAAATGCAGAAAGCCAATATTAAGAATACTGTGGCAACTGATAGGATAATGCGGTAAGTCTGCTTTACCCTGTCTTTTTGACCGCAGCCATAATTATATCCGTAAATTGGCTGTGCGCCTGTGGATAATCCAATTATGACGGCAGATATAATTTGATTTACTTTCATGGTTATACCAATCGTTGTTAAAGGAATATCTGAACCATATACTGATTTTGCGCCATAAGATACCAATATATTGTTTGTGGTTGCCATTACTAATACAACGGCAATTTGAGTAATGAAACTGGATATTCCAAGGCTGCTTACTTTAATTAACACCTTTTTATTGAAAACAAAGCAACTTTTGTCTAATTTAATGCTTTTGAATTTTCTGATGTAAGCAATATATAAGAGTGCATTAAAAATCTGTCCTAAGATAGTTGCCCATGCAGCACCTTTTACTCCCCAATGGAAAACAAAAATAAAAATTGGGTCAAGAATAATATTAGTAATGCAGCCAATTAACAAGCCTGCCATGCTGTATTTAGGATTGCCGTCAGCTCTTATCATGCCTGCCATACATGAGTCAATGGCAGAAAACAGTACACCAAAAGAAATAATTCTGCCATAATCCATTGCATACGGCAGAATTTCTTCTGTTGCACCAAACAGAATACACAATGGTTTTAAAAATATATTGAAAACAATACATAATATAATGCCGATTAAAACCGTTGCAGAGAGAGCATTCCCGATACCTTTTGCCGCTGCATTTCCGTTGCCCTCACCTAATTTTAAACTCAGATATGCGGCTGCTCCGTCCCCGACAAGAAGAGAAAGTGCTATAACAATAACGGTCAATGGCATAACAACATTTGTTGCACCATTACCCAAATAACCTACACCTTGCCCAATAAAAATTTGGTCAACAATATTGTACAACGCATTAACAACCATAGAAATAATACTGGGAATGGCAAATGTCACAATTAGTTTGCTGATTTTTTCTGTTTCTAAAGGGTTTCCTTTCGTGATTGTCTTACTGTTCATTTTCTACCTCCATATTTTTAATCATTTTTTGAACAACTTCAACAAAAGTATTTAGGCTTTCTTGACTAATGCCGGAAATCATTCTGTTTTCTAATGACTGAATATCTTTGTCAACATCTTCTTTCATCTTTATAGTTGCAGAAGTGGGACAAATTTTTTTTAAACGGTCATCAAATGGAACTTTTTCCCGAATAATCATCTCATGTTCTTCCATTTTCTTTAAATGCACTGAAATACTGGAACTTCGGATATTCAATTCTTCTTCAATATCCTTTTGGTAAATCTCCCTTTTCGGATAATTTGTCAGTACAAAATACAGGATACGGGTTTGTGCGCCTTTATGCTCTGTTGAAACATTAAATGCACGGCGAATTTGATTAGATAACCCTAATATCCATTTTGTATATTGAATATCGCTCATAATCCACCCCCTTTCTTAGTTATCAAAATGTTTGTTTACAAAATAAATTAAAGCACATGAGGGCTTGAAAGAGAAGTGAAATAATGGTATTATTGATGATAAAAACGCAATAATAGGAGATGAAAGATGAATACTCAACAGTTAGAAAGTTTTATTCAAGTAGCTGAAAATCTTAATTTTGCTAGGGCGGCTGAAATTTTAAACATCACGCAATCGGCTGTTTCACGTCAGATAAATGCGCTTGAAACAGAATTAGGAACAAAGCTCTTACACCGTTCTACACGGACAGTTACCTTAACACCTGCGGGAATTGGTTTCTTGAATGACGCAAAAGAGATTTATACTAAGCTGCAATTTGCAACTGCAAAAATTAGAAACCACGAACAGTCTAATATACAAATTTTATCCATTGGGTGTAGTAATGAAGCAGATATGGTATTATTGTCAAAAGTGCTTTCTAAATGCAGGAAAAGTAATCCAGAGTTGCATCCGTTTTTAAGGATTATACCACATAGGTCTATTTTAAATTTATTTATTCATGGAGAGATTGAGTTTCTTTTTGCCTTTAAAGATGATATACCTATGCGTGATGGTTTTTCTTATATAGAACTTGCAAGAATGAAGATATGTTGTGCTGTTCCGGCGTTTTCTAAAATTGCAGAACAAAAAAGTATTTCTATAAATGATATTGTTTCACAAAAAAATATTATTTGTAATTCATATGAAATCCCGACTAAAGTGGCAGATATACAACATCACATAGAGCATTTTCTTACATACGATATGATTTATTACTGTGAAAATCTACAAGTAATGATTACTCTAATAAAAGCGGGATATGGTTTGGGGATATTGCCCGAAAATGTTTCGTTTAGCTCTGATATTGCCTATATTCCGTTGCAAGAAACAGCACCAATATCATATGGGGTATTTTATAAGAAAAAATCAAATAGTCCTAATTCCCGTAATTTTCTTAAAATAGTAAAAGAAATGGCATATCAAATGTGATAAATTAAATAAAACGCCGGGGAATTCCGCTGTGTCGCCGGAAAAATCCTCTGTTTCCCTTTGGCTCTTGCGGGTCTGCTCCCCGGTGGCTTGGTTGGTTTCCACAACGCCGTCACGGGTCATTTTCTGCGTCATTTTTGCCTTTGCCTTAAATTCCTGCATGAATGGTT
>ERZ808037.1931-NODE-1931-length-11789-cov-4.052339_pt1 | contig 11789 bp, 7 predicted proteins | sample MGYA00380190_ERZ808037 | MGnify/ENA primary metagenome ERZ808037 (study PRJEB31490, sample SAMN06133399) | mouse gut metagenome | isolation source: J9 | host: mice | place: China: Chengdu | collected 2015-05 ...
CGATTTCGCGCATGTCTGTCTCGGGTTTATCACGCAAAAACAGCGTGAAAACACCTCGCGGCGACAGCGAGTGAACAATAACCTACTGTTTCTGTATGAGCATAGTATACCACGTCCGGCATTGCTTTTCTATTCTAAAAGGATTATACTTGTGTATTGACGGGAACATTTTTTATGTAAGACGGTTTGGATCCGGACGCATATAATGGCTGCTGTTCACTCCGTGACCGGCAGCACAAAAAGCGCGTGAAAACGCCTCGCGGCGGCATGGGTGTGAAAAGTAACATATAATGTGCGAAAGCAGGCACATAGAGATTTCCGGTGTCTATGTATATAAAGGAGGATTCCATATGTATGATTTGATTATTATCGGTTCCGGTCCTGCGGGGCTGTCTGCTGCAATATACGGAAAACGGGCGGGGCTTAACCTGCTGGTAGTGGAGAAGGCGCCCATGAGCGGCGGTCAGGTTTTAAATACTTACGAAGTGGACAATTATCCGGGAATGCCCGGAATCAACGGCTTCGATCTGGGAATGCAGTTTCGCGCTCATGCGGATAAGCTGGCAGTGGAATTCCGGGAGGGCTGCGTCACTTCCATAGAAAATCAGGGTGATAAAAAGTTGGTGACGGTAGAGGGAGAACTTTTGGAAAGCAAAACGGTAATTCTCGCCTCCGGCGCGGAACATGCGCATTTGAATGTGCCCGGTGAGGAGAAACTGTCCGGAAGAGGCGTGTCTTATTGTGCTACCTGTGACGGGGCTTTTTTTAGGGGCAGGACGGTGGCTGTGGCAGGCGGAGGAGACGTGGCTTTGGAGGATGCCATTTATCTGGCGGGTATCTGTGAGAAGGTATATCTGATCCATCGAAGGGATGAACTGCGAGGCGCGCAGGTGCTGCAGCAGGAATTGAAGGCGCTTCCCAACGTGGAATTCCTATACAGCCATATTGTCACGGAAATCCAAGGGGAAAATGCGGTGGAGAATCTCAGGATCAAAAATTTGAAAACAGAAGAAGAATTTGATCTGGCCGTGGAAGGAATTTTTGTGGCTGTGGGAATCCGTCCCGATTCAACACTGATAAAAGATATGGTTGACTGTGATGAAGGTGGTTATGTTTTGGCGGGGGAAGATTGCTCCACAAATGTCCCCGGCTTGTATGTGGCGGGAGACATCCGTAAGAAACCGATCAGACAGATTGTGACGGCAGCAGCGGACGGTGCCAACGCAGCGGTTTCCGCCGGAAATTATGTTAATAAAAAATAGAAAGTTTTAAGATTTCATAAAGAAATGCAAAAAAAATTTAGAAAGAGGAATCCCGGTTTTTTGGAGGGATTCCTCTTTAAAATGCCTGAAAACCGCGTAAAATAGGCACTTTGTTTAAGAATAGACGATTTATAGTCAAGGTTGACAAAGGATGGAATAAGTGATATATTTGTTAACAGGCGTAATAATTTCGTAACAAATCAAGTGAGTGTTTTTAGATACGAAGGAGATAACAATGAATTTGAAGACGATCAGAATGACAGCCTGTGGATTGGCAACGGCACTTGCCTTTTCGGGAATGAGCCTGACAGCGGAAGCAGCCAGCAGGTCATCCGTATTGTCCAGCGGAGGAGTAAATCTTGCACTGAACAGAGGGAACAGTTTAACTGAAGTTTCATCGGATTCGATAATGCCTATCGAGGCAATCATTGAGTGGGCGGCTGCCGAGGAGGTCGGACTGGTAATCCCGGAAGCCGAGCCGACAGAAGAGGATCTGTTCCGCAATTTGGTTATTGCACAGGTAACCAATTATGTGAACGTCAGAAGCGTTCCCAGTGAAGAAGGAGAAATCGTAGGTAAACTTTATAATAATTCCGTAGGTACTTTTATCAGTGAGGAAAACGGGTGGTATCAGATTACTTCCGGCAATGTGACAGGATATGTAAAGGGAGAATTTTGTGTAACCGGTGAAGGTGCCGTTGAGCTTGCCAGACAGGTGGGAACCAGAATTGCAAGAGTTAACACCACAACATTAAAGGTTCGCTCGGAGCCTAGCTTGGAAGCGTCCGTTCTGGGCTTGATTCCGCTGGAGGACGAACTGGTGGTTCTGGAAGAAACGGAAGGCTGGGTAAAAGTGGACGTAGAAGAAGGTATCGGATGGGTTTCCACCGAGTATGTTGACCTTCACAGCGAGTTTGTTCAGGCAGAATCCAAGGAGGAAGAAGAAGCCCGTCTCGCTAAGGAGGAGGAAGAGCGTAGAAGAGCTCGTGAAGCCGCAGCAGCAAGAGCGGCGGAAAATGCTGCCAGCAGTGGAAGCAGTGCACCTGCTCAGACATATGTAGTCAGTGGTGACAGCGAAATGGGTTCCGCAGTTGCAGAATATGCTTTGCAGTTTGTAGGCAATCCGTATGTATATGGAGGAACCAGCCTTACCAACGGCGCAGACTGCTCCGGATTTGTAATGAGTGTATATGCTAACTTTGGTGTCAGCCTGCCTCATTCCTCTTCGGCGGACCGCAGTCAGGGTGCGGCGGTAGACGGTATCGGCAATGCACAGCCCGGAGATCTCGTATGCTATTCCGGCCATGTAGGATTGTATATCGGTAACGGACAAATTGTCCATGCATCCAACTCCAGAACCGGTATTATCGTTTCCAACGCCGATTACAGAAAGATTCTGGCAGTGAGAAGAATCTTCTAAACCGAGAAAAGTGTTCCGGCGAAAAGTAATGCAGAAGGACATATGCGATAAAGAAAATATGAAAACAGGCCATACCTTGGGGTGTGGCCTGTTTTTTATACGCAGCCTCGTGCAGAGGAACTAAGCTGTATTTTTCATATTGTTATAAGTAGAATTGTTTTTAAATTTGATCTTATTGTGTAACTATTTCTGATATTATCTTTCGGAAAAAAAAGGCAATATTATTAAGATATGTGCAATTGTTACAATTATTTTATTAAGATTAATATATCGATCAAACCATAACCAAAAAGGGGTAATAGTTATCCACAATAAAAAGTACACAAAATAGGATAAAAACACTTTATACACCGATTTATACACATTATCCACCGGTTTTTAATACACATATTATTCCGATTTATAATTAAAACAGAAACGCTTGTTTTGTGAAATAGTAATAAAAAAGGCATTTCGGACAAAAATGGAATAAAACACTCTTGACATGCATAATGTCAAAAACATGTAAATAATATGTTAAATTGTTGCATAAGCCCAGATAAATATGTTATAATGCAAATACAATAATAAACCGAAAGGGATGATGGCATGAAATTTGTAATCGTAGGCAGAAATATTGATGTAACACCCGGTTTGAGAAATGCGGTAGAAGAGAAGATCGGCAAGTTGGAAAAATTTTTCAACCCTGATACGGAAGCACACGTTACCTTGAGTGTAGAAAAGGAGAGGCAGAAGATTGAAGTAACTATTCCCGTAAAGGGAAATATCATTCGTTCCGAGCAGGTCAGCAATGATATGTATGTCTCCATTGATCTGGTGGAAGAAATTATTGAAAGACAGTTGAAGAAATATAAGAATAAAATTGTGGACAAGCAGCAGGGCAACGGGTCTTTCAGTAAAATGTATGTAGAAAACGATTATATGGACGATGAAGAGGTTAAGATTGTCAGAACCAAGAAATTTGACATCAAGCCCATGTATCCCGAGGATGCATGTATTCAGATGGAGCTGTTGGGACATAACTTCTTCGTATTTATCAATGCGGAGACGGATCAGGTGAATGTGGTATATAAGAGGAAGGGTGATACATACGGCCTGATTGAACCGGAAGATTAAGGGAAATTGATGCAAGGGAATATTTTAACTGTAAATGAGCTGTTATAGTAATGAAGGAAGTGCCTAAGGATAACTTGGCACTTCTTTTTTTGCCGCATATTTCATATATTTTTCTAACGAATATTCCGGAGCGGTTATGGACATAAGAAAACGGGAAAAATATCTGTATCTTATAAAGAAAGGAATTTTGATGGAATGCCTGCTGGCAATGGTGCTGGCAACATTGGTTACGGTAAAGCGGAATACGTATGACAAGGAAAGCGCCAGCAATGCCGTGCTTACCATAGAAGATGACTATATCAAGTGGGTGGATTTTACGGTATCATACGAAGCGTTGTGCAAAGCCTATGCGTGGGATGTGGATACTCATGGAACAGAGCATGAGATCTGCTGGATTGAACTTTTGGCCTACACGGCGTCACGGACGGGAGGCAGCTTCGGCAAAGATGCCTTAAAGATTATGGACAAAGGGGCAAAGGCGCTTTCACAAGGAGAAGAAACTATAGAGAGTTTGACGGCAGATATGAAGTATTATACATATTATAAGGAAGCTTATGATGCGGTACTGGGAGGTCTGGTAGGCGAGTATCGGGAGGAGTGTGTGGATGAGGCCGGAAATGTCAGCTATGTGGACAAATATGGCCTAAAAGGATACTTTCCGCTGGCAAGAGGGTTTGACTATACACATTATGATGATTTTGGCGCCGGAAGGAGTTACGGATATCAGCGGAGGCATCTGGGGCATGACATGATGGGATTGGTAGGTACACCAATCATCGCTGTGGAATCGGGGACGGTGGAAGCTTTGGGATGGAATCAATACGGCGGCTGGCGTATCGGCATACGAAGCTTCGATAAAAAGCGTTACTACTATTACGCCCATCTCCGTCAGAATTATCCATACGCGGACTGGCTGGAGGAAGGAAGCGTGGTTACGGCCGGAGATGTCATCGGATACATGGGGCATACCGGATACAGCACCAAGGAGAATGTAAACAATATCGAAGTAACGCATCTGCACTGGGGGCTGCAGCTTATTTTTGACGAGTCCCAGAAGGAAGGAAATAACGAGATTTGGGTTGACCTCTATCCGTTGACACGTTTTCTGGCAAAGCATACTCAGCCTGCGGTAAAAGTGGAAGGGACAAAGGAGTGGGTGAGAACTACGGATATTGTGGATCCGGCGGTGGAGGAGTATGAGACGGGGAAGGCCGATTTGCCTTGACGGTCATTTATTCCCGGAGAAGCAAAGAGGAACTCGGCGTACTCTTCTCCGGGCTGCCACCCCAAGACTGCCTTTTTCGGCTTGCGCCGCTTGAAAATCCCGCCAACCGTTCCATGCAGCGGCGGATTAGAATCTTTGGCTGACTGCAATTTCACAAATGAGTTTTTGATTCGCGTATATTCTCATCATAAAACCAATAAAATTCTCGTACCGTTCTCTGCTTCCAGCAATATCATAGTCGTAGTCAAACAGTCAATGCCCAATAGCCATCTTGCCTGAACATCCATCTGCAGCGTTAGATTTCCTAGACGCAGCCATCGCTACGCCATCGGAAATCTGCCTTGCAGACTGAAAATTCATTCTGCGCCATTGTATCAGAAACTAATTATTCGTTGTACGAAACGCTATTTTTGTTCCTGCATGAATTGATAGGAATCGTTTCGGGAAAAAATGGAAATACAGAGTTTGGTAATGGATAGAAAGACAGAAAAAGAAGACTTGATTTTACTAATATTCTATAATAAAATAATTGACATAATGGTATAAAATATCTAAAAGAATTACAAGGAGGCAGCAGGCTATATGCGGAGATGTATTTTAGTGGTGGACGATGATGTAATGAACTTGAGACGGACGAAAATGATTTTAGAGAAGCATTATGATTTGGTTCTGGCGGAGTCAGGGGAGGAAGCTCTTGACAAACTGAAAGTGGAATGCATTGATTTGATTCTTTTGGATATTGCAATGCCCGGTATGAACGGTATTGAGACCTTTCAGCGCATGAAGGAAGATAAGGTGGAAGTACCGGTGATCTTTTTGACGGCATCGGGGGATGAGGACGATGTGTTAGCGGCGCTTAGTCTGGGGGCAGTTAATTATTTGAAAAAACCGTTTCTGCCAAAGGATCTTCTGGAGCGGATTGCAAAGGAGTTTGAGAAATAATGAAAGCAGAAGCGCAGATAAGTATGCACCTGCTTATGGCCAGCACTCTCAGTATCCTGAGTATGCTGTTGGGTGTGATCATACTGGTCAGGCCATGGGAAATGTGGATGATCCCGTTGATGATTATCAGCTGTCTCGTGGTATGGTGGCTGCATATCGGAAGGATCGGGTCGGAAATACTATATGAAAATATATGTTCGGGATTGCTTATAATTGAGCTCTTTTTTCTGGGCGTGCATGAGTCCAGTCTGTTTGATATCCCATTGGCGACCTGTGCCGCACTCTTATTTTTATCCCTGTTAAATAGAAAACGGCTGTTGTATTTGGCTACTTTTATGTATGTGCTGCAGATTTTATACCATTTTCTGGTTTTTGATACGATTAATGCGGCGATGAATGAGGAAGATCTGCTCCGGTTGATATTAGGTGCAGCAACGGTTCTGGCATCGCTGATGGTGACAAGGTATAGGATTAACCGCAGACAAGGGGAGAGGGAAAAATATGAAAGCATGCAGGAACAGCTTGCTATAGCAGTGCGGCAGAATGCCGAATTCCTTTCCAATGTATCCCATGAATTGCGGACACCTGTCAATATGGTTATCGGGATCAGCGAAGTGGCATTGGGGAAAGAGCTTCCCTCTGAAATCAGAGAAGACATCTTTTCCATTAAAATGGCTGGCAAACGTCTGTCCGGCCTGATCAGTAACATACTTGATTACACGGAGAGTGTAGAAGGGACGCTGATCGCCGTACAGGAATCTTATACGATCACCTCGGTGGTAAACGACGTGATCACCATAATATCCATGCAGAGCGGCAGTAGTAAGCTGGAAGTGGTCTTTGACATTGATCCGAGGATTCCGTCAGTTCTGATTGGCGATGCGGAGAAAATTACCCATATCCTTAAAATTTTGTTGGAAAACTCTCTGAAATTTACGGAAGAAGGGGGGATCTATCTCTGCGTCGGTTTCCGCCGGGAAAGCTATGGTATTAATCTGATTATTGATATTTATGATACGGGCATCGGCATGGCCCCCTCTCAGCTGGGACAGATAAAGGATGATTTTTATCAGGCAGATTCCGGAAGTCAGCGTTATGTGGGCGGACTGGGGCTTGGGATTCCCATTGCCCGGGGCTTGCTGCATTCTATGGGAGGCTTTGTCCATTTTGACAGCAAGGAGCAGGAGGGGCTGCAAGTACATATTGCCATTCCGCAGGGAGTGGAGGATGATACACCCAGTATTGTAGTGCCCAACGCATCCAAGATGTGCATAGCCTGTTATTTCCGCCCTGATAAATATGACCGTGATGAGGTTCGGGAATATTATGACAATATGATTCTTCATCTGGTGGAAGGACTGGGGGTTGAGGGGTATCAGGCACATAATTTCGAAGGACTGTTGAAGCTGCAGCGCGAGCACCAGCTGACGCATATCTTCGTTGCACAGTTGGAGTATATGGGGAATGCTCCGTATTATGAGGAATTGGCGGAGTCGATTCAGGTGGCGGTGATTGCGGATAAGGGCTTTGTACTGGATGAGGGCAGCAAGCTTTTGGTACTGCGCAAGCCCTTTTTTGCCCTTTCCATAGTGAATTTGCTGAGCGGCCAGAAGCGTGACAATAAAATAGAGGATGTCCACACCATCGGCCGCAGGCCCTTTACCTGTCCGGAAGTCCGTGCGCTGGCAGTAGATGACGAGGAAATGAATCTGGTGGTGGTCAAGGGAGTTCTTGGAAGCTATGGTATGCAGGTGGATATCTGTGGTAACGGAAGGACAGCTGTGGAGCGGTGTACTCAAAATAACTATGATATAATCTTTTTGGATCATATGATGCCGGGCTTTGACGGTGTGGAGACATTGCGGCGTATCAGAGAAGTCAATGACGGAATGTTTCGGAATCTTCCGGTAATCGCCCTGACGGCGAATACATTAAGCGGCGCCAGAGAGATGTTCCGAAACGAAGGCTTTTCGGAATTTATTCCCAAGCCTATTGAGCGCGTTGTTCTGGAGCGGGTTCTGCGCCGGGTGCTGCCGGAGAGCTGTATCCGGTATGATACGGATCTTGCCGGTACCGGCTCGGAGGAGCAGCAGAAGGAAGCGGTCTCCGAAACGAAAGAACAGGCGGACAATAAGAATACGGATTCCGGTGTGCCGCTGCAGGAGGAGCCGTCCGGAGCAGATGCCGCTGCAGAGAATACTGTTCTGGCTTACGAGCCTTTGGTGACAGCCGGCATCAATGTAAGCATGGGATTGGAATATTGTAACGATGAGGAAGAGTTTTATCGGGAAATGCTGCAAATGTTCCATGATCAGGCGGATGGGAAGCGGAATGAGATTGTCTCTTTGTATGAAAGCGCTGACTGGGCGGATTATGCCATTAAGGTTCATGCGCTGAAAAGTACATCGCTCACCATCGGTGCAGAGGAACTTTCCGGACAGGCAAAGGAGCTGGAACGGGCGGGCAAGGAGCAGGATGTGGAATATATTCGTGAAAATCATCCGCTGCTTCTGCAGCTATATAGACAGGTTTGTGAGAGCATTGAAAAATATTTATCCTGATCAGGAGTGTCCGTTGAGACGGGCGAATGGGGGTAGACGTGTTAAAAAAATGGCTTGATATTATGTTTGACCATAAAGTCAGTTTAAGAGAGCGTATGTTCCGCCTTGTGACAGGCATCAGCATGATCGCTTTGGTTTTTATATTGATTATGGGCAGATTTACGGCGAATATATTTATTATGGCGGGGAGCATTGCCTATATCTATCTGGTCTTGAAGTTCAGTATTCAGAAGGAATGTATTAATGCGGGAGCTACAGCCATAGTGGTATTGCTGCTTTTGCTGTTTCCGGTGGTCTTTTTTGCCGGAGGAGGGATTAACGGCGGAGTTCCGGAGTGGTTTGTACTCTGTTTCATTTATATCAGCGTTACACTGAAGGGAAAGAAGATGGTTGTGTTTTTCTTGTTGTGTACCGCCGAGACTATATTATGTTATTATGTGGCCTTCCATTATCCGGAGTTTGTTCTGCCCAATACCGAGGCTCAGGCCTATTTTGATTCCGTCCGTTCCGTGATTTTGGCGGGAGCTCTGACCAGTGTGCTTTTGCTGTTTCAGAATTATCTTTATGAAGAGGAAAATAAGATTACCATAGAGCAGAAAAAGGAGATTGAGGAACTCAATCAGGCAGAAAACCACTTTTTCTCCAGCATGAGCCACGAAATCCGTACTCCCATCAATACCATTATCGGACTGAACGAAATGATCCTGCGGGGAGACATTTCCGAAGACATCGCCGAGAATGCCAGAAATATTCAAGGGGCAAGCAAGATGCTGCTGGCGCTCATTAATGACATACTGGATTTGTCCAAGATTAAATCCAATAAGATGGAGATTGTGAATGCGTCCTATGAGACCGGAGTGCTTTTCTCTGAGATTGTGAACATGATTTGGATAAAAGCAAGAGAAAAGGGGCTGGAATTCCGTCTGCATGTGGATCCGGCAATGCCCAGTATGCTTTGCGGCGATGAAGTGCGCATCAAGCAAGTGTTAATTAACCTGCTGAATAATGCGGTGAAATATACGAAGGAGGGTTCCGTTACCCTTTCCGTCCGCTGTGAGCGTCTGGGGCTGAACAGAGTGAGAGTCTGGTATTCCGTCGAGGATACGGGGCAAGGAGTGAAGAAGGAGAACATTCCTTACATTTTTGACGCTTTCAAGAGGGTGGATGAAAAGCGAAACCGTCACATTGAAGGAACAGGTCTGGGCTTAAGCATTGTCCATCAGCTGGTGGAGCTGATGGGAGGTAAGATCAGTGTCAACAGTGTTTATATGAATGGTTCAACGTTCCTTGTGATGCTGGATCAGGATATCATTAGCGAAAGGGAGCTGGGAACCTTTACCTTGACTTCCAGAATGAAGGCGCGAGAGGGAGAGCAGTACAAACACAGTTTCGAGGCACCGGATGCGCATCTGCTTGTGGTTGATGATAATGAGATGAATCTGATGGTGGTGAGTAAGCTGCTGTCGGATACGAAAATCCAGATCGACACTGCTTTAAACGGAGCAGAATGCCTGCGGCTGACCCAGTACCAGCATTACGACTGTATTTTGATGGATCATCTGATGCCGGAGATGGATGGAATAGAGTGTCTTCATGCGATTCATTCCCAGCCCGGAGGGCTGTGCCAGACTGTGCCGGTGATTGCGCTGACGGCCAATGCGGGAAGCGCTGACCAGCAGCTTTACCGGAAAGAGGGCTTCAGCGGTTATCTGGCAAAACCTATCAGCGGTGCCTTACTGGAGGCTGCCGTACTGCATATATTGCCTAAAGAAAAGGTGAAACTCAGCGAGGAGGCCATCCAGCCTGAGATCGGAAAAGATGTCCTGATATTTGAACAGACCAACAGAATTTCTCTGATGGTGACTACGGATAGTGTATGTGATCTGCCGGAATCGCTTAAGAAAGAATTTGGCATACATGTCTGTCCATATTATATCCGCACCGAACAGGGACGTTTTCTGGATAATTCGGAATTATTGGTTGATGAGCTGCTTTCCCATATGGCCAAGGGGAAAAGCGGATTCTCTCAGGCGCCTGATGTGGAAGATTACGAGAGGTTTTTTGCACAAAGGCTGACGGAAGCCCAGAATGTGATACATATCACCATGGCGAAGCATGTAAGCAATGGTTATCACAATGCGGTGGAGGCGGCGAAATCTTTTGAGAACGTTACGGTGGTGGATTCGGGACATCTCTCCAGCAGCATGGGGCTTTCGGTGCTGTATGCCGCTTATATGGCAGAGCACCATGCCTCAAAGGAAGAGATTGTGGGGACGGTGAAAAGGCTGAGGCGGTATATTTCTTCCGCTTTTATCATACACGATGCCGATTCCATGTGTCAGGCAGGACAGGTTTCCAGAAAGGTGCAGATTCTATGCGATGCGCTGTTGCTGCATCCTGTCATTGCACTGCGAAAGAGCCGGATGACGGTGAGCAGCATGGAATTAGGGAATTTTAATCATGTGATAAGGGGCTATGTCAGGAAAGCCCTTAGAGATGCAAGGAATATCGACAGGCGGATCTTGTTCATAACCTATGCGGGGATGGACGAAACGAGTCTGAAGTATATTCAGGATTTGGTGCGTCAGTATTGTCCTTTTGAGAGGGTCTATCTTCAGAAAGCCTCCTCCGCCATTGCCAGTAACTGCGGTCCGGGTTCGTTCGGCCTTCTGTTTATGAAAAAAAATGATGTATCCATTTCCTTTTCCGATACATACAGAGACGGGAAAAGGTATTGACCATAAGCTCGTCTACGATCCGGGTTCCCGGAGGGAGAAGACGGGGATGAAACAAATAATAAAGATATGAAAAAGAAGAGCCAACAGGAGACACAATCTCCATTGGCTCTTTTTCTGAAGCGTTATGGTCAGAAATGTTGAATTATATTGAAAAGCAAAGCAATCCGGAAAGCCCGTTTGCATATTTTCACTGATTGCAAAGTCAGCACGGACAAAGTTTTATCATCTGCAATAACAGAGCCTATGGTCTAAGGCATTGAGGCCGGCATGAAACAGCCGTGTTCATTTTATGGAAAACATTGACTAATTTCAGGGCGCCGGATTGGGAACCGCATTGGTCTGCTGGGACAGGATCTCTGCAATTTTCTGGATTAGCTCATCCTCTTTTAAGCGGAATTTTATCTCCACTCGCCGGGAGGCAGCCATATCAATCTCACTCGTGCCCGCTACATAGATGGGGCTGCTGTAAGATCGTCCATTGATAGTCAATAGGGACTGCAGCTGCTCTATTTTTTCCTCGCTGAG
>ERZ808037.1932-NODE-1932-length-11786-cov-3.465283_pt1 | contig 11786 bp, 8 predicted proteins | sample MGYA00380190_ERZ808037 | MGnify/ENA primary metagenome ERZ808037 (study PRJEB31490, sample SAMN06133399) | mouse gut metagenome | isolation source: J9 | host: mice | place: China: Chengdu | collected 2015-05 ...
ATTTTTCCATTACCATCCGCCATATCTGGAAGACTATTTTTATACCCTGAATAATCAGAGAAGCCAGAATGACGGCATCATCAAGCATTTTGATTATGACGCTTTGATTACGGGAACTTCCATGGCGGAAAACTTCAAGACTTCTGAAATGGACGAGATTTTTGGGACTACTTCCATCAAAGTGGCTTATTCTGGCGGATCCTATAAGGAAATCAATGACAGCCTGATTGTCGCATTAAAGAACAACCCTGACCTGAAGACCATCGTACGGGGTCTGGATATGCAGAAATTCATCGAAGATAAAGATGCTCTGCGTCAGGACTTAGGCAAATATCCTACTTACCTGTACGATGATTATATGTTCAATGATGTCAGCTATCTCTTCAACAGGGACGTGATTTTTAACCGGGTTTATTCTATGATATTACAAACGGAATCTGACGATTTTGAAGGCGGAATAACATCTTTCGATGCCTATTCGAACTGGGCTGCCTATCAGGTATATGGCATAAACGCAGTATGCCCTGATGGCATAGAATTCCAGACTCCTGAGGAACCGGTTCATCTGACGGAGGATGAAAAAGAGATTGTACTCGGCACCGTCCGCCAGAACATTACGTCATTAGCCGAAGAATACCCTGATGTCACATTCTATTACTTCTTCCCGCCATATAGCGCCGTATGGTGGGGGGAATTATTGGCCGAGGGAACCATCTACCGGCAGCACGAGGCGGAGACAATCGTGATTGAACAGATTCTGCCCTACAGCAACATCAAATTGTTCTCTTTCAACAATTTAACGGATATCACCACCGATATAAACCATTACAAAGATTCCCTTCACTATGGTTCATGGATCAACAGTTTGATGCTGACATATATGCACGACAACAAGTGCCAATTGACCTATGACAACTATAAGGGATATCTGGAAGATGAATTGAGATTCTATCTCTCTTTTGATTACACCAGCTTGAACGGACAGAAAGATTATAAAAATGATTATGATGCGGAAACGCTCATAATGGAGAAAATCCGAAAATAAATTCCCTCTGATAATCCGCTTTTCAGACACTAAAAAACCGCTGTTAGACAATCTATACTGCAAACCTGCTATATTTGCAGTACAAACCCGACTGCAGACCGCCAGCCAGGTGCTTTCACGAATACACCACTGTAAATCCTGACGGTCTGCAGTATAATCACCATATGGAAATATCACAAAACCACATACCCTATCACAGGCTTCTCCACTGCAGCAATGTTCTCATGCGTCTTCTGTATCCTTCCCCTGAAGGATCTGCCTCTCTCTTCCACCAGAATTACCGCATCGCACTCGCCTAATGACTCCACTGTACTGGCAGTCCGATTCATATCCGCACCTACTGCCAGCATCACATTCTTCTGCAGCATTGGCAGAATTGCCTTGGTGAGACGCTGCAGCTTCCCTCCGTCTACAGTGCCAGTCACCAGAAACAGGCCTCCATCCTTTGCAAGATTTGTGATGTTCGCTGATATGATTCCATAGACCTCCTCATCTGTAGTCTGTCCGGAGACGCCTTCCTTCTTCTCCACCAGACGATCGATGCCTTGCAAAAGCTTTCCCTTGCGGCGACGCGGAAATGTTCCCAGCAGATGATATCCGTATCTCTCCAGAAGCTCACGCTCTCCCCGCATTCTGTCGCTGAGCACATAACCGATTCCATAACAGAACACCATCCCAAACAGTCCCACAGCGATACCTATGATGCAGTATTTCATTAAATCACGTTCTTTCAAACCATCCAGCTCTTCCTGTATCAATTGGATCTGTTCATTTGCAGCAGTAATTGCCGCTACATCCTGCTGTTCCGGCTCTACTTCTTCCAGTTCTTCCAGCGTCTTCATCTGTTCCTGCATTCTGCCCCGGACCTCCGCCCGATCTCCCGGAAGAACGACCATATTATATACTGAAGCATAAGCAATAGCGACAGCGCCTGCCAGTATCATAATCAACAAAATAGAACGCCATCTGTACAAAATGTGGAACAATAAATCCTTTAAATCAATTTCCTGTTCATATTCCTCTTTATAACCCATTACTTTCCTCCTGTTTTGATTTATATTATACTGCATAACGCTGAATATTGCCTAATGTAATCATGCAATTGAACTTCAGCGTTATGCAGTCCGGTTTCACAGCAATTAAAATCATTAACAGTACATATTCTCAGGGAACCGCCCTTACATAGCTCCCTCCCTGAAAATTACCACTTTCACCGTCTTTAACAGAATCTTTATGTCCAGCGCCATGCTCCATTCCACTATATATTTTGTATCCAGCCTCACTACTTCCTCAAAGTCTGTTATCTTGCTCCTCCCGCTGACCTGCCACAATCCGGTGATTCCCGGTCTGACAGCCAGCCTTGCCCTGTGATGGGGTTCATATCTCTCCCATTCGTCCAGAGTGGGCGGCCTGGTCCCCACAAGGCTCATATCCCCTTTCAGTACATTGAAAAATTGCGGGAATTCATCCAGGCTCCAGTCCCTTATGAAATTTCCGATGCCTTTCTTTACCTTCCCGTCAGGAAGAATCTTGCAGCCAATGATGCGCGGGTCGGCCTCCATCTTGAACATCAGCCCGTCTCCGTGCTGATTCTGTTTTAGAAGTTCCTTCTTTCTCTCCTCCGCATCCATGTACATGCTCCGGAACTTATAGATACGGAAACGTTTACCATTTCGCCCCACCCTTTCCTGGGTGAAGAATATCGGCCCCGGCGAAGCAATAAAAATGACAGGCGCTAAAAACAAAAAAAGAATGCCCGTAATCAAGCACCCTATTGCTCCCCCGACAATGTCCAGCATACGTTTGGCCAGCTGTTGCACCGGTGTAGCGATACTGATGCTAGTAGTGAGTACAGTGTAATCCCCAAAACGTCCCACTGACTGGTGCATTTCACCAGCTTCCTCTGCGCGGAAGATGCTGAAATGAACCGCCATCCCCATTCCGGCCAGCTGCTCTATCAGCTTCCCCGGATAAGGCCTTTCCTTTGGCAGTACCACCAGAGCCTCATCTATCCAGCTACGGCACACAGCCTCTGCCACGCTGTCAGCTTTTGCCACCACCGGTACTCCGAGAATCTCCTGATTCTGCATATCGCTGTCCAAAATCGCCACACCTGTCACCATATACTGCCCAGGTTCCTGTTCCATCGCATCCTTCACTGCCTTTTCAGCCAGGGCCCGTTCCGTCACTACCAGCAAAGAATGCCGTTCCACCGCCGCCCTGCGCCGGGACAATAAAGCTTTCCACAGACATCTGACAAAATATCCGATACAGACATACAGCACGCCCGTCAAATAAATGATGAATTTAGAATAGCTTATCTCATTCTGCCAGGTGAACAAGCAGATGATTACGACAACCTCTATGAGACAGGCCTGCTCTAACATCGCAGCAAATTCTTCATAACGGCCTCTCTTCAGCACGCCGCTGAATGCGTCCGATAAGAAAGTCACGCAAACGCATGCCAAAAAAAGTATAATGCCCATTTCCTTATATGCATCGTTCGCATAAGGGCTGGAAAGACCTGTACACACCGCATATGCCAGTAAAAAAGCAGCCTGCAGGCAAATGATATCCAGTACCATAAAGTCCAGATGCTTTAGCCATCCTTCTGCTCTTTTTCTGTACATGCCGGCCTTATCCTCCCTTCTGTATGCTTTTTTATGCCACGATTTCACATCTTGCGCCGCGAACTCAATTTTCTGGCAATCTTTCTATGGAGTTACATTTATGACATTTTCTTCCGTCAGAAATGCTCACAGCGTAAGATTTAAAATCGCCTATTTTCATATTGAGCTCCGCACAAGGCGGAGCTCAACCAACCACATGTTTAAGGATTTAATAGTTTCATTTCATATTTCTTACTTGCAGATAAATATCCGCATCTGCCAGCTACGCGTAGCCGTCCCATGTAATTAGCCCCATGGGTAGGCTTTGATGCAAAAAAGATTAGCCGTTGCTACGAGCCTTCTTAGCGCATACAGCAACGCCAGCCAGGCAAACAAGTACCATCATGGTTGCAACAGGCATAGCCTCACCGGTCTTAGGAGATACGGCTGCGCCAGTGGTTGCGCCAGGTGTAGCTGCATCACCAGTAGCATTAGCTGTAGGTGCAGTAGCAGCGCCAGTAGTAGTTGTAGTTGTAGGATTAGCAACAGATGTCTTAATCAGTCTTACGAAAATAATAGGTGAGCCACCTGCTACCTTGAAAGCCCAATAGTTGTTCTCCCAATCTACAAGCTTAAAATCAATTACTTCAGGATAACCTTTGATATCTGTCCAGTCACTAGTAGGGAAGTGAAGGAGCACATATGTGTAGTTATCGTTGTCAGGCAGAGCAGGCATCTTAACTTTTACTATACCGTCTTCCGGATTAAGTTTCTTTCCATCCTCGTCTTCCCTCTCATACCAGCCAAAATTCCAGACATCCATCACAGCATCAAATGTCCAGCCGGACTTAGCCGCCTCAATCTGTGCCTTAGCGTCAGTGCTCTCTGCGGCAGCCTTAGCGTTGTTATAAGCCTCCTCGGTAAGGGTTTCCATTGTCCACCCCTCAGGAAACTCTGCAGCCTTCTCAACTGTTCCAGGTACCTGCCAAGGCTTAGGGCTAGGGTTTTCGGATGAAGCGTATGAAGCGTTAACGCTCATGCCAAACACCATCGCCAGCGTCATCCCTAACGCCAGCATTTTAGAAAATCTTTTCATTTCTTTTCTTCCTCCTTTCCTTTCCATGTGGTTATATCAAGCTTTTCAGCCTAATACCGCTTTCTTTCGGCTCATCTTAAAGAATCAGCCTCAATCAACTACTTCTTCATAGAATATATCAATAATCAGCCTGTACAAAGCTTCCTCATCCGGGTAAAACTCCTCATACACTTCTCCTATAGCAGTTTCCCCCTCCAGGACATGCATGTCATCCCCATCGAAACTATACTCCAATGCCTGCATGGCCAGAAAGCTGACCTCATTCACTGAAATATCCGTCACCATGTACTTACTCAGTGTCCCATACAGAGATGCTGCAAAGCCAACGTTTTTCTTCAGCTCATCCATCACCGCGGAAGCATAGGCAAGCAAGTACTGCTTCTGTCTCTGCAAACGTCCTCCGGCTGTATAATGTACCTCAGTGCTTCTGTCATGCAGATAATGGTAGGCATTCATTCCTTCCAGATGTAGGATTTCTCCCTGTTCCACATGGAAGCCTGTGAAATCCATCGTCTCCAGCGCTTCCACTTCAATTCCGCCTACCGCATCATTCAATAATGGAATAGCGCCCATATTAATAGCAAAATACCCATGAATCGGCAATCCATACATTAATTCCGTGACTGCTTCCACCGTGCGCTCACAGCTCAGCTCCACTCCGTCTCCATAACCATGCTGAATCGCCAGCTGTGCCTGAATCGGCCCCCAATAGGATCCGTCTTCAAGATATACCTGCACTTTAGTCATTGTATCTCTGGGAATCCCAATGACACTTATCCGTTTATTATGCGGATTCAACGCCAGCAGGAAAATCGCATCGGACTGCCCTCCGTTTAGCCCTTCCTCCACGCGTTCTACCACGCCCATTTTGTCAATGCCCAGAAAAAGAAAGGTCAGCATATCGCTGTTGTACCGATAATGAATGCCCTCGTACCGGAAATCACCTTCCTGCCAGTCGCCCTCTCCATCAATGCTGCCACCCAGCTCTACTGCCAGATTCGACAATGTGGTCAATATCTCGCCGTCATCAGCTCTGCTGTAGAGACTGTTCTTCCCGGATATCTGTAGCAGCAAAAAGGAAATCGCCACCACAAACACCAGCACCACTACACCCAGCACTGTATTTATCATGATGCGCGAAAAGCTCATGCCTTTCTTTTTCGCACCTTGTATGTCTGCCTTTTTAGGCCTATTCGCCATTCAGCAGCACCCCCTGCACCAACAACCTGTTATTTGGTCTGTTCGATATGCATGTAGACAGAGTCAAAATATGACTGTCCGCGCCCACCTCTACAGCTTCATTCTCAACGCTCATCATGCTCCGCTCGCGCTCTATCGCTCCTATGTAGCTCTCCATCACAATCTCTTCTGTATAATCTTTGCTATACAACAAATGTTCATTACTGTGCGAATGAACCGCAAAAATCTGGTATACCAGCATCCCGTCCGGCGTATATATATATACATAAGGATGCTCTTTCAGATATTCGCTGTCCGTAAACCTGTGGAGACCGGCGAACATAGTACCGTTCTTCATATTGTGTCCGTACAGCACCGTCACGGGATCGCTGAAGTCTTTCACATTATAGTCTTCCGAATAGATACATCCCGGATAACCGCTGCTGCCGTCCAGGTTATGATTCAGATAATAAACATTATCTGTGGGATGTTGCAGTATCGGATAATCTATCTTCGTATCAGGGATGTAAATCCATGCGTAGATATCCTTATTCACATTCTCCTGCAGATCCTCGAAATCAACCTCCTTCTCAGGAATCGGCACCCCCAGCTCTGCAAGAATATCTGCCGGCTCCTCGGTCGCCTCTGACGGTTCTTCTGTCTGCTGTGCATCCTCCGAGGAGGGTTCATCTGTCTCAAGCGGCACCTTGCTGGTCTGTTCCGCCAGCTGTTCAAATGTGTCCTGAGCTGCATCCTCTTTCGCCTTCCTTGCACAGGCCACTGCCGCAAACACTATCATGACAAGCAACAATACAACAATCGCTATCTTCCATATAAAACTGTTTTTTTTGCCGGAATTGCTTCTATCTCTCATGGCACCGTCTTAACCTCTCTTCTCCCATGACACATCACTTCACGGCATGTTGCAAAATCCTTTCTTAAGGCATAATAAAAGCTTCACAGCCGCATTACTTTTTTATTATATCCACCTTTCAAGTCATAGTCAAGTGCAAGAATGTAAAATATATGCTTTTTGCGCTAGCAAAATTATACAAATTTGCGAAAATAAGGTAAAAATCCGATACCCCCTCTAATCCGGCGATATAGCTCAATGCTCTGCGTAATAAAAAAGAATCCACTCCGGCACAAGACGAAACGTGAATCCTATCATTATGCAAATGTAATGCTGGTAGCCGGACTTGAACCGGCACGGAGTTGCCCCCGACAGATTTTAAGTCTGTTGTGTCTGCCTATTCCACCATACCAGCAGATTATGATGATAAAAATGGATGGAGGTGGATTCGAACCACCGAAGCAATTTGCAGCAGATTTACAGTCTGTCCCCTTTGGCCACTCGGGAATCCATCCAAACAGGGCATGTCAGCCCTGACTAGAAAATTGTAGCATAAATCCCTGCCGATGGCAAGGATTATTTCAAAACTCATCACACAAAATTAATAAAAACACTGCCGGCAGGCAATGTTCAGAACTGTATGGGCTCCACCTCCGCCGTCAAAGGCTTCATCTCATATTCCGGCAGGCTGTCGATCAGCTCCTCCAGGCACTGGGTGGTGTCGTACACCACATCGTGGGCCAGCATGACCACCTTCTTTCTCCCCAGAGTGCTGTTCAGTCCGTTCTGGATCAACAGCTCCGGGGTAATGTTCTTCGCCGCATCCTCCAGGCTGGCGTTCCAGTCGAAATAGACAAATCCCTTTTCCGTCATCGCCTCTATGATATCTTTGTAAACCTTCTTATTATAATGATTGATGCTGCCGCCGGGAAAACGGAACAGTTCCGCTTCCACCCCGGTGACCTCGTAGACCAGGTCATAGGCTTTCTGGAAATCCTCCAGATAACTGTCCACGCTCTTGTATATCTCCTTGTAGTCATGGCTGTAGCAATGGATGCCTATGGTATGGCCCTCCTGTACGATTCTGCGGGCCATCTCCGGATGCTTGCTCACGTTCTCCCCCACCAGGAAAAAGGTGGCTTTGATTCCTCTGGCCTTCAGGATGTCCAGGACAGCTGCCGTATTTTCCTCCGAAGGGCCGTCGTCAAAGGTCAGGTACATGGTCTTCGGACGGAAATAGTATTCGATGCCCTGGGCAACGCCCTCCGCCAGCTTCTCCTGATAGTCCCGGGAGGTGATGGCCTGCCGTTCTCTGCTGTTGGAGAGGAAGGAGGTCTCTATGAGGCAGGCCGGCATGGAGGTCTCCTTGAGGACATACAATTCTTCGGTCTCCCGGGCGCCCCGATCCGTGGCACCGGTCTTGCTCACAGCCCCGTTCTGTATCAACCGGGCCAGCTTTCTGCTGTCCTGGGCTCCGGTATAATACCAGGTCTCGATGCCGTCTATCTCTTCCTCGTCTTCCTCGCAGGAGTTCTGGTGGATGCTGACATAGATGTCGGCTCCCTGGCTCTCTGCCATCGCCACCCGTTCCTCCAGGCCCAGGAATGTTTCATTGTCCTCTCTGAGCATCACTGTTTCGAATCCAAGGGCCTGAAGCTTCTCATCCAGCAACAGCGCCAACTCCAGATTGACCTTGCTCTCCGAAACCCCGTCCCGGTAGCAGCCGTCATCCGCGCCCCCGTGCCCTGCATCGATGGCGATTCGCGGCGGGTGTTCCTCCTGGGAAAGCATGACCACATCCTCCGGGGATACGGCGGCAGGCTCTCCCAGCACCTCATCGGGCAGCTTCTCCTCCCCGGGCTCCGCCTCCGCTTCCGTTTCTGTCTCCGGGGCAAAAGCGCTGATGCAGCGACCAATCAGTACAGAACAGGCCTTGCCCAGACAGGCAGCCGACAGAAAGAAGACAGCCAGGAATACACCCAGCCTGACCACCCGCTGCTGCCTGCCCTTTTTCATCCTTTCATCATGAGGCCTGACCCTGACCAGCCTCACCTCCTCCGGATATCTTCTTCTGCCGCTTCGCCTTGCCATACCGCATCCCCCTCTTCTTTCCCCCAAGTCTCCCGGAATCTCTTCGCTTACATTTATAAAAGCTCTTCCGTATCTGCTATATAAGCATACGAAAGAGCTTCATCAAAATGACATCCTTTTTGTATCCTAATCTCATATTTTTTCCATCAAAACTGCATCATTAAAAAATGTTCGCCACTGCATGACAGGAGATTACCGGGAAATTTTCAGATACAGTTCGTTGATGCCCTCATAATAGCCGATGGTCACCACGATGTCCCCCTCCTCCGTGCCCACAAAGGTGTATTTCTTGAAATAAGGGGTATTCTCCGACAGCGGGTTGGCATTCTCATACTCTCCCGGTCTTCCCAGCTCCATATATTCCGCCCAGGCTGCCACAATGCCGTCTGCGTCCACCTGCTCCCAGGAGGATATCCCGGTCCTGGCATAGAACTCATAGACCTTCCCCGTGTCCGCGTCCACATAGGCGTCCAGCAGGCGGTTCTGCCGGTCCGCGCTCCGGGCACCTGCGCTCAGACCTATCTTCCACACCAGCACATTATTCTGAGGTTCCGGCACGTCAATGGCGGAATACAGCGCGGCGCTGTAGGCGCTGTCTGTCACTTCCTGAATCTCTTCGGGCAATATCCCCAGACTCTTCAGTTCCCGTATGCCTGTGTTGGCCAGTTGGATTCCCGTGCTCTCCGGCACCTCCTGGCCGGAAGAGTCTTTCCGGTTGGCCACGAAGGCATAGGTGCCCGTCAGCTCCGGAAGGTCCTGAGCGCTGTGGGTCATGGCGTTCTGCTCGCTCTCCGGCAGAATCTGATGGCTCAGGCACTGGGAGAGGATGTACACTTTCTCGTTGCCCCCCAGGGAATAGCGAAAGCCTTCCGTTCCCTCGTTGCTCTCCTGTTCCTGAATCTGGTTCAGAACGCCCTTGTCCCGGTATCTGGCCAGCGCTTCCGGCCCCCATACCGCCAGCCCTACGATGACTACCGCCAAGGGAATCAGCAGAAGGCTAAGCTTTCCCCATTTCTTCTTCCACATCTTCGTTTTCCCCATCTTCACCTGTCCTGTCCTGCAGCGCCATATCCTGGTCTCCTCCGCCTTGCGCCGCATCGTCCCGATCCGGTTCTTCTTCGCTCCTCAATGGTTTCGTCTCGCCTTTCCTGGCTTTGCTCCGTCCAGGCTTCAGCCTGCTCTGTCCGGGCTGCTCCTGTTCCGGCGCCTCTCCGCTCTGTCCTTCTTTTTCCCGCGCCTCTTCCTCCTGTCCCGTGCCCTCCTGTCTGTCCGGGATTACGAAGCTGATGCAGGTGCCCTCCCCCAGAGCGCTCTCTATCTCCAGCTCGCTGTCATGGAGCCGCAGGATCTCCACGCACAGCGCAAGGCCCAGTCCCGCCCCGTTCCTGCTGCGGGAGCGGGACTTGTCCACCATGTAGAAGGCCTCGGTGACCTTCATCAGCTCCTCCTCGGGGATGCCCACGCCGTAGTCCTTCACCTGGAAGGCGTAGGCGTCCTCCAGGCGCCTCCCCAGCACCTCCACCAGGCCCCCCTCGCTGGAAGCCTTGCAGGCATTGTCCACCAGGTTCAGCAGCACGGTCTTCAAAAGATTCGCCTCCGCGCATACTGTGCCGGCCCCGAAGGCAAACCGAATCTTCTGTTCTCTGTTCCCCGCGAACATGTCCTTCAGATATTCGAACAGCACCTTGGCCGCCACAGGCTGGGGGTTGATGGTCTCACGCTTGGTGACGATGATGTCCAGCAGCCGGAAAGACATGTTCTCCAGGCGCTTCCCCTCCGTATATATATAATTGGATGACAGAAAATGCTTCTCCTCGTCCAGCTTGCGGGAGCGCAGCAGATCCGCGTAGCCGATGATTGCAGTCAAAGGCGTCTTCAATTCATGGGCAAAGGCCGCGATAAAATCCTCTCTGGCCCGGATTTCATCCTGGAGTTCTCCGATGGTGCCCTCCAGCACATTAGCCATGCTGTTGAAATCCATGGTCAGCTGCCCCAGCTCGTCATTGCTGACCTGTCTGGCCCGATAGCTGTAGTCTCCCTCTGCCATCTTCTTGGTGGCGCTGGTCAGCAGACGAATGGGCTTGGTCAGCCAGGTACAGATCAGGAACATCACCAGGGAGCTGCACACCAGCATGGCCAAGGTCACCCGCCTGTAGACGGAAAACCCCAAAGTGCGCTCCTCGAACACCTCCGTCACGTCCTCCAATGTCTCCAGGTACAGGTTCCTGTCCAGCGCGTCCACCATGATCCCCGTGTGGACATAGTAGCGCCCCTCCTGCCGGACTACCTGCCAGATTTTGGTCTCCTCGCCAATCTGCTGGAGCAGGCCGGTGTCCTGGGCGAAGCCGTTGCTCTGGTAGAGCGCCTCCCTCTCCTCATTGGACAGGCGCAGATACCGCTCCGTGCCCTGGCCGCTGCTCTCCAGCTTGCCCCCGATCTGCTCCACTGCCACGTCCTGGAGCACATTGTACTTCGTGGGGATGTTCAGGGCCGCCGTCTCAAAGGCGAACCGCAGAATATTGCTGCCGTCCAGGGCCTGGGCCACCTCCCGCTCCATGGATTTCTGGAAGACGGAGTCCACGAAGAGATACCCGCTGAGCCCAAAGGCCACAGCCATGATGATGATCGTCCACAGAGAAATCTTGTATACAAACTTCATGCTCAGATCTCCAGCCGGTAGCCCACCTTGTACACGGCCACCAGGTTCTCCTCCCAGCCCATCTTCCGGCGCAGCCTCTGGACATGGAGGTCCAGGGTCCGGCTGTCCGCCAGGTACTCGTCCCCCCACACCTTCTCATAGAGGTTCTCCCGGAACAGGGCGATGTTCTTGTTGCTGATGAACAGCACCAGCAGCCCGTACTCCTTGTTGGTGAGGATCACGGGCTTCCCGGCCTTGGTCACCTTCCTGGCCTC
>ERZ808037.1935-NODE-1935-length-11776-cov-4.066330_pt1 | contig 11776 bp, 10 predicted proteins | sample MGYA00380190_ERZ808037 | MGnify/ENA primary metagenome ERZ808037 (study PRJEB31490, sample SAMN06133399) | mouse gut metagenome | isolation source: J9 | host: mice | place: China: Chengdu | collected 2015-05 ...
AACATGCTAAAATCGATGATATCCTTATTTCCGTCTTCTCCGGAAGCGGCCTCTTCATTTGATCCCCCATCGGTGTTCGAAGTTCCCGCGTCGCCTGCGCTGTCACCGCCGCAGCCAGCAAGCACGGACGCCGTCATTGCCGCTGTCAACAAAAGCGCTGTCAGTTTCTTACTTTTCATTCGTTTATCCTCCCTCATGAATTTTTTGATAATACAATTTTATTACACTGATGAAAACCTTCAACCCGATAAACTCTATAAATAAGCCCGATAAATTCTAGCTGTTAAAATTTACCGGGTTTATCTCCTGTTTCTTTATTCTTCTTCCCTTGCGCTCTTGCGATACCGGGAGGGCGTACATCCCTCCTGCTCGATAAAACGGCTGATAAAATAATCCAAGTCCCGATACCCCACATCCTCGGCAATCTGGCCAATCTTCTTGTCGGTTCTGATCAACTGGGAAGCCGCCTCTTTGATTCTGTAATTATTCAGGTAATTTTTAAAGGACTGCCCGTACCGCTTGCGGAAAATCTGTCCCAGATAGGAGCTGTTGATATAATATTTCTGCCCCAGTTCCCGCAAGGTCAGGTTTTCCGCATAACGCTCCCTGATCTCATTCTCAATTTCCGTGAGAACACCTTTCGACACATTCTTGCGAAGCTGCACGAGATACTCCGCATACTCACAGGCAAACTTGCGCAAATGCGCCCTGCTGCCCCGGATAATCTCCTCTCTGGACACGCTGCCGCTGATATAAGAAAGCACCTCATCCTGATTGACGGACTCGTCCTGTTCCGCCGCCAGATCCAGAAGCCGAAAGATCAGCCAGCTAAGATTCATTGTCACGGTCTCCCTGTTCCTGTCCAGCTTATCCATCTCTGAGAAAAGCAAATCCACGCTCTTATTGATCCGAAGCGTATCGTTCTCATTGACAGCTGCCACCAGATCGTCCAAAGGCTGTTTACAGAGAACGGTTCCTAAGGGATTCACCTGCACCTCTTTCTCATAATAATAAACACCCTTCGTATCCTGAAACCCCTTAAAGGAACGAAGAACGCAGGCGGAACTGTAGGAATGGGAAACCTTCGTGATGTCCTCCACCCGCTTTCCCACAAGCAGGATCACAGGCAGATTCTTGCTGCCACTCTGCGCCGTTTTTTGCAAAGCCCTCATAAGCTCTTCTTCCGAAAGCTTTCTTTCCTTCGCCATATAATCACAATAGATAAACCCGATCTCATAATCTTCCTCGTACACAAAGAAATCCTTAAACAGATGGTCTGCATCGTCCCGCAGGTATTGGGATACCTGCTCATACACACCGTCCTTCAGCTCCGACACTTCCTCATCCGACATTTCTTCCAGCGCAAGAAGGTCATTCAGGCAGATATGAAGGTATCGGATTCCCTGCCCGCAGCGAAAATTGTCTCTCACATAGGTCAGGTTCTCCTCCTTTCCCTTCCCCTGCAGCAATGCCATCATATTCTGTAACAGATAGCCCCGCTGCATCCGGCGGCTGTCCATCTCCTCCTGCATCCTGTCTTCCGTCTTTGCCGCCACCCGCCTGACGCTCTCGAGAAGCTGCTCCTTCTGCACCGGCTTTAAGATATACTCCATGGCGGAATAGCGGATTGCCGCCTGTGCATACTTGAAGTCATTATATCCGCTCAGAATAAATATGTAAGCGTCAGAAAGCCGTTCCTCCCTCACTTTTTCCAACAGCTCAATACCGTTGATCTTGGGCATACGGATATCCGTGATAATGAGATCGACTTCATTCTCCCTGAGATAGTCGATCGCCTCCTCCCCGTCGGAAGCTTTCTTCACGATCTCAAACCCTTCCGTCTCCCAGTCGATGATCACTGATAACCCCTGCAAAATATACGGTTCATCGTCCACTAACATTACTTTCATCAACATCCTGCAGCCCTTCCTATTCTTTTATCTGCAAATATTTTGACTCCACCTTGATCGTCATAAATGTGCCGACGCCCTCCTCGCTCTCCAGAGCGAATTGTACATTCCCTTTGGAGATCCTCTTAAGACGGAGACATGCATTGATAATGCCGATATGTTCATTTTCCTTGATATCGTCAATCGTACAGCTGCGCATACTCTCGTTCATCTTCGCTACGGATGCCTCATCCATTCCGCTCCCCGTATCTTCTATCTCAATATACAGAAACGGATTTCTCAGATATACCCGCACATAAATCCAGCAGGTGGAAGTCTTTTTTTCCATGCCGTGAACACAGGCGTTTTCCACAAACGTTGTGAGCGTCAGCTTGGGCACATGGTAATCCGCACATGTCTCCGGCAGGTCGATCTCATATCGCAGCCGGTTTCCGAAACGGTATTGCTGCAGCTCCAGATACGCTTCCACGAAGCTCATTTCCTCCGCCAGCTTTACATGATCGGACGCCCAGTTGATATTCTGCCGTTCCAGAATCGCCAGCTTTTCTATCATGCCTGCCGTCACCTCCTCCCCTTGGATCAGCGACCGCATCCGGATGCTTTCCAGCACGTTAAAGAGAAAATGGGGATTGATCTGGCTGTGCAGGGCAAGGAGCTCCGCATTTTGTCTGGCAAGCTCTATCTCCTGTTTCTCCAGCCTGTTTTTATATACATGGAGGATCAGATCGTTCATCTTCCGTACCATGCGGTTATAGTTCCTCATCAGGGTTCCGATTTCATCCTTACCCCTCACGTTCTCTATCCCCTGCAGCGTCCCCTCCTGTATCTGGTCAAACGCGGCGCTCAGCTCCCAAAGCCTGCCCGTAAAGGATTTATTTACCGTAGAAACCATGATCATCGGCAGAAGAAGATTGATCACTACCAAAAAAACGATCAGCGGAACATGCTTTTTCAGATTCTGAAACACGGAGCTTGGCGGCTCCATGATCAGCACATCCATTTCCTGCCCGTACATCTCAAAAGAGCTTTTAAAGGCAATCTGCTCTTCTCCTGTGAGCGTGTGAAAATCCTCCTGACTGCCGGAATGTTTTCCGTTGGAAAACAAAATCCGGTCTCCCTGACATACATAAATCTGATTTCCAAAACTAATCTGTGTCAGCTCTCTGAGGATGCGGTTATAATCCAGATCCACTCTGAGGATTTTTTCACAACTGTCCTTTTTAAAATAATCGAGACGCCTGACTAAAGAAAGCCGCCGCATGGACAATGCCGACATATCGGACTTACCGACATAATACGACACAAAGGTTAGCCCCTTTTTCGAATCCAGATATCTGCGATACCACTCCGTATTCTCCGCCTCAGACAAACGGTAATAATGACCGCCGTTTACAATGGTATCATTGTCCGCATATATGACCACATTGGAAATATCATATCCGCCCGGCATATCCAGAGACTTCTTTCTCGCAAACTCGACGCTGGCGGCAAAAAATGCATATCCGTCCTTGTAGTTTTCATTCAGAAAGCTGTTAATTTCACTGTCCACATAAATGTCGTTCATTTCTTTAACAACTTCCTCAAAAGTATACTCCAGATTATACCTGACAGCATTGGCAAGATTTTCAAACTCATAAAGCTGTTCCTTTTTTTCCGCATCAAACAAAATATATAAGATAATGCTGTCAGTCACAACTAACGGTATGATCACGCAGAAAACATAAATGATAAACAGTTTTTTTCTGACATTAAAGTCGTTCATAAAGTTTTCAAGCTTTTTTCTGTATCTGCCCATGCCCTTCCCCTATCCGGTATCTGAACTTCATAAAATCAGCATGTCCTCCGGGCTGCCGCGTGGCGTACGCAAACAGGCCGAATCTGCATCCGGTAAAATGATCCAGCTTAAAGAACAGCCGGTGGCTGATTCCGAGCGCCTTCCATCTCCCGTTCTCCTCATAGAAAAAGTCAGCCGTATCCTTTTTATCTCTGAAGTCCAAATCTACTCTCAACGAAACGCTTGAAGCAGGCAGCGGGATTCTCTCATATTCTGTGGGAGGACTCAGAAAATCCGGGTCTGCCTCCACCGTCTCATCCGCAGCGGGTCTCGCAAACATCACCAGATAGTACTCTCCTTTATCCTTTGTCAGCGCGATCGCCCCATAGCAGCCGATCCATGCACAGATGCCGGCATAATCCCCGTCCTTCATGCCGCTTCCGTCCACTGTCACCCATGCGGCGCACGCCGGTCCGCAGCTCCTCTGGGTCAGCACATTATGCGCAAAAGGCAGACAGTCACAGACCTCCTCCGTGTAAACCCGAAAGGCGCCCTGCCGGTCAGTCACAGACCACAGCCTGTCTATCGGATTATGATTAAACTGCCAGAAAGGCTTTAGCCGTACTTTTCCGTTTTCGTCCGCCTGATACAGAAAATCGTCATTGCCGTTCAAAGACCGGTACGCATAATCCGGTCTGGTCCTGGGTATCGATACCTGAGCCGGAATCTTCCCCTGCTCCCCGATTACCGGATATCCCTCTTCATCGAAACGAACCGGCATCACAAGCGGCACCCTTCCGACCGCTCCCCTGTCCTGAAACATAAACAGATACCAGTCCCCCTCGGGCGTATCTACCATGCCGCCCTGCGCGACTCCCAGATTGTGATATCCCATATCGTCATCTATGATGCATTTCCCCCGGAACTCCCCCTCCAGAGAATCCGCAATAAAACAGTCTTCCGTCTTTCTCTCATTGCCACAGGCGGGAATATGACAGGTAAACAGGTAGTATTTTCCATCCTTCTTATACAGATGTGAGCCCTCATATCCAAGATGAAGCTTACCCTGATCCCGGGCAATCAGCCTGTGCAGCCCTCCCTCAAGAGGTCCCTTCAAATCCGCCCGCAGCTGTGTCAGGTACAATTCGGTATTTCCATATACAATATATATCTTTCCGTCATCATCAAAAAACAGGGAATTGTCGTGGTAAAAGCCTTCTATTGTCCCCATCTTCCACGGTCCGGCAAGATCGCACGCCGTCAGAAGATATGTCTTGCGTGTATCGTTTGCCGTAAAACAGATATAAAAGACACCTTCGTGGTACCTGAAGGACGGCGCCCACATGCCCTGCCCGTAGATATGATCTCCTTTTTCCAGCCGATGCCCGCAAGTATCTTCCAGCATCTCATACGCATGGGTCACAAATTCCCAGTTCATCAAGTCATAAGAGCGCAGAATATCACAGCCCGGCATAAAATGCATCGTTGTGCTCGCCATATAATAGGTATCGCCAACCCTGATAATATCCGGATCCGGAAAATCGGAATATAGTATAGGATTACATTTTGTATTCATCTTTTCTCTCCCTACATTGTCTGATTCTTTTAAAATACCACACCTGGACACCCTTTTTCAAATCAAAAAATTTTGGCGCATACCCCCTTATGGAGATATGCGCCTGCTTTCTATACCGTAGCCTATATCATGAAGCTCACTTTTACTTACAGTCTCTTCAGCAGCTCTTCCCTCTGCGCCTCGAAGCCCGGCTTGCCGAGAAGTGCGAACATGTTCTTCTTATAGCTCTCCACGCCCGGCTGATTGAACGGATTCACACCAAGGAGATATCCGCTGACGCCGCATGCAAACTCGAAGAAATAGAACAGCTCGCCCAGATAGAACTCATTTACCTCGGGCACGTTGATCATAAAGTTCGGAACCTGTCCATCAGTGTGCGCCAGAATGGTGCCGTTCATCGCGCTCTTATTTACGAAATCCACGTTTTTGCCCGCCAGATAGTTGAGACCGTCCAGATCCACCGGCTCCTCGCCAATGATGATCTCTTCCCTGCTTGTCTCAATGTTTAACACCGTCTCAAACATGGTACGGGAACCGTCCTGAATAAACTGTCCCATGGAGTGCAGGTCGGTGGTCAGATCCACGCTTGCCGGGAAGATACCCTTCTGATCCTTGCCCTCGGACTCGCCGTAAAGCTGCTTCCACCACTCGGAAACATAGTGTGCGCTCGGTTCGTAGTTTGCCAGAATCTCAATTACTTTGCCCTTCCGTAACAGGATATTGCGCAGCGCCGCGTATTTCACAGCGTCGTTCTCCTCGAAAGGAGCTTCCAGAGCCATTTTCCTGCCCTCTGCGGCACCCTCCATCAGCTTGTCGATATCCGCGCCGGACACCGCGATGGGAAGCAGACCTACCGCCGTCAGCACGGAGAAACGTCCGCCCACATCGTCGGGCACCACAAAGCTCTCATAACCTTCCTCATTTGCCAGATTCTTAAGGGATCCTCTCGCCTTGTCGGTGGTCGCATAAATTCTCTTTGCCGCGCCCTCTTTACCGTACTTTTTCTCCGCCATCTCCTTGAATACGCGGAACGCAATCGCAGGCTCCGTGGTTGTACCGGACTTGGAGATCATGTTGATGGAGAAGTCCCTGTCGCCGATCACGTCGATCAGGTGCTTGATGTAAGTAGAACTGATGGAGTTACCCACAAAATAAATTTCGGGTGTCTTTCTGACAGACTTGTCCACCACGTTGTAGAAACTGTGGCGCAAAAACTCAATCGCCGCACGCGCGCCCAGATAGGAACCGCCGATACCGATTACCACAAGCACTTCGGAATCGCCCTGAATCTTCTCCGCCGCTTTTTTAATCCGCGCAAACTCCTCCTTGTCATAGTCCACCGGCAGGTCGATCCATCCAAGGAAATCGTTGCCTGCTCCCGATTTGCTCACAAGCACCTCTTTTGCGTCAAGCGCCAGCTTCTTCATGGACTCCACTTCGTTCTCCCCAATAAAGGATGCTGCTTTTGAATAGTCAAATGTAACTTTGCTCATTTCGTCCTCCTTTTTTCAGGCACTTTTCCGTGCCGTATTTTCATTTCTTATGACAAGTGTACCGCCGTACACCATGACATTCCCTGTTTCTGACTCCTATTTTCCCTGTACGGTTTCCTCAATCAACCCGATAATCGTTCCAATCGCATCTCTCTGGCTGCTCTTCTTCATAGCATCGATATAGGTAAATCGGTTGAAATAAAGCTCCTGTATCTTTTCAAGCAGCAGTTTGTTGGTCAAATCGTCCTCATCGATTACAATGCTGAATCCCTGCGATTCATAGGATTTCGCATTCAAAAGCTGATCCCCCCTGCTGCTCGACGACGGCAGCGGAATGAGAATATTCGGCTTTTTCAGCGCCAGAATCTCGCTGATCGCGTTGGCACCGGCGCGGGAAATCACGATATCCGCCATAGCGAAAATATCCTTCATCTCAGACTTTACATATTCAAACTGTTTATACCCCTGAGTTGTGAGCAGGAGATTATCCACCTTCTCCTTCCCACACAAATGCACCACTTGGAAGTCCTTCAACAACTCCGGCAGAATATCTCTGACCGCCTGATTGATTGCCGCAGACCCAAGGCTTCCGCCCACTACCATAATTACGGGCTTTGTGTTATCAAAACCACACAGCTTATACGCTGTTTCCTTATTACCTGTGGCAAGCTCCTTGCGGATCGGTGAGCCCGTCAGCACTGCCTTAGCCGCTGGCAGCTGGCTGAAAGTCTCCGGAAAATTACAGCACACCTTTTTCGCCACGGGAATGCAAAGCTTATTCGCCAATCCAGGCGTCATGTCCGACTCATGAATGATACAGGGAATCCCCAGAGACGCCGCCGCGCGCACCACGGGCACGCTGACAAAACCGCCCTTGGAAAAGAGCACATCCGGCTTGATCTCCTTCAGATACTTTCTGGCTTCCCGCATTCCCTTAATAACACGAAACGGGTCGGAAAAGTTTTTCGGGTCAAAGTACCGCCTGAATTTGCCGGTCGCAATGCCATAATAGGGGATGTCAAAATCCTCCATCAGCTTTTTTTCAATCCCGTCGTAGGACCCCATATATACAATGTCATACTCCAATTCCCGAAGTCTGGGAATCAGCGCCATATTCGGCGTCACATGTCCGGCGGTACCCCCGCCCGTCAGTACAATCTTTTTGCCCATACTAACATCCAAGCCTTTCATGCATTTTTTAACATCTGCTCCAGCGCACATGCCAGCTGATCCGGACAGGATGTGCTTTTAAATCCACACTTAATCCCTTTCAGCCTGCTGATGGCATCTTCCGCTTTCATGCCGACAACCAGCCGGGAAATACCCTGTGTATTGCCGTTACATCCGCCTGTAAATTTCACAGATTTGATAATACCTTCTTCCATCTCCACGTCTATCGCATTGGAGCAGACGCCCTTCGGCTGAAAAATCATATCCGTTTCCTCCTCATTCCTTCTGGCACTATTTACCATCTACCATCAAGTATATATCATCAATCCCCATAGTGCAAGAAAATGGTTGTTATGCGAAATATGTCGATGCCTTAGGTCTTTTTTCCCGAAAAAAACCCAATATAATATAAGTATGCACTCTAAATAACGGAGGTAACCATGCTTGCACTTTTTTTTCGTCACAAAATTTTTATGTTTGTTATTCTGTCATTGCTCTTTTGCAGTATTTTATGCCAGATTCTGCTCGGTGTGATATACCGCAGACTGATTCGGGAAACGGAAAACATGTCCGCCACCAAAAATAAGCCACTGCAGCAGTTGAAGCTCAAATTCACAAGCTGCAGACAGCTCCACGAGACGATTCCTAATGTGCCTGTTTTTGTGGACAAGTTCCTAAATCAAATCAGTCTCGGAAAAATTCCCATGTCCTTTTTTCGACACCTTTCGGGGCAACTCACACTGCTTTCGGTATTAGTGGCGGGCATCGGCGCCTGCATCGGCATTATTCAGGAAGAAAGCTTTCTGTCCATCGCACCTTTTTATCTCGTCAGCTTTCTCGGGCTTTATCTCTATTTCGCCGCGACTTCGTTGATTGATCTGCCCGGAAAAATCAATATGCTGCGCACCAATCTGGTAGATTATCTGGAAAATCATCTGGCAAACCGGCTGGAACAGACACGCCTTGACATGCGTATGGTCGGCATGGAGGATTCTGCGCAGGATACCAAAAAGACTGCCGCCGCTTCGGACAAGCCTGCTGGCGAAACTATTGATTTGGAGAAAGATCCTCTTTTCGAAAAAAACGCGGAACGCAAGAAAAATTCCCCGGTCTTCACTCCTTCTGAAGCCGAGGAACTGGAATTGCTATTGCGGGAGTTTCTGGTTTAATTCATACTGTTTTTTTAAATCATCTAATTCCTTCAAAAGCTCCTTTTCAATACCACCATTTATGCCATTATTCAAATATGCTGTATAGAGTAAAATCTGATCCACATGTTCCGATTCCAATGTTGTGACTTCATACGTCATACAGTCATCATACAGGACGCAGAGTCTCCACTTTCTGCTGTCCGTCTTCTGCAGAGGTATCCAACGCATCATAAAACCCACCTTCCGATTACAGCTTATCATCAAAAATGATATTTTGTAAGCGAAAATTTTATGCGTTCCGTTAACTTCTGCAGAGCTTTTTACTGATAAATGGTAATCGTCGGTCCCACATAATACGCAGCGGGACTTTTTGTGAACAGGTCGAAATACCCGATTCGGTATTTCCATTCCCCGCCGTAGGAAATGCCCTCCCAGCTTTCCAAAACGATATACGCTCCCGTCTTTTGTGCATATGCCGCTTTTTTGTCCGGATACATATCCCCTCCCCGAAACAGCAGATAATCCTTTTTCTGGGAAAAGTACCCGGTGGCGTATTCCACATCCACAAAATACTCGTTTTCTTTAAGCTCATCCGGCAAAAGAGAAATATCTTCCCCAATCTCCACCATTTCATACTTCTGTGTATTTATCAGCGGCATGTAAGAAGTGCAGTAAACCTTTGCGCCCGCCGGAATGTTTTCTTCTATATATGCCGCCGCAGGATGATACGTCAAATCATAGCGGTAATTGTCGAGAACCGTAACCACATTTATGAGAACGAAAATCGCTGCAATGACTGCTGCCATCCGAGGACTCTGAACCACACCCTTTTCGGCGACATTTTCCGCCATTTTCCCCGAGGATTTCTTCTGCCCCGCCGCACCGCGCTTCACCCATAGCTTCGCAAACAATGTTTCCGCTTCTGACAGCCCGTAAGTCATAAATAGGAAGGAAAACGGCAGCACAAGAGACATATTTCTTCCAAGCACAATGCTGTACTTCGACAAAAGCACGAGAATTACAAGCGGCATCAGAGAAAAAAGAACCAGCTCTCCCCACTCTTTTCTCCGCACCAGATACACAAGCCCCAAAAGCAGCAAAAGTCCGCCGAAAATCCCATAAGAAGACAGCGCATAGGCTTCCAAATACCCCAAAAACGGCAGATTATGTTCAATCCCGGGATGCCCCCAGGCATAATGGTTCAAATTATATAAATTATCTCCGATAAAGGTCTTAAAATAAAAGAAAAGAGAATAATTACAAAGCACGAAAGTCAGCGCCAGCACGATGCAGTCCAGAAAAAAGAGATAATTGTTTCTGTGTCGTTTCCAGTATTTCTTTCCGATATGCAGCGCCAGCCAGAAAACGCCGAAAACAATACCGTGATACTTTGCCGCCATTGCCAGCCCGATACAGACCGCAAGCATCGGGTACCAGAGATAAACCGCCCGCTCCTCATCCTTCTCCCGCCAAATCAGACAGCCCAGAAGCAAAATAAGATTTGCCACCGCGTACAGAAGCGTATCCGGTCCCGTGTAGTACAGATAGGCATAGCCATACAGGGAAAAAACGGATAGCAAAAATCCCAGATAAGCCCATTTACGGCTTTTTGTCATAATCTTAATGCTAAAATAGATACATATATTTGAGAGAAGCGCCGTACCGCAGACACAAAAGCGCAGAAGCACCACCGTGTCCACACCTGTCAAAAATTTTTCTAAAACGCGCACCCCCACTGCCGCGTAATAAAAAGTCAGATGGGGATAGCGGAAAAAGTCAAGCACATAGATATCTCCCGCATAGAGATGCTGTTCCAGCAGCTCATAAATACAGCCGAGCGAAAGCTGTTCATCCACATTCGGATAAAGCGGCAGCTCAAACTGCCAATGTCTGTAAAACAAAAGCATCCCCGCCGCCAGCGTAAAAAAGACTGCCGCCGCCATACCGACTTTTTTCTGCCATTCCTTTTGCAATCGAAACATCCCTTCCTCCATGCCAGAATCCAAACGCTCTGTCATCCTCTTTCGCATCAGATTAGTCTACACCCAATCTTTCACATGGTAACTCTTTGTGCATATGGCATCAAATACAATACCCTGCTCCTCTATGTACTTCCTGTATTCCAAAATTTTCTCTTCCTGCCCTTCCAGCTCCGGGGACACAAAACAGAGCTTATAGCCAAGCCCCTTTAATTCCTTATAGCTTTCCCTGTCAATCGGCACTTTCGTAAAACAGTCCACCCAGACCCACTCGGCACGTCCCGCCATATTGCGGATGGTATCCAGCCCTTCCAGCTCGCTGAACCGGAGCGCCACCTGCTTCACACCCATATCCGTGAGCAGTTTTATCATCGGAAAAGAAGAATCCAGAAAAAAATAATTCGGAATCTGATATTTTTCCATATATTCCAGCGCCTTATGTTCGATACGCTCGCTTTTAATATTCAAAATCATCGTACCGTGATGATAAACTTTACAGTATTCCTCAAAATCTTCTCCCGGCTCAAAAGGATTGTGGCAGATATAAATCCGCCCGTTCAGGTCGTCCCGCAGATCCAGCTCAACCCCATATTCTTCCGGCAGCTGTAAAAGCTCCTCTTTCGTGTTAATTCTGTGCGCTATGTATTCTGTTACCATTGTATTTTCCCCATCTTTTCTATTTTAGTTTCCGGACATTTTTAGTTTTGCAGACTCCCGCTCCTT
>ERZ808037.1937-NODE-1937-length-11765-cov-3.102926_pt1 | contig 11765 bp, 8 predicted proteins | sample MGYA00380190_ERZ808037 | MGnify/ENA primary metagenome ERZ808037 (study PRJEB31490, sample SAMN06133399) | mouse gut metagenome | isolation source: J9 | host: mice | place: China: Chengdu | collected 2015-05 ...
GCTGCTGCTGCCGGTGACAGGTATTTCGAAGCCTTGGAAGGAAGTGAAAATATGCAGTCTGCCGCTGGAATATTTGCTGGCCATAGGGATTGTTGTTTTTGCTGTGTTCGGCGAATGGATTTTCGGGCTGATTGTCTATACGGCAAGCGGTAAAATGGAGAAAGTGCTGGAGCCATACTTTGCTCCTTTTGAGTTAGAATATGCCGCTGTTTTTCTGATTAATATGGTCTGCCTTACCGCGTTTTTCTTCTGCGGCTGGTATTTGGGCATTTGCGCCAGAGCGGTGAGGGAACTGGGAGTAAAGGAGTATATAAAGCAAAGATGTATATTTTACCGGATTTTCCCCTTTATTAAGGGAAAAGTTTTGGGCTTCTGTCATGCGCTGAGCCATTTTGATGTGACCACAAATGCCAATAAGATGATTGTCAAGATTGTTCTGTTTAATGCGGTGGTGCTATTCCTGATCAGCTGCCTGTGGTTCGGCGGTTTTGCGGTTACCGCGGTCTATTCCATGGTTTTATATGTGGCATTGAGAAAATATATCAGCGACCTGCAGAAGAAATACGGCCAGCTGCTCCATGCTACCAACGAGATCGCCAAGGGAAATTTGAATGTAACAATCACTGAGGATCTGGGTGTATTTGAACCCTTTAAGCCACAGGTAATCCGTATCCAGAACGGTTTTAAGAACGCAGTGGAAGAGGAGACTAAGAGCCAGCGGATGAAAGCGGAGCTGATAACCAATGTGTCCCACGATTTGAAGACACCTTTGACCGCCATCATCACCTACATTAATCTGTTGAAGGATGAGAATATTACGGAGCAGCAGCGGAGAGAATATCTGGATACTTTAGAGAGGAAATCCTTGCGTTTAAAGGTTTTGATTGAGGATTTGTTTGAGGTCAGCAAGGCGAATTCCCAGAATATTACACTGAATATTATGGATGTGGATATTATGAATTTGGTAAAGCAGGTATCCTTTGAGATGTCGGATAAACTGGCCGCATCCAATCTGGATGTGCGAATGAATCTCTCGGACGAAAAGATTATCCTGCCTCTGGACAGTCAGAAGACTTACCGTGTTTATGAGAATCTTCTGGGAAATATCGCAAAGTATGCCCTTCCCGGAACAAGGGTCTATATTAACGGTTTCCGTATTGACGATACGGTGATTATTACAATGAAAAATATTTCCGCACAGGAGATTACCGTGGACACGGCAGAATTGACGGAGCGTTTCGTCCGGGGGGATGCTTCCCGTAACACGGAAGGCTCGGGTCTGGGGCTTGCCATTGCGAAGAGTTTTATGGAGCTGCAAGGCGGAGAGCTTTCCCTTGAGGTGGACGGTGATTTGTTTAAGGCGGCTACCATCTGGCATATATAAAAAATTTGGTCATAAAATTTGAAAATACATTTTATTTGACATTTCCGGCTATAGAAGGTACAATACTTTTAAATACGGCAGAAGCAGTGACAGGAAGCAGTAGAAGTGTTCTTTGGTTCAGAGAGTCGTCGGCTGGTGTGAGGCGATCCGGGAAGCTTTGAACTCGTCCTTGAGCTCCGGAGGCGAAACAGTTAAAGGTGTAGGAAATAACTTCCGGCGGGTATTCCCGTTATAGAATCAGAGTGCAGGAGAGATCCTGAATAAGAGTGGTACCGCGGCGGATTTGATATCCTTTCGTCTCTTAATTTGAGGCGGAAGGATTTTATTTTGCCCCAATGCTGTTTTGTGTTGATTGCTGCTTGTCCTTTGGCCGAATCCTAAGTGATCGCCTTGCATTTTTGCAAGCTTGTTTGGTAAAGCCGGAAAAATAAATGAAATAAAATGCCGCTTACGCGGCGGAATGTGAGGAAATATGGAAAAAGTATACAACCCCAGAGAGATTGAAAAGAAATGGCAGGCTTATTGGGCCGGCCACGAAACGTTTAAGACAGATGTATGGGATTTCAGCAAACCCAAATATTATGCGCTGGACATGTTTCCCTACCCTTCGGGAGTAGGTCTTCATGCCGGACATCCGGAAGGATATACCGCCACGGATATTATGTCCCGCATGAAGCGTATGCAGGGCTATAATGTGCTCCATCCCATGGGATATGATTCTTTCGGGCTTCCGGCAGAGCAGTATGCCGTAAGCACCGGCAATCATCCCAACGGCTTTACGCAGGAGAATATAGAGACCTTTTCCAATCAGCTGAAAGAGCTGGGTTTTGATTATGACTGGTCCAAAATGATTGCCACCAGCGATCCCGCGTTTTACAAATGGACCCAATGGATCTTTAAGCAGCTTTATCTGGACGGCTATGCCAAATATATTGACATGCCCGTTAACTGGTGTGAAGAACTGGGAACCGTTCTGTCCAATGACGAGGTTATAGACGGAAAATCAGAAAGAGGCGGTTATCCTGTCATCCGGAAAAATATGAAGCAGTGGGTGATCAACCAGCCTGCCTTTGCGGAAAAGCTTTTGGAGGGACTGGAGGAGATTGACTGGCCGGAATCCACTAAGGAGATTCAGAGACACTGGATCGGAAAATCAGAAGGTGTCGAGGTGGACTTCCAGATTGTGGGCGGCGGAAGCTTCTCCATTTATACCACCTGTATTGAGACCATTTACGGCATTACCTTTATGGTGCTGGCGCCGGACGGACAGATTGTAAAGGACATGATGCCCCGCATTGAGAATCAGGAAGAGGTTCAGGCCTATATTGATGAAACCTTAAAGAAAAACGACATGGACCGCACGGAGCTGAATAAGACCAAATCAGGCTGTGTGCTGAAGGGGCTCTATGCCGTTAATCCGGTAAACGGAAAGGAAGTGCCTCTATATATCGGTGATTTCGTGTTGGCAAATTACGGAACCGGCGCGGTGATGGCAGTACCTTCCCATGACCAGCGAGATTTCGAGTATGCCGTTGTCCATAACATCCCCATGATTCAGGTAATCGGCGGGGGCGACGTAAGCGAGAAGGCATTTGAAAAGGGTGAGTATCTGGGCAAGGGCTGTACCCTGATGAATTCCGAGGAGTTCGATGGCTTGACCGTGGAGGAAGCCAAGGAAGCCATTACGGATAAGCTGGTAAAACAGGGCGTGGCAAGGAAGAAAGTTAATTACCATTTCCGGGAGTGGATTTTCGCAAGACAGCGCTACTGGGGCGAACCCGTTCCCGTAGTACACACGCCCGGCGGAGAGATATATACGCTGCCCGATGAAGAACTGCCTCTGGTTCTGCCCGAGCTTGAGGACTATAAGGGAAAGAACGGCAAAGCGCCTCTGGAAAACGCGCAGGAGTGGAAACAATATGACAAAAACGGCGTAAAGGGTGTCAGAGAGACTTCCACCATGCCCGGAAGCGCCGGTTCCAGCTGGTATTATATGCGATATATCGATCCCGATAATCAGGAAGAATTTGCCAATCAGGAGCTGCTGAAGCATTGGCTTCCCGTGGATCTGTATATCGGCGGACCTGAACATGCCGTGGGGCATCTGATGTATTCCAGAATCTGGAACCGTTATCTTTACGATAAGGGGCTGTCGCCTGTGAAGGAGCCCTTCCAAAAGCTGGTGCACCAAGGCATGATTTTGGGAGCAAACGGTATTAAGATGGGAAAGAGATATCCGGAGTTCGTGGTAAATCCCAGTGATATCGTGCGGGATTTCGGAGCAGACACGTTGCGTCTCTATGAAATGTTTATGGGTCCTCTTGAGGTGTCCAAACCTTGGAGCCAGCAGGGAGTAGAGGGAGCAAGAAGGTTTATTAACCGTGTCTGGGCTTACTTTACCAACGAAGATAATATTACTTCCGAGCCGGATGACACACTGACTAAGGTATATCATCAGACAGTGAAAAAGGTTACAAATGATTTTGAGCAGCTGGGCTTCAATACGGCCATCAGCCAGATGATGATCTTTATGAATGCCGCATATAAGGCCGGAAAGTGCCCTGCAGAATATGCGGAGGGCTTTGTTAAGATGTTCTCCTGTATCTGTCCCCATGCGGGTGAGGAGCTTTGGCAGATCATGGGACATGAGGACACCATTGCCTATGAAGCATGGCCGGAGTTTGATGAGGAAGCGGTAAAAGAAGACACCGTTGTCATAGGCGTTCAGGTTAACGGTAAAGTCAAAGGAACGGTGGAGCTGGCTGTGGACGAGGAAAATGCTTCGGCAATTGCCAAGGCAAAGGAAATCGGAACGGTCAAGGCCGCAATTGACGGCAAGACCATTGTGAAAGAGATTTATGTCAAAGGCAAGATTGTAAATATTGTTGTAAAATAAACTGTTTATACTATGGATGGCAGATGAGGAAATGCCTAAAATACGGCGTTTCTCATCCGCATTTAAGTCGCAGCTTCGCCGCGGCATGGAGGATTAGTATGTCACCACAAGAGGAAAAAGAATTTATAGAACAGGCCTTTCAAAAATTAAAGGAACGAGGGTGGTTTTCCGGGCAAGAATTTGAGCCATCTGCCATTACGGAGCAGGAAATAGCCGCTTTTGAGCGGGAACATCAAGTAACGCTGCCTTCTCTCTACAAAGCATTTTTAACCGCATTTTGGCTTCCGGAAAAAGAGTTCAATTCCATTTGCTCAGTCATTGAATACGACGGAGATCTTGATCCTCTGTGGTTAATGATAGACAGTCCGAGAACGATGGGCGACGTGTCGGAGCGGATGGAGATTTTGCAGGAGATAAGGGAGTTTTGTGAACTGCCGGAAGACTGCTTTCGAAATTTAATTCCCATTGGCGATTGGGGAGCCGGCTGGGGGTCTCTGTGCATTGATTTGTCCAAACCGGAGAGCGAGGTAGACGAAGACCGGGAACAAACATGGTCTTTGGTCTGGTTTGATCATGAGGAATTTGATTGGGATAAACGATATCTTGGTAAAGACGGATTGCTTCATGGGCGTAGTGCTTTACCGAATTTGAAGATACTGTTGGAATGGTATTTTTATGGCGCCTTGGAAGATAAGTTCGAACAGGAAGCGGGAATAAAGCCTGCTTATGAATGGTATCAAGACACCTTGAAACGATAACTTTCTGTTGGCGGCAGAAAATACGCCAAAATAAATCAATAACAAGTATTTGAACAAAATATCCATCTGTGCTATGATGGTCACTAGAGTGTGTTTGAAGTGTGACGCAGCACCTTGAAAGCATTTTCAAACACGCTCCGGAATATTTCGGAAAGGTATGGTTAAGCGTTATGGGAATGACAATGACACAAAAGATTCTTGCGGCGGCTGCGGGTCTGGAAAAAGTTGAGGCCGGACAGCTGATCGAGGCAAATCTGGATCTAGTACTTGGAAACGACATCACTAGCCCTGTGGCCATCAAAGAGATGGATAAGTTCACCACAAAAGGTGTTTTTGATAAAGATAAAATTGCTTTGGTTCCCGATCATTTTGTACCTAACAAGGACATAAAGTCTGCGGAACACTGTAAATGTGTGAGAGAGTTTGCCCGTAAAAACGAGATTACCAATTATTTTGAAGTGGGAGAAATGGGAATTGAACATGCCCTTCTTCCCGAAAAAGGTCTGACCGTGGCCGGTGACGTAATTATCGGGGCGGATTCCCACACCTGTACATACGGCGCTCTGGGGGCATTTTCCACCGGCGTGGGCAGTACCGATATGGCAGCCGGTATGGCTACCGGGAAGGCATGGTTCAAGGTGCCCTCGGCCATCAAGTTTAACCTTACGGGAAAGCCTTCCAAATGGGTCAGCGGCAAGGATGTGATCCTGCATATTATCGGAAAGATCGGTGTGGACGGCGCCTTGTATAAATCCATGGAATTTACAGGGGACGGAATTGCCAATTTGTCCATGGATGACCGTTTTACCATCGCCAATATGGCCATCGAGGCAGGCGGAAAGAACGGTATTTTCCCTGTTGATAATCTGGCAGAGGATTACATGAAGGAACACTCCAAGAGAGCGTATAAAATATTCGAGGCGGACGAAGACGCGGTATATGACGAGGAGTACACCATTGATTTATCGGAGCTGCGTCCTACGGTTTCCTTCCCCCATCTGCCTGAAAATACACATACCATCGACGAAATCAGGAAGATGGATAAAATTTCCGTAGATCAGGTGGTAATCGGTTCCTGTACCAACGGCCGTTTGGATGACCTGCGCACGGCCGCCAAGGTATTAAAGGGAAGGCATGTGGCAAAGGGAATGAGATGTATTGTGATTCCTGCTACACAGGCGATTTACATGCAGGCCATGGAAGAGGGGCTGTTAAAGATTTTCATTGAGGCGGGAGCCATTGTCAGTACGCCTACCTGCGGGCCTTGTCTGGGCGGCTACATGGGAATTCTGGCAGAGGGTGAGCGCTGTGTCTCCACCACCAACCGAAACTTTGTGGGACGTATGGGGCATGTGAAGTCCGAAATTTATCTGGCAAGCCCCGCTGTGGCAGCCGCCAGTGCGGTCACGGGAAAAATTTCCGCTCCGGATGAACTTACCGTATAAAAATTGCGGCTAAGGAACCGTTTTGTTAATCCGGAAACAGCCTCAGAAAAGGTTTTTGGAAAATATCGGGTGAGATAACATCAATTGAAAGAATCCGTTTAAAGACAGAGGGTTCAGCCCGCGCCGCGCTGGAAGCCATCTGTTTTCCGGTCGATAAAGGAATAACTTCCCGTAGAAACGGCGGCGCAGAAATGAGGACGATATGAACGCAAAAGGAACAGTTTTTAAATATGGCGACAATGTGGATACCGATGTCATTATTCCTGCAAGGTACTTGAATTCTTCCGATCCGGCTGAGCTTGCGACACATTGCATGGAGGACATTGACGCAGAATTTATCAAAAAAGTACAAAAGGGCGATATTATAGTAGCGGAGAAGAACTTCGGCTGCGGCTCCTCCAGAGAACATGCGCCCATAGCCATCAAGGCGGCGGGAGTCAGCTGTGTGATTGCCGAGACTTTCGCAAGAATATTTTACAGGAATGCCATTAATATCGGTCTTCCCATTATTGAGTGCCCCGAGGCCGGCAAGGGCATAGAAGCGGGGGATGAAGTGGAAGTGGACTTTGACACCGGTATAATCACCAATGTGACGAAGGGAACTTCCTTCAAGGGTCAGGCTTTCCCCGAATTTATGCAGAAAATCATTGCATCTGAGGGACTCATCAATTATATTAATAGTAAGTAATAAATAATTAAAAATACGGTATTTATAGTGCCCCGCTGTTATCAGCGGGGTAGGTCTTTTTGTTCAAAGTGACAGTGATCAGATACAACAAGACAGCGTAGAAATGAGGATAAACATGGCTGAAAATCAAACAAAAAAGTATGAGATTGATATGTGCAGCGGGCCGCTTTTAGGGAAAATACTGTTATTTTATATTCCGCTGATGCTTTCCGGCGTACTGCAGCTTTTATTTAATGCGGCGGATATTGCGGTGGTGGGGCGGTTTGCCGGAAATGAATCTCTGGCGGCAGTGGGTTCCACCAGCTCTCTGACCAACCTTATCATTAATCTTTTTATGGGGCTGTCGGTGGGGGCAAACGTCCTTGTGGCGAGATATTACGGGGCCGGACTGAAAAAAGATCTGAAGGAAATGGTTCAGACGGCAGTGGCAACGGCGTTAGTCAGCGGTGTCATTCTGATTTTTGTAGGTTTGATTGCGGCAAAGCCAGCTCTTGTTCTGATGGCGACACCGGAGAATGTAATTGACCACTCCGTGCTGTATATGCGTATCTATTTTGTAGGGATGCCTTTTATGATGGCATATAATTTCGGCAGTGCCGTTCTGCGTGCCGTGGGTGACACCAGAAGACCGTTGTATTATTTATTGATTGCGGGAGTGGTCAATGTGGTTCTGAACCTGATTTTTGTGATTTCCTTCTCCATGGGAGTGGCAGGAGTGGCTGCGGCAACCGTAATCTCTCAGGCAATTTCCGCAGTACTGGTTATCCGGTGCCTGATCCGGACGGATGGTGTTTATAAGCTGGAATTAAAGGGACTAAAAATCGTTCCCGATAAATTGCTCCGGATGTTCCGGATCGGATTTCCGGCAGGTCTTCAGAGTTCTCTGTTTTCCATTTCCAATGTGCTGATCCAGTCCTCGGTGAACGGCTTCGGCTCCATTGCCATGGCGGGAAATACTGCGGGCAGCAATGTGGAAGGCTTTGTCTACACATCCATGAATGCCTTCCATCAGTCGGCGATCAGCTTTGCCGGACAAAATTACGGAGCCATGAAATACAAACGCGTGGGAAAGGTGCTGCTCATCTGCGAGATACTGGTAATTTTCGTGGGACTGGCAATGGGAAATGCGGCATACTTCTTTGCCGGTCATATCTTAAAGATTTATTCCACCGATCCGGAAGTAATTTCTTACGGTATTCTGCGGATGAGCTATATCTGCGTGACTTATTTTCTCTGCGGAATGATGGATGTCATTGTAGGCGTTCTCAGAGGCATCGGCTGTTCCATTATGCCTATGCTGGTGTCTCTTACAGGTGCCTGTCTGTTCCGGGTGGTGTGGATCTATACCGTATTCCAGAGAGTGAAGACGCTGCCTTGTCTGTACAGTTCTTACCCTATCAGCTGGGCGTTGACCTTTTTGGTGCATTTAATTTGTTTTGCCGTGGTATACCGGAAGCTGATACGCAGTATGCCCCAAAAGGAGGAAGCATAAGCATCCTTTATGGAGAAGACTCTGTCCGGATTCTTAATCAGCCGCCGTCCGATTTATAATTTCATCGGGATTTTCGCGGATCTTGTAACAGTTCAGACAGGTCACTGAACCGTTACAAGATGCACACAAAACGTGAAAAGAATGCGTTTTGACTTCGCGGGAGGGGCTGTCTGAATTGTTACCGAATCTGTTCAAAGTCCATGGAATTATATGAAAACGGCTTGAAACATACGTTCGAATATGCTATACTGTTAAGGAATCCTATATCAGATGAACAGGGAGAAGAGCAGTGCTTCAATGGAGAATTTATTATGATAGCTTTTGTAAACGGGATAATAGATGACATTACGGAAGACAATGTGGTTATTGATGTGGGGGGAATCGGCTATAATGTCAAGATTTCGGCAGATACGGCATCCAGACTTCCGGGATTGGGAGAGCCCGTGAAGCTTTACACTTACACCAGCGTCAGAGAAGATGCGTTTCTGTTGTATGGCTTTTTAACCCGCGGAGATTTGGAAATTTTTAAAAAACTGATTACGGTAAACGGCATCGGTCCCAAGGGGGGATTATCCATTTTATCCGTCATGGATGCGGACGATCTTCGTTTTGCCATCATGTCCGGTGACAGCAAAGCCATATCCAAAGCCCCGGGCATTGGTGCAAAGACGGCGCAGCGCGTCATTCTCGACTTAAAGGACAAGATCCGGATTGATGATACCATGATTTCCAGAGAAATCGACAGTTACAGCGAAAATCCCATGGCGGCGGACAGCGCCCAGAAGCAGGAGGCGGTAGCGGCGCTGGTATCTCTCGGCTATGGACAGACTGAGAGCCTGAAAGCGGTGAATTCCATTGAAGGAATCGAGAAAATGGATTCCGGCGCCATTTTGAAAGCCGCTTTAAAGAAGATGTTTTAAGAATATATAGAGAATATTTTAAAGAGAACATTTATGTGAAGGACGGACGGTATGCCTAAAAGAATGATCGAGACGAATATAACAGAGGAAGACAGCAAAATAGAAGGTTCTTTAAGGCCGCAATCTTTGGCCGACTATATCGGTCAGTCTAAGGTTAAGGAAAACTTGAGGGTTTATATTCAGGCGGCGAAGCAGCGGGGGGATGCTTTGGATCATGTGCTGTTTTACGGGCCTCCCGGTCTGGGCAAGACCACATTGGCCGCCATAATCGCAAACGAAATGGGTGTGCATATTAAAGTCACCAGCGGTCCGGCCATTGAAAAGCCCGGAGAGATGGCGGCAATCTTAAATAATCTGGACGAGGGGGATTTGTTGTTTGTGGATGAGATCCACAGGCTGAATCGTCAGGTGGAGGAAGTATTGTATCCTGCCATGGAGGATTACTGCATTGACATCATGATCGGCAAGGGATCTTCCGCGCGCTCGGTGAGACTGGATCTGCCTAAGTTCACTTTGGTGGGCGCTACCACAAGGGCAGGGCTTTTGACGGCTCCTTTGCGGGACCGGTTCGGCATGATACACCACTTGGAATTCTATACGGTGGAAGAGCTGCAGCAGATTATTATGCATTCCGCAAGGGTACTGGACGTTGAGATTGAACCTGAAGGCGCCGTTGAAATGGCCCGCAGAAGCAGAGGGACGCCCCGCCTTGCCAATAGAATCCTAAAGCGCGTCCGGGATTTTGCCCAAGTGAAATATGACGGCATTATCACGGAGGATGTGGCGAAGCTTGCTTTGGATCTGATGGATGTGGACAGGCTGGGGTTGGATCATATTGACCGGAATATGCTGATCACCATGATAGAAAAATTTGACGGCGGGCCAGTGGGGCTGGATACGTTAGCGGCCGCTATAGGCGAGGATTCGGGAACCATTGAAGATGTCTATGAACCCTATCTGATTAAGAACGGGTTCATAAATCGAACCCCTAGGGGCAGGGTGGTCACAAGCCTTGCATACCAACATCTGGGAATTTAACTTGCAATTCTAATCCCCATCCGTCAAAGTTTTGCTTGCCTGCCACTCTTTTATGCTATATAATGAATTTATATAGAATCTTTTGATTACAAAGGATTTTTCTGTCCGATAAAAGGAGTGTGGCAATGGCTTCCAAAACAGATACAGAAGTGATCATCGGCGGCAAGGTCTTTACTTTGAGCGGGTACGAAAGTGAAGAGTATCTGCAGAAAGTTGCGTCGTATATCAATAACAAAATAAATGAATACAGTAAGATTGACAGCTTCCGCAGACGCCCTATGGATACTCAGAGTGTTCTGCTTCAGCTGAATATTGCGGATGACTATTTTAAAGCAAAGAAACAAATTTCCGTTCTTGAGGAAGAATTGCAGACAAAAGAAAAAGAACTGTACGACTTAAAGCATGAGTTGATCTCAGCCCAGATTAAACTGGAAAGTTCGGAAGACCGGGTAAAGGCTTTACAGCAGGAGGTTGATGATAACGGAAAGAAAATCGTCAGGCTGGAAACCGAACTGAAGAAAAAATGATACTGGCTGTCCGCATTCCGGGCAGCTTTTCTAGTACATTGGTTTTACAAACTGTACGATAGAGAAAGCTGCAATTTTGCAGTTATGCTATAAAAATATATTGATGGCAGAAAGGGGCTTTCATGTGTAAAAAGGGACGGGCAGAGCTGCTGGCGCCGGCAGGCAATGCGGAAGGCTTTTACGGGGCCGTCCGTGCGGGGGCAGATGCCGTTTATCTTGGAGGCAGCCGCTTCGGGGCAAGGGCCTATGCTGAAAATTTCACAACGGAAGAGTTAATCGAATGCATCCGGTACGGTCATCTCCTTGGCCGAAAGATTTATCTTACGGTCAATACACTTTTAAAAGAGAGCGAAGTTTCGGAGCTTTTTGAGTATCTTAATCCTTTTTATGAGGCCGGTCTGGATGCCGTTATCGTTCAGGATTTGGGAGTTCTGCGTTTTATAAGAGAACGGTTTCCGGAGCTGGGAATCCATGGAAGCACGCAGATGACGATCTGCAGTGTCCACGGGGCGGAGCTGTTAAAGAAGCTTGGCGCCGTCCGCATTGTGCCCGCCAGAGAATTAAGCCTTCAGGAACTTGCCGAAATGAAGGAAAATGTTGAGATAGAGCTGGAAACC
>ERZ808037.1938-NODE-1938-length-11763-cov-3.176365_pt1 | contig 11763 bp, 13 predicted proteins | sample MGYA00380190_ERZ808037 | MGnify/ENA primary metagenome ERZ808037 (study PRJEB31490, sample SAMN06133399) | mouse gut metagenome | isolation source: J9 | host: mice | place: China: Chengdu | collected 2015-05 ...
AGTGCCCTGAGTGTGGCCAGTACGGCGAGATCATATTCGACCGGATCCACTTCGAGCACACCCACAAGAGGATCCGCGGGAAAAAAGTCTACAAGATAACCGGCCCGATCACATGGGCCTGCCCTCATTGTGGGTGTATCAGCACCGAGGAAACCATGAGGCAGCAGCCTGCGAAGTGGATCGCAGAGAACCCGGAGGCATACGCCACCGGCGTGCGCTCCTTCTGGCTGAACGCCTTCTCGTCCCCGTGGACACCATGGGAGAAAATCTGCCTCAAATTCCTGCAAGCGCTGGACGATCCTCAGAAGCTGAAAGTCGTTTATAACACGCTGCTGGGCCAGCTCTGGGAGGATCGCGGAGACATACCGGACGAGGAAGGCATGATGGCCCGCCGCGAGGACTACGGCACCAATGCCGACGGCTCCCCGGTGGAAGTACCGGAAGGCGTTCTTGTCCTCACCTGCGGAGTGGACACTCAGGACAACCGGCTGGAGTACGAAGTCGTGGGCCACGGCCACTACGGCGAAACGTGGGGCATAAAAAAGGGCTACATCATGGGAAAGCCGGACACCGACGAAGTGTGGGAACGGCTCGACGACGTGATCGAGCATGTCTACCACTTCAAGGACAGCCAGCGGGGCTTGCGGATCTCGATCACCTGCGTGGACTCCGGCGGCCACTACACGCAAGAGGTGTACCTGCGCTGCCGGGCCCGGAAAAACAAGCGCGTTTTTGCTATCAAGGGCGGCAACGGCGAGGGGATCCCATTCGTGACGCCTCCCTCTCAGGTCAAAATCGTGGTGAACGGGCAGACGATCGGCAAGTGCTGGCTCTACACTCTGGGCGTAGACGCCGGGAAAGAGATCATAATGTCAAGCGTGCTGGTGCAGGAAGCCGGGCCGAAGTATTGCCACTTCCCCCTCGGCGAGTCCTACGGGTACGACTCTTATTATTTCAGCGGCCTGCTGTCTGAGAAGCTGGAGCTCACCCAGACAAAACGAGGCAACCGCTGGACGTGGGTTAAACTGCCCGGCCACGAAAGAAACGAGGCCCTCGACTGCCGCAACTATGCGCTGGGGGGCTTCAAGATCATAAACCCAGACATGCAGGCGGTGGAGAAAAGGCTCAAAAGCCTGCCCGCCAAAAAGGCACCGAAGAAACCTGCAGCACAGCAGCGGCCGCGCCGAAACAATGCGGCCAACCTTTACAACGACGACTGGTAAGGAGGCAGACACATGACAAGACGACGCTCGAAGGAAACCGTGCGCACAGAGCTGGAAAGGACGCGCACCCGGCTGGATCTCTATCTGGCCCGCGAGCAGGAAATGCTCAGCAAGGACGGCGTGCAGCTCTACACGATCGGCTCCAGAAATTTGCAAAGATACCAGACACCGCTCACCGCTATTCAGGCCGAGATTGAAAGGCTCAGGAAGCGGATCAGCGAACTGGAGGCAGAACTGGCGGGCGGCAGCGCTCGCCGCGCGGTGGGAGTAGTCCCCCGCGACTGGTAATGGGTAAACGCCGGGATCCCCGGCTTTACTACGGCAACGCACGGAGGGCAGGTTTCGCTCCTTTACTCCCCCGGCGCTGCCGTTTTTCATTTCAGACAAGGAGGTGAGGAAAACGAGGTACGACAAAAAAACGGGCCTTTACCTGCCGGAAACTATACGCCCGAAAAACAAAGGCTACGGCGAAGCAGGGGCAAGCTGGAGCAAGCGGGCTGTGAAAGGCTTCAACGCTCCCAGTGGCTCCGCGCATGAGGATATAGACTTCCACAACTTTACCATGAGGCAGCGGGCCCGCATGTTATACATGGCCGCACCCGTGGCAACCTCAGCGATCAAGACCAACCGCACAAACGTGGTAGGCGTCGGCCTCCGGCTAAAGAGCCGGATTGACCGGGAAGTGCTGGGACTCACGCCGGATCAGGCAGAAAAGTGGCAGAAAGACACCGAGCGGGAGTTCTCCCTCTGGGCGTCCGATAAAAGGGCCTGCGACGCCACCGGCATGAACAACTTTTACGGGCTCCAGCAGCTCGCGCTCGTGTCGTGGCTGCTCTCTGGCGACTGTATCGGCATAGTAAAGCAACGCAAACCCACGCGGCTGCTCCCCTACTCTCTGCGGGTACACCTGATCGAAGCCGACCGGATCGCGACACCGACCGGCTCCGGCCTCGGCGTGTCTCTGTTATACACCACCGGGAAGAACCTGGACAACGGGAACACCATATACGACGGCGTGGAGGTAGACCGGGACGGCATGGTGGTGGCCTACCATATCCGCAGCACATACCCCTTCGAGCTCGGCGCACCGTCCCAGACGAAGTGGGCCCGCGTTCTGGCGTATCAGGAACACACCGGACTCCCCAATGTGCTGCACGTCATGGATACGGAGCGCCCCGATCAGTACCGTGGCGTGAGTTATCTCGCGCAGGTGATCGAACCGCTGCTCCAGCTCAGACGCTACACAGAGTCCGAGCTCATGGCTGCGGTGATCGAGTCCTTTTTTACCGCCTTCGTAAAGACGGAGGCGTCCACAGAGGATATGCCGTTCAATGAGGTGAACGAGGAAACGGAGCGCGAGCCGAGAAACCCGAACGACTACAACATGGGGCCGGGCCAAGTCAACATAATGAACCCCGGTGAGGACGTTACTTTCGCTGAGCCGAAACACCCGAACGGGAGCTTCGACAAATTCGCGGAGGCGATCAGCTCGCAGGTGGGCGCTGCTCTGGAAATACCGGCCGATCTGCTGCTGAAAAAGTTCAATGCCTCATACAGTGCGAGCCGTGCCGCTCTGCTGGAAGCGTGGAAGGCGTTCAAAATGCGCAGGGAGTGGCTGGGTGACGATTTTTGCCGCCCGCTCTACGAAATCTGGATGAGCGAAGCGGTGGCCCGCGGCCGTATCTATGCGCCGGGCTTTTTTGACAATCCGGCGATCCATGCCGCATACCTCGGCAGCGAATGGCTGGGCCCGTCTCAGGGACAGCTCGATCCGGTGAAGGAAATCACTGCGGAGATCCTCGCGTGCAGCGAAGGCTTTTCCACTCACGAGCAGAGCACGATCCGGCTCAACGGCGGCCAGTGGGACAGCAACGTGGAGAGGCTACAACGTGAAAATGAAAAGCTCAACGGGCAGGCACCGGATCCGCACCAGAGCGGAGGGGCTCAGGAAGGCACTCAGGAGCCGCAGGAAGGCGACGAACCGGCAGAGGGGGACAACAACCCACACAACCCGGAAACAGCCCGCAGGCGGGGCTCTGAGGCGCTCCGTAATCTCATTATAGCGGAACAGATCAAACAATCCGTACAAGGAGGGCAAGCCAATGAAACAAAATAGCAGGCTGCGCATGGGGCCCGCCCCGGCACCGGCAGCAGCACCAACCGCCACGGCGACAAAGTTCTGGAACGTGGCGACCGTCGGAGACGACGAGGCCGAGATCACTCTCTACGGCGACGTAATGAGCCGCCAGCCGACTGACTGGTGGACGGGCGAACCTGAGCCCGGACTCTACATCACGCCGGAGGGCTTCATGGAGGATCTGGCAGCAGTCAAGGACAAGGGGCACATCACCGTCAAGCTGAACAGCTGCGGCGGGGATCTGTACACCGGGATCGCAATCCACAACGCCCTGAAAGCTCTCAGCGGCGAGGTGAACGTCGTCGTGGAGGGTATCGCGGCAAGCGCCGCCAGCGTGATTATGTGCGCCGGTGACACCGTGACCGTGTACCCCGGATCTCTCGTTATGATCCACGGCGTCAGTGTGTATCTCTGGGACAGCCTGAACATTCAGGACATGAAACAGCTTATGAAGGGAATGGACGCAAGCGAGCGGGCCGTGGCTGAAATCTACAACGCCAAGACCGGGATCGCGGTGGACACCCTGCGCGGCATGATGACAAAGGAGACGTGGCTCACCGGCCGGGAGGCTCTGGAGAAGGGCTTCGCCGACAATCTGCTGGAGGACGAGGAAGATCCCGACATGAGCATGAGCCACGACCGGAAAGTCCTCTACGTCAACGGCATAGGCCACAACGTCGAGGGGCTCCGGCATATACCGGGCACGATCCCGATCCGAAAAAGTGCTAAACCGGCCGCAAGACCGGCAGCAAATATAAGGCCGACCAATCAGGCGGCAAAACCAGAAGGAGGTAAAAACCACATGACACTCGAAGAATTGAAAGCTCAGGAGCCTGATCTGGTGAGCCAGATCGAGCAGGCCGCAACGAACGCGGCGCAGGCTCAGGTAAGCGCCGACGCGGTGACGGCTGAACGGAAACGCCTCGCAGACATTGACTCGATCGCGGCCTCTATCCCCGATCCGCAGCTCGTCCACGACGCGAAGTACGGAGAGAACCCCTGCACCGCTCAGGAGCTCTGTTTCCGCGTTATGCAGCAGAGCGCAGCGTCCGGCCAGAACTTCCTCGCGAACTACGAGAAAGACGGCGCGGCCTCTGGCGTCGGTGACGTGGGCGCAGCTCCCAACGGAGGCGCGGGCGTCAATCAGGAAGAACAGGACGCCGCAGACATTCAGGCGGTAGTGGCCGCCTACAATCAGACCAAAGGAGGTATGAACTAATGAGCAGACTCGACGAAAACCTCGGCGGCGTGGGCTTCGATAACCTGATCGCCGACAGCTACCCGCCCACAGACGTGTTCAGCGTGCAGCTGACAGCCGGGCAGGGGATCCTCGAACGCGGCACCCTGCTGGCAAGGAAAGACGACGGCACCATGGAAATGATCGGCACCGAAACGACCGGCAAGGCAAACGCCATCCTCTCGGATCCGGTAGACACCGGAGACGCTGAGGGCGAAGCGGTGCCCGGTATCGCATACCGCACCGGACATTTCAACACCAACCGGCTGATCGTGGCCGAGGGCTACGAAATCACGGCAGCAGACAGAGAGGCGCTCCGCGTCGCGGGGATCCTGACCTCTGAGGCCGTGGAAATTTAAGAAGGAGGACAGAACAATGGCTTTTAATTACTACGACACCCACCACCTGCTTGCCTCCGTGCAGCAGCTCCCGCCCCTTCACACCTTCCTGCTGGATCGCTACTTCCCCACGAACGCAGCGACCGACATTTTCGCCACCGACGACGTGCTGGTGGAATATAAGAAGGGCTCCAAGAAGGCGGCACCGTTCGTCGCTCCCCGCAAGGGCGGGATCACGATCCTGCGCGACGGCTACACCATGAAGCGCTTCACGCCTTCCTATATCGCACCGAAGCGCCCGCTCACCATTGACGACCTGAAAAAGCGCGGCTTCGGCGAGGCTCTCTACACCAAGCTGACACCGCAGCAGCGGCAGGGCGTCATTATGCTGGGCGACCTCGACGAGCTCCGCGCCATGAACATGCGCCGCAAGGAGGCCATGGCGTCCGAAGTGATTTTCACAAACGGCTGCGTCATGGACGAGTATGTGGACGACCTGCACAACTTCGAGGAAAAAGAGGTGCGGTACTACGACGGCGAGAAGAACCCGGCGATCTACACCCCGGCCGCTACTCTGGACACCACAGAGGCGAGCGGGAAGCGTTTTCTCGCAGACGTGGCAGCCATGGGCTACATGCTGACGTCCCGCGGGCTCGCCTTCACCGAGGTGCTGGTGGCTCCCGACGTCGCCGACGTGATCCTCGCAAATGAGTGGATCCTGCGCCTGCTGGATAACCGCAACTATCAGATCGGCGGCGTGGATCCTGCCGTCCTTCCCTCCGGCGCGACCAAGATCGCCCGCCTCAATGTCAAGGGCCGCATGATCGACTTCCTGAGCTACGAGGACACCTACACCGAAGTGGACGGAACCGTCAAGCCGTTTATCCCTGCGGGAATGATCGCGGCAGGCGCACCGAACGCCGGGCGCACCGTATACGGCGCGATCACTCAGGTGGAGCAGTCCGACGGCGAGTTCCACACCTACACCGGCATGGACGTGCCGAAGTACCTCAGCGACGCGAAGCACAATGTCCGCGAGCTGATCCTGAGCTCCGCGCCTCTCTGTATGCCGAACAACGAAAACCCGTTTATCACCGCAAAAATGCTTTAATGCTGGCGGGGAAAGGAGCAAAGCATGGTAAAGATCAGAGTAACCCGTGGCGGCTGCGGCGTTGAATACACGGACGAGCACGGCAACGCAAGGCACGCGCTGAAAACGGCTGAGGACGGCCCTTTTTTGTGTGACGCCAAACAGGCCGAGCGCCTCGTCGGGCTGGGCGTGGCCGCCTATGTAATCACAAAGGAACCGGAAACGGCCGACGGCGATCAGGATCCGAGAGAAAACCCGGACACCCAGACCGGACACCTCTCTGCTGAGGATCTGGAAAAATGGGACTTCAACGACCTGCGCAAGCTCGCGGCCGACATGGGCGTGAAGCCCGAAGGCAAGAAAAAAGCCGATTATATCGCCGCAATCGTAGCCGCAGAGGTTACGGCCGGTGACGACGAAGCAGAAAACGACGGCGAAGGCACGGGAGACGACGAGCTCCCGGATCTGGGAGCCGCCGATCCTGAGTAAAGGAGGCAAGAACATGATCCAAATGGTAAAAGGAACCTACGGCCGCAAGGCGAACGGGCGCGTGGAGCCTATGACGAAACACTCCGGCCCCTTCTCTCTCACCGAGGCCCGTGAGGCTGAGCTGGTAGCAGCGGGCGTGGCCGTGAAGGTGGAAGCGCCCGACAAGGCGAAGGACTACAACCGCATGAAAATGGCAGAGCTCCGCAAGGCTGCTGCAGCAGCGGGCGTGGACGCAGCCAAGGCCAAGGCAGCCAAGAGCAAAAAGGAATTGATCGACCTGCTGGAAGCTGCGGAAAAAGCCACGCAGAGCTCCGGCAAGGAGTAGCCGGGTGAGCTTCAAAGAGCAGCTCCAGAAGGATCTCGACTCTGTTTTTTTTAACCTTGACGAGTTCGCAGAGCTCCACCGCGTCGAAGGGAAAAAGATCCCCGTCGTGGTGGACAGCGACCAACTGAATAAACTCAAAAAGGGGCAGATCCTCGGACTCATAGAGGCCGACATGCTGCTCATGGGGAAAGAGTCTGATTTTCCGGCCAATCTGGAGCCCGGCCGCCTGCTGAACGTGGACGGCCGCGAAATGCTCGTGGCAAACTCAGGCAAGGATCTGGGGCTCGTCGAAGTGGCCCTGCGGCAAAATAGAACGGGCTAAGGAGGCGACGACATGACACTGACACAAAGTATTGACAAGGTGGTGGACTGGCTCGCTGAGAATGTATGCAACCAGATCACCCTCAAACTCCCGGACGACGACCGCAACGACGCGGAGTACGCCGTGGAATATGTACACCCGGCAGCCTTCCCTCTTTATGTGCCGGGAAAAGACCGGCTCCCCCCTTCGGTGCCCGCTCCGATCCCTTCGGTGTGCGTGCAGCTCATGGAGGGGAGCGACGACCTGCTCAAATTCAGGCGGCAGCTCCAGCTCCGGCTCTGCCTCTCATGCTGGAACCCCGGCGTGCATGGGGCCGAAGTGCTTCACGCACGCAAAGACCGGTCGAAAATCGGCGGCTTTTCCTACTACCGCGTGACCGGGGAAGCTGCCGAAACATACACCCGCAATATGGAAGGCTGGCGGGACTCTTTCAACTTCGCTGACGTTGTGCTGCGCGAAGTAGAAAACGCGGAATTTATAGCAGGGCACCGGCTCGCGAAGGAGTCCGGGATCAAGTACGGGCCATTCGTCGAGGACGGCAATATCTGGGACTATTACCCGTACTGGCATAACTGGATCAGCTTCACGCTGGAGGCTGGAGTCTCTGCGACGACACCGAAACAATACGAGGATCTTTTGTAAGAAAAGGAGGTTTTATTATGCCATATTTACACGGCGCATACGGCGAGATCGGCGACTCCAAAGTAACCGAAGTCCGGCAGGGGAGCGTGATCTGCGCCTATATCGGCACCGCACCCGTGAACCTCGTCCGGGGATATTCTGGGGGTGGGCTCATTAACATGCCGATCAAGCTCACCGGCATGGGGGACGTACAGACCAAGGCCGGGTACTCTAAGGCCGGCTGGGAGGACTTCACTCTCTGCGAGGTTTTCGCTGAGCACTTCGACAATACCGAAGGAGACATAGGCCCGATCTATATCGTGAATGTGCTCAACCCGGACATTCACCGGGACACTGAGCCGATCACCGAGGCGCTGACCGTGAAGAACAACCGCGTGGAAATCAAGAGTGCAGAGATTATTCTGGACACCTTCGCGATCGAGGACATGGCCGAGGGTGTGGACTACACTCTGAGCTATAACTTCTCCAAGGGAGCCGCCGTGGTGCAGTTCATCAAGACACCCGCGACCGAGACTGTCACCTGCTCCTATAACACCGTGGACGCTTCCATGGTGGACGCTGCCGACATTCTGGGGAAGGAAACCGAGGAAGGCGAATACACCGGCCTGCACGCCATGAGCCTGCTCTACCAGTATTGCAACGCGGTACTGGATATTCTGGCAGCGCCTGGCTGGAGTCACAACCCGGAAATCTACCGGGCCATGGTGAGCACTGTCACCAAGCTGAACGGCCACTGGGACGGCTTCGTCAACGCCGACATTCCTCTGGAGGACGCAAACGGGGAACCGATCGACACCATGGAGAAGGCAAAGAAGTGGGCCGAGGCCAACGCCTACAACAACGAGCGCAGCAAGGTTTACTGGCCCAAAGTCAAGGACGGCACCGGCCGTGTGTTCCACCTCTCCACCGTGGGCTCCGCCACTATGCTGCGTGTTGATCTGAGCCACAACGGCGTCCCGTTTGAGTCGCCTTCTAATAAGGCGATCATGGCGACTGCGCAATACTTCGGCGAGGACTCCAAGAGCCGCGGCTTCGACCAGCAGAAAGGCAACACGCTGAATGAGGCCGGGATCACGACGGCCTGCTTCTGGGGCGGCCTGCGCTCCGTCTGCTCCGCGCCGGAAAGGGCTTTCAGCGCGTCCAGGACGGAGTGCCGCTCCGTTTCAGGCTCATCCTTTCTCCCGTTATTGATGATCCCATCAATGGAGTTGTAGTCGTCCTCCATTGCCATCTCCGCGTTTTTCAGGTAGTTCTCCCGCAGGGCGAAGTTCTCCAGCTCCTTGAAGCCGATGGAATCCACATAATGGCAGGATACCACGCCGCCCACTTTGAGCGCCACGATGTCGCTGACCGACAGGCTGTGTCCCCGGAAATCCTCCGGGTGGGCGGTGTTGAACTGGACATAGAGGGCCTCCAACTGCGCCATCACCGCCTCCGGCGTGTCGGGCGCCTTCGGGAGGTCCCCGTGGTAGACCACCTCATAGTGGTCGATGTCCGGCTCCTTGCCCTGCCGCTGGAGGCTGGAATAGGACTCGAACCGCTCATAGAGGGTGTCGTCCGTGTGGCGCAACTGCAAAATGGCGTAGGAGTCGGTGGCGCTCTCCAGAAACGCCGCCAGGTGGCCGGGGGCCTCGTCCACGCCGTTCACCTCGTCCCATTTCCTGATGTCAGACATTCTGTTCCTCCTTCCTTAAAAAAGGCAGGCCGTTCTCCTTTGCGTCCTGCCTCTGCCGCTGTCTGCGTTCCTCGCTGTACGGTGGGCGGAGGCCCACGCACCGCTTGGGGACCTGATAGGTCACGAACCGCCCCGGCCCGGAACGCTCCAGAACATAGTCCTCCGGGAACCGCTGGGAAAGCTCCCGGAGTTTATTGGTGAGCCTTGCGTCATGGGTGTAGACCTCCGCCGTGTCCAGCTCATTGTCCCACAGGATGATGGTCTCCTGCTCCGCAAGGGTCAGCTTCTGGCGGCTCATAAGCTGGCCTCGTCCCGCTTCTTCGCCGGGGCGGGGGCGGGGTGTTCCTTTGCGCTGGACTTCAGGGCGGAAAGCTGGCCCAGGACGGACTCCCGCTTCTCGGCCTGCGCCTCCTGCTCCCGCATGGCCGCCTTGTCCATGAGCATCCCGTAATCGGTGGGCGTCATGGAGCGGCGCTCCAGTTTGTTATCAAAAAGGACCATATCCCGCACCTCGTTGATGGAGCAGCCCATGACCTCCAGTTCGCCGCTCTTGGTCTCGTTGAATTTCTCATCGTACAGATGGTAGTCCCAATGGCCCGCCCCACACTCCACGGCGAGATAGGCGTTCCAGCCGATCTTCCACGCCGCCTGCTCCGCATCCAGCTCTGGCTCCGGGCGGCAGATGCCCCCGCCACGCTCCAGCACCTCGGCGAACTGGCAGATATGGTAGACCTCGCTCCCGACATAGGTGTGGTAGTCGTCGATATACTCGCACTTGGCGGAGAAGGTCCTGTCCGGGTACTCCACCTGGATCGTACCGCCGTCCGGGATGCGGAACTGCTCCTCATAGCCGCTGTTGATGAAGCGGATGTCATCCTTCGGCAGTGTCTCCGGCTCCCAGATGGAGCGGCGGCGGATGTCCGAATCGCGGAAGTCTTTCAGGGAGGTCAGGCCCACCTGTGCCACATCGCTGCCACCCAGCGGCCCGCTTTGCAGCCCCGCCTCTCCAATAGCGGCTGCCCGCGCCGCCGCAAGATGGTCGTGGGTGGGGTCGATACCGTCCAGCACATCGTCCAGGCTGATCTTGCCCTCGGCGGTCTTTTGCTTGGTCTGCTCGTCAAACACAGTGTACTCAAAGTCCCCGCCCTGGACCTCTTTCAGGTGGAGCAGGGAGGAACGGTCAACAAGGTACACGCCTTCCTGTTTTCCCTGCGACTCCATTTCCATCTGGACAGCCTCCTGCACAGCCTGTTCCATACTTAAGGTGGCCGCCCGGTCCTCGATGCTCTCCCGGACTACATCCATATGCCCGGTATCGGCCATCTTGGAGAAGGTCTTGTAGATGTCCGCCATCGTGTCCGGGGAGGCCAGCAGCGCCTTCGCCTGATCGTCAGGCAGTTCCAGCGCCCCGATCTCCATCAGGATGTCCTCCCGCACCGCATACTCCACAGCGTGGTTTAAGATGTCGGCGGGTGGCTGGTCCACCAGCCATGCCCGGAACTTGTCCTGCTCCGCCGACGCTTTCTCATACAGTTTGCTGCTCAGTTCCGTATCAGCCATTCTATCAGTCCTCCTGTCTCAAAATTTTGACCCATCTTGTTTTCATCTGGCGGGGATACTGCCCGCTGTCCTTCGGCTTGCGGCTGCCCGTCCACTCCACGCCCCCGGCTGGCCCCTCGCATACGAAGCCGGAGGCTTTCAGAGATACGCCGCACTCGCTGTCCAGGATATAGGTGATGACCCTCTTGTAGCCCATCGCCCTCGCCGCCCGGACCGCCGCCCCATAGAGCATACTGCAAGCGTTCCGCGCCCCATCGGTGCAAAGGCGGTTGACCTCCAGTGTATAGCCGTCATCCAGGAAGCGGCTCACCGGGCGGCCGCAGATGGCAACACCGGCGAGCCGCCCGTCCTCCCGGACACCGATAGAGAACTTGTGTCCCACCGTGGGCTTATGGTGGCGGTGGTGCTGGCACACGAACTCGTTCGCCTCCCGCAGGGAGACGGGGATCAGCGACAGCATATCACACCCCGTCCACGGCGTCACGGATGCCCTGCATGATATACGCCACACAGGGTACGGCCACGCTGTTGCCGAGCATCTGGTAACGCTTCGTGTCGCTGATGGCCCTGCCGTCCGCGCCGGCCTCCGTCCATCCGTCCGGGTAGCCCTGCAAACGCTCCGCCTCGGTGGGGGTGAGCCTTCTCACGCAAAGCCCGGTGCGGACGGGGTTCTGGTAATTCAGCGAGTAGCCGCCGGAGGCCGCTTTTGCCAGCAGCGTGCCGCT